>TBL_comb47_HYPODRAFT_10008160_pt1 | contig 10784 bp, 11 predicted proteins | sample TroBogypolimnion_40_FD_10682 | JGI IMG/M metagenome (IMG submission 10682) | reverse complement strand
GTATGATGCCGGTCATGGGGGCAGGGTCGGTGGAATCGTAAATATTTCCGGAAAGAGCGGGAATATGGTTAAACCTTCTTTTAGCTTGAATATCAATAATGTAACTATGAATGGAATGGCTGAAGTCCCTTTGTGGAAAAACAGCTCCATTTTAGTCTCCTTTCGCCAGACCTATTTTAATTTATACAAGGGGAAAGATGTTCTTCCGGCAAATAACCAGAATGTAATTACACCTGTCAATGTGTCAAGCTCTGCCATCGACTATACCGTGCTTCCCGATTATAATTACCAGGACATTAATGTACGATATACTGCAAGAAATGACCATGGAGGGCTTTTTTATATCAGTTACCTGGGAAGTCAGGACCGGTTCAGGTATCTCATTAATCCGTATGTTGGTCTGAATGGTCTTTTTAAAATCGATGCTGAAAATAACTATCAGTATGGTGCCTCGGCTTTTTACGGCCGTACCTGGAAGAATGGCAATATTACCAATTTCACTACATCGTGGTCTTCACTCGAAACGGATTTATCAAATATCCAGAGTATTGAACGATCCAAAAATGTATTTCAACAATTAAATAACGATCAGATTTATAATAATATAGGAGAATATTCCGAACGCGTCGACAATTTTTTCAAACTGTCTCAGTCCCACGTGCTCGAGGCAGGGATAGGATATGATCAAAATGAGGTGGGCTTGCAGATTGATTCCTTTGGTTATAATCAAACTAACCTTAAGTCCCAGATGGCGCGTTTTAACGGCTATTTGCAGGACCATATTACACTGCCCGGGGAGATTGAGATAAAATACGGCTTGCGTTCTGATCTTCCATTTTCCCTCAACCGGATTTATGTCCAGCCGCGCGTATCAGCCAGCGCCCGGTTAACCGACTTTACCCGGTTAAATGCCGCATTTGGGATTTATAACCAGTTTATCTCCAAGAGTTCTGTCATCGATAATCAGGGCAATTACAGGTATATATGGACTACCTGTGATAATAAGCAGATTCCGGTTCTTAAAGCTGTTCATTGGGTTGTGGGAGGTTCTTACCACCACGATGATTTAACTGTAAGTGTCGAAACCTACTACAAAAGTACGGATGGCTTAACCCGCTATATTAACCGCGATTTGAATTATAACAATTTGATTTATAATGGTAAAGGCAGAAGCTATGGAATTGATTTCTTTGTGAGGAAAGATTTTCGGGGACACTCAGCCTGGATTTCATATACACTGAGTAAGACTGAGGAGAATTTCTCCTATTTTCCAAAGAGTGAGTATCTTCCTGCTCCTCAGGATCAGCGACATGAAGTCAAGATTGCTACATTGTTCAATGTCAAACCATTTAATTTTTCTGCAATTTATGTTTTTGGTTCCGGCTTTCCATTGACCAGCGGATCAATTCTTAATCCTAATTACAACTATCAGGTCTATAATCGGGTGGATATTGCTGCCAACTATCGGTTTGATGTTGGAAAGGTTGCCTGTGAAGCCGGATTGTCCATCCTGAATCTGTTTAATGCCAAGAATATCTGGTACTCAAATTTTGAAAGAGTACCTGTCAATCAGTCAACTACTTTGAATATTTATTCCCAGGCTGTTCCATTCTCACCCAGAATATCTTTACGATTGTATTATTGATCAGATAATCTGAATCTCCTCTTTTTCAACTTCTCCGTTCCGGATCCTGAATGATTTTATATCAGGTATTTCTGCCGCAAGTGAAACGATCACGTAACTGATCTCCGGGTCAAATGCGAGCCGGATGTCCTCTACAGAAGGTCTTGCAGGCGTTTCGGGATGGCTGTGGTAGTTGGCCAGTATTACCTGACCCGCTTTGCGTACCTCACGCACTACCTGGAACTGTTCGGCAGGGGCGAATGAAAAATGCTCGGGACTGTGATCGATGTTTGTCAGCGGAAAGTGTTTGGTAACCTCCCGGTCAATACCGGCAAGATAGCCACAAACTTCTTCGGGCAAGCCTTTTTGAGCATGTTCAAATAGCTGATTTATTATATGTTGAGGGATTATAAGCATTGGTTTGGGATTATTTCTCAATCAAAACCTTGTGAACCTGTCCTTCAACATGCGATATCTCCAGAACCTTGTAGCCCTGTTCTCTCGAACTTTTGGGTACATTCTGGAGCGGCTCACCTTCTACAAGCAAAACTTCAAGGATATCACCTGTTTGCAATTTGGAGAGGGCTATTTTTGTTTTTACGAAAGTCATCGGGCAATGCTCTTTGGTAATATCTAATTTAACTGTGGACATAGAATTGATTGTTATTATTTTTTAAAATTTATGCTTTCGGTGACTTGCGGCTGGCTGCTTGCTTCTTGCATAGCTGCAAGTTGCCAGTTTCTGGTCGCCAGTTGCCAAAAGTAATAGTCTTTTTCTTAGATGAACAGCGTTCTTCCCCCTTCAGAAATGTCGAGAAAGGTTGCCACTCCCAGAACGTCCTTAACTTCGTGAATAAAGTCGCTTTTCTGCAATCCAAGGATATGCATGGCCATTTCGCAGGCATACATATTAACCTCAAGCGCTTTGGCAGCTTCAACCAGCTCCTCCAGAGTGGCCACATTTTTTTTTCGCATCAGGTACCGGAATATTTTTGGGCTGATACCGCAAAAGTTAAGCCTGCTCACGGGTGCACTTCGCAGTCCTCCCATGAAAAACCCAAACAGTTTTGGGAGGAAGCCGGTTCCGACAAAGGCACGTCCCTGTTTCTGCTTAATCGCATCCAGGCCCCAGAAAGTAAAGAAAATATTAACCTCATAACCTACTGCGGCTGCACCCGTTGCCAGGGTAAAAGTTGCCACCAGCTTGTCGAAGTCCCCGCTGAAGCTGATGATCGAAAGCTTTTTAGGATCTTTGGGTTCGATCAATGAATTTAGTTCTGTATTTCCCATCTTTAGTGATTGTTTTTTATTTCACATGTTGCCTGCTCGTAATCGACCAGCTCCGTAATTGTCGGATGGTCTCCACAAACCTGACACTTCGGATTGTGTTTCACTTTAATGTTGCGAAACTCCATTGTTTTGGCATTGAATGTCAGGAGCCTGTTGGTCAGCAGATCACCTACGCCGGTAAGATATTTTAGAACTTCAGTGGCCTGGATCGTTCCCAGAATTCCGGCAATGGCGCCCAACACTCCGGCTTGCGAACAGGTAGGGACGGCATTTGCCGGAGGGGGAGCGTGAAAGACGCAACGGTAACAGGCTGTTTTTCCGGGCAGGACGGTTATTGCCTGTCCGTCAAACCGTAATATTCCGCCATGCGAAAAGGGCTTTCCCGCCTTTACGCAGGCATCGTTGATCAAAAATTTCACCGGGAAATTATCGGTTCCATCCACCACAAAATCATAATCTTTAATAATCTCCAGGGCATTGGATGCGGTGAGGAGGTCGTAATAGGTAATTACCTTGACATCCGGGTTCAATAAATTTATTTTCTCCTTTGCCGAAAGTACTTTAGCCTTGTTCACATCGGGGGTGAAATGGATCACCTGACGCTGAAGATTTGACAGATCAACGACATCTCCGTCGATAATGCCTATTGTACCGACCCCTGCAGCTGCAAGATATAAAGCGACAGGGGCACCTAAGCCTCCTGCACCCACAATCAGTACTTTCCCGTTACTTATTTTTTCCTGTCCTTCAACCCCAACATCCTGGAGCAGGATATGGCGGCTGTATCTTTGTATTTGATCTTCAGTAAAATCCATCGTTTATTCAGTTTTATTTAAGGCCTGCAGGAGGTCACTTTTTAAATCCTCAAGGTCTTCAATACCCAGTGAAAGCCTGAGTGTGGTATCATACACATGGAGGGCTTCGCGCGTTTCCCGGTCAAAATCGCAATAAATCGTCGACGCCGGGTGGAGGATCAGGGTTTTGTTATCATACACATTGGTTGCACGCCTGATCAGCTCAAGGTTATTCATAAACGTGAAACAGGCTTCCCTGGTTGCAAAATCAAACGTAAGCATCGCTCCGGGATACTCCCCAAATTGCAGCTTACTGATTTCCTGAAAGGCAGAACCTTCTTTACCCGGATAGTTGACCGCAGTAACCTGGGGCTGCTCCTCCAGGAATAGGGCCAGTTCACGACAGTTTATCGCAGCTTTCTCAAAACGCATCTGAAGCGTTTCGAGCCCTAAACTTTGAAGATACGCCGCAAAGGGTGACATGCATGCCCCAAGATTACGGAAAATCTCCCGCCTTAACTTGTAATTGAAGGCATACGGGCCAAATTTTTTGGAAAGTGTGGCCAGCTTCTTCGATTTACTCCAGCTGAAGGTGCTATAATCGATAATCAGCCCGCCAATACTGGTACCGCCACCTGAAATACATTTCGTACTTGAAATTACTTCAATATCCACCCCAAAATCTTTGGCGTTAAAAACATTGGGTGGGGTAAGGGTTGAATCGGCAATCAGCGGGATATTTTGCTCATGCGCAGTCTGTGAAAGACTTTTAAGATCGACCACCTCGAGTTGAGGATTGGTAATCGTTTCCACAAATATGGCAACGGTATTACTGTCAATATTGGCCTTTACCTCTTCCTGGTTCGTCAGATCGCAAAACCTCGTCTCAATTCCAAACTCCCTGATGGTCGATTCGAAAAAAACATAGGTATTTCCAAAAAGGTGCCTCGATGCGATAATATTTGTGCCGGCAGATGCAAGTAAAAAGATAACATTCGAAACAGCCGCCATTCCGGAGCTTAGGGCAGTCACGTTGAGTGCACCGGTTATCTGCTTGATGCGCAGTTCAAAATTCTCTACGGTCGGATTGGTGATTCGTGAATAGGCATGTACAGGTAACCGCCCCTGAAAAGCCAGCTCCATTTGCTCCGCCGATTCAAAATCATACGCCGCATTACTGTAAATGGGTTGATGTAACGCATGGTTTACATCTTCCTTGGCATATGGAGTGTGAATTATCTTGGTTGTGAACCCTTTGGGTTTCAACATCGTGAACCTCCTCCCATGAAATAGAGAAAGTCAACCTCATCATTGGCGTTGATCTGCGTAGTCTCAAAACTATCGCGATCCACAAATTCACCATTCACCTGAACCGAAACCATTTCAGGTTGTTCAACCTTGTTATTTCTAATCAATTCGATCAGCGAGACAGGTACTTCCACCTCCTGAACTTTCCCATTTACCAGTATACTTCCCATTTTTAAATTATTATTCTGTGAGTTGTTTTCAGCAAAATTTGTACTTTTTAATCCAAATTCGTCATTTTGCTTCTTCCAACTAATTGTCTTTATTAATGTTTGCGAAAATAAGAAGAAAAATGATCCTACAAAATCCCGTAATCAAGGCATTTTATATACCATAAACAGGGTAGGAGCGACCCTGAAGATAATAGCCCATAGTGATAACGGTCAGATAAATATTTAGAATATTTAAATTCAAAATGTTCGGCAATAAATTAATCTGATTACTTACATTAATTTTACCGGACACTAAAGATTATAATTTAACAGAGATATGGGGAAAGTAGTTTTGATTACAGGGGCTTCATCCGGGATCGGAAAAGAGTCCGCGAAATTATTCGTTCAAAGGGGATTTACTGTTTATGGTGCATCCAGAAGACTCGAAAAGATGAATGATCTGAAAGAGATCGGCGTCATACTCCTTGAAATGGACGTTACTGACGACGCTTCGATGGTCTCAGGAGTCAGCGAAATTCTCCAAAAAGAGGACCGGATCGATGTATTGGTTAACAATGCAGGATATGGTTCATTCGGAGCGTTGGAGGATGTGCCAATTCCGGAAGCCAGATACCAGTTCGAGGTCAATATTTTTGGATTGGCACGGTTGACGCAACTTGTCCTTCCCACGATGCGAAAACAACATTCGGGGAGGATTATTAATGTATCCTCAATCGGGGGAAGTTTAGGTCAGCCACACGGATCGTGGTACCATGCCACAAAATTTGCCGTAGAGGGCTTAAGCGACAGTTTACGCATGGAACTTAAACAATTTGGAATTGACGTGGTTATTATTAAACCCGGGGCCATACTCACCGAATGGAATACCATTGCCAGAGAAAATCTGATGAAAGTTTCGGAGCATACCGACTATAAAACTCTGGCTGCCAAACATGTAAAAATGATGGAGATGGCAGATCAAAAAGGTTCACTTCCAATTGTGGTTGCCCGGACAATCGTTAAGGCAGCAATCTGCAGGAGACCCAAAACCAGGTATGCCACCGGAGGCGGGGCCAAAATTATTTTGTTTGTCAGGAAACTGCTTTCCGACAGGATGTTCGACCGGCTGATGTTAAGCCTGATGAGGTAATTTTTATATTTTAATGCAACAAATCACGATGAATAAGCTTAATGTTATAATTACGGGAGCCACCGGAATGGTTGGAGAAGGAGTTCTTTACCAATGTCTGAACCACCCTGAAGTGGAAAAAATTCTGGTGATCACACGCCATAGTTGTGGTTATAACCACCCCAAACTGTCAGAAATCATAATCCCTGATTTCTCTGGTATTTCAGCAATTGAAGACCAGCTATCAGGATACAACGCCTGTTATTTTTGCCTTGGAGTTACTTCACTCGGGAAGAATGAAACAGAATATACCCGGTTAACCTATACTCTGACTATGAACTTTGCGGCTACACTTGCAAAGCTTAATCCTGAGATGACTTTCTGCTACGTTTCAGGTGCAGGAACCGACAGCAGTGAGAAAGGTCGAACCATGTGGGCCCGTGTTAAGGGTAAAACAGAAAATGATTTGATGAAATTGCCATTCAAAAGGGTTTTTAATTTCCGCCCTGCCGGAATAAAGCCTTTTTTACCGTTAAGACCTTCTCAAACTTTTTACCGGACTTACAAATATGTAGCCTGGCTTTTTCCCGTGATGGCGGTCATCTATCCTGATTTTGTTATCAATCTGAAGGACCTGGCAATTGCCATGATTAATTCTTCAATGACCGGATATTCAAAAAATATTCTGGAGGTAAAAGACATTAAGACATTGGCAAAGGGCAGCAGCACCAATGGATAAAGAAAATGATCTGCGGATAAGGATCAATCCTTATCTTTGCACCTTACAACATAAGTAGTGAATGGAGAATAGTACGGAACAGGAAGGTAAATTAAAGGGAGAAGATATCGATAGCTGTATTTCAGTTTTGGAACATTTACTGCATAACGGCGATCAGCTTGTTCATTTATCAAAGGATCAGTTTCTTCGGCTAATGAAGGCCGCGGGTCAGCTCACCCGCCCGGACAAGGCCGAGATCTATAAAAGGAACAAAAGTGTAAAAGTGGCCAGGAAGCAGGCAGAGAGTACGCATAACCGAAATGCACGTGCAGCAACCAGTATCCGAAGTGCGCGGACTTCAGCAGTTTTTGAAGCACCGGTTCAGGTCGCCTTACCTGAATCTGCATCCCCGAATGAGAAAAGGCATCTTTTGTCGGAACAGAATTGTTATGTCTGCAAAAAGCTATNTACCGAGATTCATCATTTTTATGATTCGATGTGCAAGGAGTGTGGCGATCTGAATTATGCCAAGCGTTTTCAGACCTGTGATATGACTGGTCAGGTTGCNCTCATTACCGGGTCGAGGCTCAAAATTGGATATCATGCCACGTTAATGATGCTCCGTTCCGGAGCTACNGTTATNGCGACAACCCGTTTTCCTGCCGATTCGGCCATCCGCTTTGCCAAAGAGAAGGATTTTTCTGTGTGGGGCCACCGCCTTCATATTTATGGGCTCGACCTGAGGCACATTCCCAGTGTGGAGCTTTTTGCCTCGTATGTCGGGCGGAAGTATGAAAGACTCGATATACTGATTAATAATGCAGCCCAGACAGTGCGAAGGCCAGCCGGTTTTTACTCCCATTTAATGGGGAATGAAACCCTTCCCTTTCATCACCATTCTGAGGAGGTGCAGCTGCTGCTCTCACACCACCGGCAATGTTTAATGGAGATTGATGGTTATAATAACCAGGATCCTGAAAATCAACGTGTATTGCCCGTAAGCTGGAACGGACAGGCTCCGGGTATTGGTATCCGGGCTTCTGCACAACTCTCGCAGGTCCCCTATACTTTTGACAACTCGATTGAAACCAGGGAGGTTTTCCCGGAGGGACAATTGGATGCCGATCTTCAGCAGGTTGATTTACGGAAAACCAATAGCTGGCGGTTAAAGCTGGGACAGATCGAAACACTCGAAATGGTGGAAGTGCAGCTGGTAAATTCCATCGCCCCCTTTGTGCTTTGCAACCAGCTCACTGAACTGATGCGAAAGGATTATACGGGTAAGAAACATGTGGTGAATGTTTCGGCCATGGAGGGGAAATTTCACAGTTTCAAAAAAGCCGACCGCCATCCGCATACCAACATGGCGAAAGCGTCCCTGAATATGCTGACTCATACCGCTGCCAGTGATCTTGCCAGAGACGGAATCTTTATGAATGCAGTGGATACCGGATGGGTCACCGATGAAGATCCTGCTGACCTGGCCACACATAAACAGAAGGTTCATGATTTCCAGCCACCCCTGGATATCGTCGACGGGGCAGCCCGCGTTTGCGATCCGTTCATTGACGGTGCAAATACCGGTAAACACTGGAGTGGAAAGTTCCTGAAGGACTATTTCCCGATAAGCTGGTAAAAATTTAAATAAACTATAATCCCAACAAAATAAAGAATGGATAACAGAAAAAGACTAGGAAACTCCGATTTGCGGATTTCCCCGCTTGCATTTGGAGGTAATGTATTTGGCTGGACCCTCGATGAACCGGCCTCATTTAAAATGCTGGATCTTTTCGTGGATGCAGGTTTCAATTTCATCGATACGGCTGATGTATATTCGAAGTGGGCTCCCGGAAATAAAGGGGGAGAATCGGAAACTATTATCGGGAAATGGCTGAAGAAGTCGGGGAAAAGGAAAGAGGTGATACTGGCGACCAAACTCGGGATCGAAATGGCAGAAGGGAAAAAAGGGCTAAGTGCCAGGTATATGAAGCAGGCTGTTGAAGCCTCGTTAAAAAGATTGGGAACCGATTATATCGACCTCTATCAGTCGCATGTGGATGACCCTGAAACACCTGTTGAAGAAACGATGAGTGCATTTCATGAGCTGATCCGCGAAGGAAAAGTAAGGTATATCGGCGCATCAAATCTGAGCGCTGAGAGAATCAAGGCCTCCAATGATTTTGCCAGGGACAATGATCTGGCACCCTACGTATGTCTGCAGCCATTGTATAATTTATACGACCGGCAAAAATTTGAATCGGAATATTCACAGTTGGTCCACGATGAATCATTGGGAGTGATTCCCTATTATTCATTGGCAAGTGGTTTTTTATCAGGAAAATACAGGAGTATCAATGACCTGGATAAGAGTCAGCGCGGTCAGGGAGTCCGCAAATACCTGGATGATCGGGGATTGGGGATCTTAGCCGCGATGGATGAGGTTGCCCGGGAACAAAATGTCCCCCTGTCACAAATAGCTATCGCCTGGTTATTGCAAAAACCGCTGGTCACGGCACCTATTGCCAGCGCAACGAGTGAGCATCAGTTGAGTGACCTTCTGCATGCTACAAAGCTGACTTTAACAAATGAGCAAATGGCCAGACTGGATACAGCCAGTGATTTATAACATTTTTACTCAAACAGGATGGAATTTGGATTAATGACCTTTGCCGATATGAATCCGGAATCTCAATCCGGAAGTTCGGTGAATGCCCGTCAGCGAATCAGGGATCTCATGGAGGAGATAAGGCTGGCAACTGGCGGCACCCCGGCTTCGGCGGTGAGGGCGGCCACCCTGGGTTTACCGTTAATGTTGGCGATTATTGGCGGAATGCCGGAACAATCTGTCCCGTTTATCAATCTCTATAAAGAAACAGCAATAGGGTTGGGAAGTAATCCCGATCTTTTGTAAATCGGAATTAATATGAGATCAATAGAGCTTTTTGGCACCCGGGTTGTCCCGGAAGTTAAAAAGGCAATTAATTCACTAAAGAACTAATCCGGTAATTCATGAAAAAAATACCGATATCTGTCCTTGAACTGGCAACTGTAACCGAAGGGGGAAATTCAGGAACAGCAATAGCCGGCACGGTTGAAGTGGCTAAACATGCCGAATCTCTGGGATATCAGCGAATCTGGATGGCCGAGCATCATAATATGAAGCATATTGCGAGTTCCGCCACCTCGGTCCTGATTGGTCATGTTGCCGGCAAGACAAATACGATCAGGGTTGGATCGGGTGGAATTATGCTGCCCAATCACAGTCCGCTCGTTATTGCGGAACAGTTCGGGACCCTCGAAACCATTTATCCCGGAAGAATTGATCTGGGTTTAGGCCGGGCTCCGGGAACGGATCAATTTACAGCCATGGCTCTGAGGCGCAACAATATGAGCACTTCCTCTGAGTTTCCTGCTGATGTCAGGCAACTTCAAACCTATTTCAGTAAGGACAACTTCAATGCAAGGGTTCGCGCTTTCCCGGGGGAAGGTTTGGAAATACCCCTTTGGATCTTAGGGTCCAGCACTGACAGTGCCTATCTGGCCGCACAAATGGGGCTGCCCTATGCTTTTGCTGCACATTTCGCTCCGGCACAATTCCGCTCAGCAATAGCTATTTACCGGAATAATTTCAAACCGTCGAAACAGCTTGATTCTCCTTATGTGATGGCCTGTGTAAATGTGATTGGCGCTGAAACCAATGAAGAGGCCGAATTCCTGAAGAGCAGTTTAATCCGGTTATTTGTCGGAATCATCACTAACACCCGAAATCCGC
>TBL_comb47_HYPODRAFT_10008159_pt1 | contig 10784 bp, 7 predicted proteins | sample TroBogypolimnion_40_FD_10682 | JGI IMG/M metagenome (IMG submission 10682) | reverse complement strand
AATCATTATCGCTAATCAATTTACGACTCGTTTTTACTACCTGTGTTTTTTATTCATACTGGCAATTTAATTTAAGTATTTTCGCCTATTATCTACTTTTCCGCTTAACTTAATGGCAGTGACCCTTTGATTTGGAGCATAAAATTAAAATTTTTTTCTTCATAAGTAAGATTAGTCTGGATTTGTTATAAAAACGCTTTTAATTCAGTCAAATAATTATATGAATTCGGGAAATACGCACTTAGTAATAAAGCGGGTTACCCAATAATACGGCGATATTGTTCAGCCGCTTTCCTTGCCAGCACACGATAACTTCGATGCGCATCAATATACATAGGTCCTGAAGCAGCACGTAATCGTGCCGACTTGGGGTCATCAAGTATTTTCATTAGTCCTTGAGCTATTCCTTGGCTGGTACTATCCGTCAACCAGCCAGCGTCGCTGTCTAACAATACTTGCACCTGATCAGGTATATCATTAGCTACGCAAGGCATTCCTAATGCTAAATACTCTAGCAACTTGGTTGGTGAGCTTACATCGTAAATTTCACTTCTAGGTACAAATGAAATAGCAGCATCTGCTCCAAGCAGTAATGCCCACGCCTGATTGTTTGGTAGCCATCCGGTAACGTGTACTGCATCATATAAGTTTACTTGATCAGCGTAAGCCAACAACGCCTCCGTATCTTCAGAATCAAACGAATCTCCAATAAACAGTAACCGCGCATTTGGTTGTTGCGCCCTAACCTTTACCAGGGCATCAATCACTTCATGTAGACGGCGCATGCGATCCAAGGTGCCAAGATAGGCAATAAGTGGAATACCTTCCCAGTCTGGTAAACGTTGTGCGGCTATACGACCTAATTGTAAAGTTTCTGTATCAACCCCCATAGGCACAGCGGTAAGTTTTTCCGGCGAAAAACCTTGTGCGACTAATCGATCTTTCATAGCCTCACTCTGAACAAAAATATGCTGGGAGTTGGGCAATATAATCTGGTAAAGGAAATATTTTTCAAGCAATCCTTTTAGCAGAATCAGTCGAAAGCGAAATCCACCCCCTGTCTTGATGTTATCACGAGCTCGATTGATTCGTTCTTCACTCATAAGAAAAGATATCCAGTAGACAAAAGGGATGCCTTTCATTCGCGCTATCAACAGGGCGAGTAGGCCAATCGACACCATGTCACGTACTTGGATTAAATCACAAGACTGCTTGTTTGCCCCCAATAGTGCCTTCAGGCATAGCCATAGATAACTGAGTTCCGTTCTTTTGCGGTCAACAGCAGGATAACTGCGCCGTACCGAGGCAAAGTCCTGATTATTATGTTCACCATCACCTGATTTTCCGACTATATGGCATTGCACACCAAAGCGCGGCAGATATTTACCGAACAGCACGGATACATCAGCACGATACGTAGGTAGTGGCTCTGGCACTAATTGCAATAAAGTGATAGGTGGTGGTATATGATTCATATTGCATTTCCAATAATAAAATAAGGGTCGACAAAAACAAAAATTTTCGTAAGAGGATCTTGTGCAAAATGAATTCATAAGTGGTCACCATATAAAAATATTTCGCTTAAGTATTCGATTCAAACGCATTCTTTCTTTTGGCTGGAAAGGCTTGAAAAAATAGGATACCAACAAAAAAAAGCTTAATGAGAACGTAGCTATTGCCGCTAAATTTAGCCAAACGTCTGAGAATAGCTCTATTTGCTGTATTCGAAGTATAGTAGTAATAATTTGGTCTACTTGTAAGAACCCAATAAAACCGTCAACTCTCAGCTGAAATAGACCTGCATAGGCTATTTTTAGTAAAAAACCACATAATATACCTATGCACGCAGCAGCCACAATTTTTAAAATCCCAAAGGCATCTTGCCGATATCGGCTACTGAGTCGAATAGCAATAACAAGTGTGATATTAAATAAACTTTGGCCTACGATCATTGCGATTATTGGACTCCACAGTCCAGCACCGGATATCAGTAACCCATAAGCTATAGGAATAGTCAATGCAGCAACAATAGTTCCCCAAACAATCAGATGGCTTTTTTCAATAATTACGGCAACAGTCTCTAATATCAGACGCTGACTCAAGGGTATGGCACCCAGTAGCAAGCCAGCCAATAAAAAACCAGCATAGATGAATTTACCAGCGCTGATAGTACTAACCAATCCATCACCAGCCAGCCAAACGAACATAAGAATAGGCATCAGGACAAACATATTCAATTTACCAGTGAGATTAGCATCGCGCGCTAAATCATCAATACTGCCTTTAGCTACGTAAGATGCTACCAATTTGGAGCGCACTAAGCTTAACAGCAAAGTAGCAGGTAGATAACGACATATCTGCTCATATAAATTTAGCAAGAAGCCAAATAGTGCAGTACTTTCGACGCCAAGAAAGCGTTGTATCATAAAGACCATAACCTGTTGACTATAAATCATTCTAATGAATTCCGTAACGTACATCCGTGATCCAAGTCTCCACATATTATGCCAACTAGGTGGTTGCCATCCCTCTCGCCCTGATAAATCAACATGTTCACGTAAGTAATGATTTAACCCAAACAAAGCCACTATAAGACTTAATGTTGATGCCACCGACTCGGCCAGAACCACCTGATTCAGATGAACCTCACCTTTTATCGCGGCTACACCCAACAATAATAGCAAAGATGAATTCCTCAGCACCACGCTAATCTGAGTCAGTCCTTGCAGCATAAGCGGCCCTAATACCGAGTCTTGCACATGTCGAGCTAAGCCACTGATCAATAAAACTATCAGATACAATCTTGCCACATCCGTATGTTGCGTAAGTTTTATCGGCACTAAAAGCCAAGGCATAACAACGAACAGTAACAATGAACTCACAATTAACAACATACTGACCCGAGCTAAAATCTGAAGTATAAAATTTTTAAGTTGAATTCCACTTGCGTGCATTCGGAATTCCGGCAAATAACGAGCGGCTACCCATGGCAAGCCTAAAGCCGTAATAGTTAGAGTAAATTCCATCCCAGCCAACAGGGTTACATAAACAGCGTAATCTTCCACAACAAGCAAACGTAATAACCAAAATATGATGGTCAAGTTAAGTAGTGCAGCGATAAGTTTACCGATTAGGAATTGCGCGGCTCCCCGTTTGATTGAGGCGCTTGAGTAGGGCTTATCATTCATGAGCGAAACTCCAATATTAAAACAGCATGCCTGCGATACAACCAAGCTAAATAACCCAGCACTGAAGCAAATACAATCTGAAAAGGGGTGGCTTCCAACAACGATTTAGTATAAAAGAGGTGAAAAGAGAACAATACTAAAGCCACCTGAATAGCAGAAGCATCGGCTCTTACTATGGCTTCGGTAGATTCTCGATACAAGCGACCGGCGGCGCGCCAAGCCAAGATGAAGACAGTTATTAGCAGAAAGCAACCAAATAGCCCTGTTTCCCAAAGCATAGTTGAAACAGCTGATAATCCAACACCATAGCGAGGAAAATGTAAATCGATATGCCCTTGTCTATCATATACACTGCCTAAACCGTTTCCGAATATAAAGGAAATAGGGTCACTAGCACCCTGATTCTGTAACCAGAAAGTTAGAGCAGTGGTACGGTTAAGAAAATAAGACCCATAACCTTCCTCTCCAGTATTGTAACTAAGCGTAGCTTCATACAATTCGGATATAGAAGACATGTGCATAGCATATACATAGGCTAAACCTGCCCCCATCATTAAGAACCCTCCGCCAATTACTCCTAACAGCGCGTAATGAGGGTTGGCTAATAACTCTCGACGGTATAGCGTCAAAAGCATGAGCGGTAGCATAATAATCACTACTTTGGTTTCTCCCATGAATAAAGGAGCTAACACCCAGAGTGATAACTGAACCAAGCCTCGAGTAGATAAAGTATTTTCCAATTTTCTAGCCAGCAGAAACCCCATTATGATAATCAGGAAAGAGGTCATATCACCACTATTTCCTCCACCATAAATAGTTGCTCCAAAGGTACCGGCAACGGCATCAATGGGCACCATACCAGGAAAAGAGTCACGAAAACCTTCACGCAGTGGAACTATAGCGACAAGCTCATACAGTACAAAGAGCCATTGAATCAAAGCGACTATCAAAAAAAACATCAACCAACGATGGATATTTCGCTCGTCAAAATCTAACCAGCAGAGGGCAAATAATATGCCCCACATCTGGAAATCGCGTTTAAAGCCACCTGCAAATTCTATCAGTGAATAAAAGTTTCCCATGGAACTTAGTATCGTATAAACAATAAAACAAAGTATGGCCCATATAAAGGAAGGCGTTCCTTGATATGTACTAGAAGTCGTGACAACTTTATAAGCAGCTATAAGCAATAGACAAAAAGAAAGAATTTGTGCAGGATATGCTGCCTTTGAATCTAAACCTTCCTCCATCATTGGAATGGGGCCCACCACGAGCAGCCCCATAAACAATATAGACCACATAATCCATACAGGGCGAGTCAGCAAAAATAAACCAATAAAGACCAGCACCAATGCGAAAATAACTACAAAATTATATTTACTGGCAACCAAACCAAACAAAACGTAAATTATCATGCTTATTAACATGAAAATGTGTGACTTATTTTGAACCGCTAAATAGACTATGTTATTCACTTAGTGGATAAACTCCGAAATAGTATTCATCCAGTCTCTAATTATATGTATAAGAAAAAAATACCGAATAAGGGATTTTAAAATTAAATAAAGTAAGGTGCATCTTCCAACAAAAAAAAATAGCAATTATTATTACTGTAAAATACATTTAAATAAAATTGCTATGAGTTAACGTGATAAGTTTTGCTAGCTATTTAAAGCAAGACGAATTTACATATAACCACACTTCAAAAAATGTTATCTGTACTACCTTGAGTTGGTAGCCGCTATAAAGAAGCACCAGATTTTGTAAGTAATGTATAGTATTTAAATCTAAACACAATACGTATTTATACTGATGGCTACCCCTGATAACAACTAGATCTAAAAGTCAGCTTCCTTCTTTGGTGTTTCAAAATTGTTAATATTCTTAGAACTGAAAAACAACAATGATGTTTTAGCTAACTTACTTTTAAACTAGAACTATCTAATATTAGATATACTTCAAAAAACAATCTGCAAATTAACGCCTACCGATTGAGTTTGGTAAGTTCTAGCAGAGTTATTGGATTCACGCGCCTCAGACTTAAGTAAGATATCTGCACTGACGTTTTTCAATGGATGGTACATCAGATTAAGACCTACACTACGGACTTTGTCGACTTCTTGCTCAGAACCAACAGGATTGACAGAACTTCCTATGAATTGTTGGACTTGGTAAGTTATAGGAAAGGTTAACGCAGTTTTTGGATTGACTTGCCAAGTAGGGCTAAACCAAATTCCATCAATTTGCAAAAAATTACTAACCAAACTATTGTATGCGCTTATTTCACGCTTTACGGACAATTCTATTAAGGTTTTTTCACTCATTTTCCATTCAGTATTAACCTTGCCGGTCAGCCCAGAAAAGTTCTCAGCGCTAATATGCTCATAGTTTTGTTGTGTATAGCCAAAATACCCAAAAATCCGCATCTTGATACTGACACGCCAATCCCAAGTTACCGCAGAATTTATTCGCGTATAAGCGTTATCTACTGTACTCGCCTCATTAAATTGCCGCTCAGGAAATTGGCCATTAGTCCTTGTTAACTGCAGCCCAAAAGTGCTTTTATTTGGACTTACGTATTGTAGTTCTAGCTTGGCGCTATCTTCAATATTGTTACTAATCTGCCGGCTTACATTATAAAAAGTCTCGCTCCTATAAAAGCCAATCTTTATTTTTCCATTGGGATGAAATAAGTAACTGGTATCAGAAAAATAATTTAAATTATTTTTCATGTTATCTATCGGGGCATTAATAAAATCAAAGTTGCCTATTGTTTCAACGTTGGTGTAACCAATTTGACCACTTAGATTATTCTTTATTTGCCAGTTCCATTGAGCTAGGGTATCCCATCCAGTGTAATTTAAGCTGCTATAGTTTTGATATAAATTCTGATTAACATCTACTTTTATGATGATGTGCTGCTTGCTAATAAACCAATCAAAATCGACACCCGCAGCTCCCTGTTTAACAAATTCGCTAGTACCACTTTTGCCCGTAGCGGCCATCGAAAGGGCATTGCTAGGTAACCTTAAAAAATTGCTATCATATAACATACTGGTAGAAACATAAGGCCTAATAGTGGTTTCTTTTGGCTCTGGGGCTCCAATTTCGCTTATTAATGATGTTTCATTTTTAGATATTCCTAATATTGAGGGAATGTATCTGAAGCCAACGTAGCTTGTTGGCAATAAGGGATTAATGCTGTCATCTGATGATGATAGAGCGTGACTTTTATTGGGCATTCCACATCCGAGTAATAGCATAAAACACCATAATAAGTATCTGTGTTGATTTGTTGAGATAAAGGAAAATAGTTTAACCATAATAGTACTACCTAAGCACTATGCATGTTAATGAACAAATTATTTTGGGGCATGATGCTCATAGCATTAAATAACAATGAGTAAAGCAACATGACATATAAATAATCTTTACTAGTCCAATTGCAATATTCATAATAATTCCATTTCAAAATAACTCATTGGTTCAAAAAATTCATGTGTGTTTTGTCCAACAATACACAATAGTAACAAGCACAATGTATGCTCTTATCAATTTGTAAGGCTTTGAAATAGTAATAGTCGCCTCGAACTTCGAGATTTAATATGGACATTAATAATGCAACTATCCAAAACTTTTTTAGACTAATTTCTTGTCCTGTTTTATGCTATAAACAAGGGAGTAATTCTGACTGTTATCAGAATCAAAAACTTGTCATTACAGCACCAACACACTGACTACCCGTAGATTGCAATGCTTGATTTAAAAACTGCAAATCATCTAGACGAGTTTGATGTTGTTTCGCCACTAAAAGAGCAGCACTACAACAAGATGCGATAATTTGCGCATCCATACCTTGATCTGCTGATGGGGTATCGATCAAAATCACATCAAACTGTGCATGTAATTGCTGTAAACAGCTTTTCAAACCCCTACTGACTAACTCAGTCGGATTAGGTGGAATAGTACCCGCTGGTAAAATCGATAAATCACGAAAGTTAGTGGTTCGAATGACCTCTTTTAGATTTTCTCGCCCTGCCAATAGATCCGACAAGCCATAACCACTTTGCAGTTTAAACAATTCATGCTGCCTAGGATGTCGCAGATCTGCATCAATTAATAGTGTGCGCTCGCCAAGCTGAGAAAAAACAATTGCTAAATTTGCAGCTATGTAACTGCGTCCTTCAGTACGACCTGGACTAATCAGAGCTATAGTTTTGTGTGCATCACTAACCCAGCGCAGCATTAATTGTCCACGCATTGCACGTAAGGCTTCTACTTGTGAACTAAACGGTTGATAAGCTGCAACTAACTCTTTGCTAAAATTATTTTCATGCCCCATAAGAGATGGGAAATCAAATTGATACAATAAAGCTTCTTGTATATCTTCCTCGCTAATGAGTCCCAAAGCTTTCGCAGCATCACCGAAGCGCATATCTTTCTGTTTTTGCAAGGCAATAATACGCTCGGTATCATTGGCGCTAATTTTCCCCTGATTCAGCAATAGAGTACCCATTGAAGCGCTGCGCTCAGGCTTATTCAATTCGTTACTTAATTCTCTAGTCATTTTATATTAGTTATAGTTTTTGTTGTCTGGACTTATACGAAGTATCAAGGATTAGAGTTGCTACTGAAATTGCTATACTCAATACGCTCAACGTTGAATGTAAGAAACAAAAAAGATCCAATGTAAGTAGGTTGGCTTTCATCTTTTCCTATCACAACAGTGTGTTAGATTGAAACAGCATCAATTCAAAGTAATACATTACATTCGCAATTGTAATCACTCAAAGTAAGTTTTAAAAAAACAAAGGTATCCGTTTTGGCTTGAAAGGTTTTTCAGAAATAATGTTAAAAACAGGAATAGCCAATGCTTCAGAAAGATCTAAAATAGATCGTAACCGTCGATCCATTAATTCAGCCAAATACGCCGAACCCACGCCTAACAAACTACCCAGAAAAATCGATACTAATATATTCAATAATATTTTTGGTGTAGCGTGTTTTTGTGGTGGGATAGCCCAATTAAGGATAGAAATATCGGTTTGGTTCATTTCACTTTCCATGCGAGTTTGTCCTGCACGTTGCATGGCGACATCGTAGGCTCGCTGTGCATTTTCCACTACACGACTCATAACTGCTATTTCATCGTTTTGTTTTTTGAGCTTCAGTATTTTAGTTTTCTGTTCAGACATGGAGTTGGCCAAAATCACGTCACGTTGCATAGAAGAATCAACTCGGCTGTAAATACTATTTAATACCATTTTTATTTCAGCTTGAATCTTCTGTTGCAGGCTATTAACTTCTGCCTTTGCTTCCTTATATTGAGGATGATTGATATCAACTCTTTTGTACAATTCGGCAAGACGCGCTTCTGCTTTTGCCAATTCGGATTTGAGCGTTTGAATCAATGGGTTTTCAAGTACCTCTTGCAGCGATTCTATTGACCCTCCTTTTTGGATAGTACTTATTAGTAAATTTTTTCTGGATTCCAATTCACTTGTTTGCGCCTGAGCACTCACCAATTGTTTTGATAATTCAGAAAGCCGAGTGCTTTCCAAGTCTAAGTGGTCGATAGTCGTGGCTATGATACCGTGTTGTTGCTGATAAGAGGATAGCAATGACTGCGCTCGCCCTAAATTATCACGCAATACAGAAAGTTGCGTATCAAACCAATCTGAATTCAATTTAGCTGGTTGAGCACGTAGCTCGATGGTGGTTTTTATGTAGGAATTAACGAAGGCATTGGCAGCAATTGCACTATATTGTTGGTCAGGACTGGTAAAGTTAATTTCAATCAGGCTGCTTTCCCGTGAAGGTTTAATAGTTAAACTTTCTTTGATCAATTGATCAGCAATCCAATCTTTGATATCGCCAACAATCTTGGTTTTTATAAAGCTTTTTTGAGTTTGTAAGTCATCGCTAAGATTCAGCTTATTAACTACTTTTAAAGCTACATTATGGCTAGTAATAATATCCATTTGCGTCGCCATTAACCCCGGTAGTAGTTGTATCGGTATAGCCTGACCAGTCACCGGGTCCACGCCGCGCTGGTTAATCATAATAGTGGCAGTGGCACTGTATTGTTTAGGCATTAACAAACTTACTACTAGAGTAGTGATTACAGTTACCATCAATGCTATTATGATATTTTGTTTTCGCGACCATATTATATTAATAAACTGAATAAAATTCATGATGCTCCATAGTGTTATTGATTAAATTCACGCAAACAATAAAATAGACTAAGTTAAAAGATCCAATAAATTAAAACCAGCGTTCGCCTATAAAAATCACATCGTCTTTTAATACAATGTCTTTCAATTCCCCATCAACTTCTAGCAAAGTACCATCACCAACCTTTCGTTTTATAATAATGCCATTTTCAGTGCCGCGCGGCGTTAGTCCTCCAGCAATCGACAAAGCTTTTACCACTGACGTCGTTGAATTTATAAGGTACTCACCAGGACGCTGTACTTCACCATAAATGTAAAACATGTCGGCCTTAGGCACGTATACCACATCACCTTGCTGCATTTTAAAGGGTACGACGCTTTGGGCCTTTTCCAGATAATCCTGTAAATTTAATTCCTGCTTTTGTGTTCCACCATTGACGGTGCGAGTTACCACTACCTTACTGCCACCCATTTCCTGAACACCTCCAGCCATAGCAATGGAATCGATGACGGTACTGTTTGAATTTAATGGATAACGACCTGGATTTTTGACATAGCCTAGTACTGAAATCTGTTGGCTAACATGCTCCAACACCATAACATTGACTTGTGCCTCGTGTACAAAGCCGCCTTTAATTAGACGAGTAGCAATAGCTTCTTCTAATTCAAAACTGGATTTTCCACCAACCTCTATTGAACCTATTAATGGAAACATAATTCGACCATCCTCAGAAACACGGGTTTCAGTTTTTAAATTGGTATCTCCGTATACAGAGATGCTTAAAACATCATCTGGGCCAAGATTGTAAGCTGATGCGCTTTGTTGTGTTGGCAGAAAAAACATTGCTAGGAGCAACAAATAAGATTTATCAAGCAAGGAAACTATTTTTCTAATACGCATTTTTATCTTTAACCACGACGCTAATAGTTTTAAAAATAATATAAAGATCAAGAAATAATGACCAGTTTCTAAGATAATCCAGATCAAATTTAATACGCTCTTGCATTTTTTCCAATGTATCGGTTTCTCCACGAAAGCCATTGACCTGAGCCCACCCCGTAATGCCAGGTTTAACTTTATGTCGGACCATATAGCCCTTTATTAATTGGCGATACATTTCGTTATGACTGACCGCATGGGGTCTTGGTCCTACAATACTCATATTGCCTAGCAGCACATTAAAAAACTGAGGGAACTCATCCATTGAGGTTTTTCGCAATAGGCTACCAATTTTAGTAATCCTAGGATCACCTTTCACCGCTTGTACAACCAGTCCAGAATCTTGACTGACGGTCATGCTACGAAATTTATAGATCCAAATTTCTTTGCCATCTAAGCCATAACGAAGTTGTTTGAATATAACAGGGCCGGGTGAGCTAAGCTTCACTACCAAAGCTATTAACAACATAAAGGGCAATA
>TBL_comb47_HYPODRAFT_10008155_pt1 | contig 10790 bp, 8 predicted proteins | sample TroBogypolimnion_40_FD_10682 | JGI IMG/M metagenome (IMG submission 10682) | reverse complement strand
AGTAGAGATATCTACTTGGCCGAACTGCATTTGGGGTTGTATAACGGTGCGCATAGCTTTTCAAATGGCGAAGAATTTTTGGTTTTATACATTTATTGAGGTGTTCATCACTGAAATAAATAACTAGCTGCCGAAACAAACACTAAATCAATAGCTTAACAATGGAGACCGAATCCGTCAAAACACATCTTCAGTTTGCTAGACCTAGTATAACATATTGAACTATATCAGATTATTTGGTTTTCTTTCGCGCACTATATAAGTTCGGATACTATTTTTTGCCGGTCATAATTTTAACTGATCTTATATTTTCTATTTAACTGTTCAATATCTTCAATTAAACGATCTCTTAATTGACCAGGTTCTATAACTTCAACGTCAGGTCCATAACTTCTTAGCCAGAATATTAATTGTTCTGAGTATTGAACGGTTGCTGACACTTCAATATGATCATTATGGATAGTGGTTACTTGATCTTCCGATAAGGGCGTTTCTGAAATATATTTAAAAAGATCCTTTGAAAATTTTAATTTAACCTTAATAGATTTATCTTTTAGGCTTTGTGTGACTTTGCTTGATTGATTGTTAGTGTAAATATTACCAATTGAGAGATGCTGGTTTTTTATATACTTTTGCAAGTCAAAATCTTTTTGTCGTTTAAATCCTCTACCCAGATTTTTGGCTTCTTTTATACGATGTAAAGACAGGATCAGAACTTCATTATTTTCTGGTTTTTCGGATATGAGGTAGGTAATACCATTACGTAAAACAAGTCCTATAGGATTAAGTACATATTTTGATTCATTATCATCTAAATGTAGATAGTTGAGTTCAATTTGTTGGTCATAAATTAAAGCATGGCTAACTAAGGCATGAACCTCTGGGTTTATGTCAGGTGCTAAAGTAGTTTGGGTCTGCTGAATGATGGCAACTTTTTTCTTCCAATTAACGATATTATCGTTTGGATATTGGTTAAGTTTTGCATTTGCTTGCTCAAAAAAAGGCTGTAATTCGTTGACTGTAGAGCTAGGCAGTAAGCTAGATAAATAAGAGTTGGCTAAATTAAAGGTGAGTGCTTGTAAGATAGTTAAGCCAGGAATACTAATGGTTGCTGCGTTTGTTCTCCAGCACCATTCTTTCTGTGAATTCTTAGTTATATCGCCATGAAATAAACCCTCAAGGATAATCATGTTTCGTTGAATGGTTCTCTCAGTCACTGTTTCAAATTGACTATCAGCTGATAATTTATCGACTATTTTTTTAACCGACAACCCTCTTGGATATCTAGGAAGTATGCGCAGTATATGAATGCATCTAATTAACGGGTCGCTCATTTTGATAGGTGTCAAATTAAAATATTTTTGATTTAAACATAAATGTTTGTCTGGAGCCAATAATTTTGTCACTCATTGCAGGCATTGTTTATTTTTTTATATAACGCATAAAAAGCAGGTTCGTTTTCTATAGGTCGCCAATCAAGTTTATCGGGTAGCATGGAGTTAAAGTAAATCTCTGTACCTTTTTTAGCTTCGGTGTCCGCGTAATACTCTGTATCGGGTGCTACCATTAATTGCTTATTACAATCTATCATGACTGTTTCGTATTTAGATTGATAATTTAATTTTTTACTGCCATTACCAAGTACGGCTTAACCTTATACTGTACCGCTTTAATTTGGGAGTCTAAATGATTAAAGGAAGTTTTTATGCTTTGGAATAAAAGCTTATCCATTTACTAGGGTGTTATTGATTTCATTCGTCATGAGATGTCGTATTACTGATGTAAATTATTATCTTAATGAGGTATTTTTAAATCGAATTTGGGTTTATATGCGCTAACAGCACATATAAACTCTGTTCATCCAATCGCAATTTGCCTGAAGAGAGACGCTATGAAAGAAACGGTATTGGATGTTTTTTTTGACAAGTCACACGCTAAACCTCTTTTAACTTTATGGATGTTGCGCTTCCTTTTAAAGTTAGGAACTGTTCGTAAATTGATGGATGATAGAGGCATCCATAATAATGAAGTCTTGGAGTTTCTAAATCTTGACTATAAAAACCTTGATACAAATGCACTTTCTGCACAGCTTAAAGCGCTATATGACGACTTTGAATCTAAGGCAGATACTATTCTGATTCCAGAACCGTTAGCCACTAACATTTTTCATTTAAAAGACAGTTTGACGCTCAATGACACTGAATGCAATATCATCGCTTTTGCAGTATTGATGCAATCATGTCCCTTACTCAGTGATGTGGCTGATTGGTATGGTACAAACTTACCAACCAGTAAATATATGTATGCACTTTCAATGGTCCTTGATAAGCCAGAAACTGCGATACGTCAGGCATTATCACAACAAGGCATACTTGCAAAAAGTAATCTGGTTACTGTAGATGACATTCTCGATTTTTCGTTTAGTAATCGCTTAGATTTGCTTAGTCGTAGTTTTAGCGACCGTATGCTAAATACTCCGACCACATCAGATGAATGGTTCAAAGATTTAGTTATTACAAGTCCTTTACCTGAACTTACGGTTAACCATTACTCACATTTATCAAGCACACTGCCTTACCTAATGAGCTATTTAAAGAATGCCCTTAAAGAAAACAGTAAAGGCGTTAATGTACTGATTCACGGTGTTCCAGGTACTGGTAAAACACAATTATCAAGGGTTATTGCTAAGGAAATTGGCTATGAAATGCTTGAAGTCGCCATGTCAGATGCTTATGGAAATCCATGCTCAGGCTCGGATCGTCTACGTCAATTTAGTGTTGCACAAAGTATTTTTAAGGGTTCACCCTCCTTAATGCTTTTTGATGATATAGATGATATTTTCAGCGTTGCTGATTTTTCAGAACATAACAGCGCTGCGGCTAATCGAAAAGCCTGGTTGAATAATATGCTGGAAATTAATCCAATGCCGACTTTTTGGATTTGTAATCATCCTTCAGAACTTGATGCATCGTTTATTCGTCGGTTTGATTGGATTTTAGAGGTTCCTGTGCCACCTAAAACTCTACGTGAAACTATCATTCGTGAAAACTGTGGTCATGTTATTAATGAGTCCACTATCAAACAATTGGCGCAAAGTACAGAACTAGCGCCAGCTATTGTTGCTCGAGTCTCCAAAGTAGTCTCTTCTATTAATCATGTCTACGATACTGAGGAACTTTCTAAGGTAACGTATGGCTTAATTGATTCAGTGTTAGCCGTTCAAGGACATCAAAGACTTCATAAAAACACTAGTACCTTACCTGATTACTATAACCCTGTGTTTATTAATTGTGATGCCGACCTTGCTCATATTGCTACGATGCTTCAGCATCATGACAGTGCTAGGCTATGTCTATTTGGTCCTCCCGGCACGGGTAAAAGTGCCTATGCCTATTGGTTAGCTGATCAACTAGAAAAGCCACTCCATATTAAACAAGGCTCTGACTTGTTGGGAAAATATGTGGGCGAGACTGAGCAAAATATTGCCGATGTATTTAATGAAGCTATTCAGGATAAAGCCATACTACTCATAGATGAAGTAGACAGCTTTTTGCAAAATCGTAATCAGACTCAACGTTCATGGGAAGTATCCGCTGTTAATGAAATGCTGACTCAAATGGAAGCCCATCAAGGTATTTTTATAGCCAGTACTAATCGAATGGAAGGCTTGGACGGCGCTGCATTAAGACGTTTCGATCTTAAAGTGCGCTTTAATGCTTTAAAAACAGAACAACTGTGGAAATTGCTCATTAGTTTTTGTAATAGTATTAACCTGCCCACACCTCAACAAAGATTTTATACTCAAATTTCAGCTATGACAGAAGTAACGCCAGGGGACTTTGCTGTACTTGGCAGGCAACATAAGTTTCGTCCACTTACAGATATTGAGGCTGTGATTGAAGCTTTACGTAAAGAGTGTGCTTATAAACAACCTTATGCTAAAAATTCAATGGGGTTTGTTTAACTGATGTCAGTTAATGTAAATAAACATTATAAAACGTCATCATCTGACGCTAAGCTCAATTACAATTATTTTTATATATTATTAACGCAGTGATTACTATGAAATTTATACATACTTCTGATTGGCATATTGGTCGACAATTTCACAACGTATCTTTACTTGATGATCAACGCCATGTGCTTGATCAAATAGTTGAGCATATTAAAACCGAAAGGGTTGATGCCGTAATTATTGCCGGCGATATTTATGATCGCTCAATCCCACCTGCGGCAGCTGTAAGTCTTTTAGATGAAGTGTTAAATACCATCTGTACAGAGTTAGGCGTGCCTGTGCTTTTAATTCCAGGTAATCATGATGGTGCGGAACGATTACGCTTTGGTTCTAAACAACTTAGACTAGCTGGCCTACATATTATCGGTGACTTAAATCAAATCACCCAGCCAATTGTGTTAAACAAAAACGGCTGTGAGGTTTCATTTTACGGAATTCCTTATAACGATCCTGAATCTGTACGCAATCATTTTTCTGCTGAAGTTTCTAGCCATGACGAAGCTCACCAGTTTTTAGTTGAACAAATTAATACTATTAAAACTGATAGCACAGTCAATGTACTCATTAGTCATTGTTTTCTTGATGGCGCAGAAGAATCTGAATCAGAAAGACCGTTATCGATTGGTGGTGCCGATCGAGTCAGTGTTGAACCTTTTAAAGCTTTTGATTATGTCGCGCTAGGGCACTTACATAATCCACAACATAAAGGTGAAAAGCATATTCGCTATTCTGGCTCTATATTAAAGTATAGTTTTTCTGAACAACGCCAACAAAAAGGCGTCACGCTAGTCGAGCTGAATCAAGCTGGGCTTAAAACAATCACCCATTTGCCATTAACACCATTACGCGATATGCGGATTTTAGAGGGTGATTTAGAAACCTTGCTTCAACAAGGTGCGACTGACCCTAATAATCAAGATTATTTATTAATCCGCTTAACAGACCAAAACGCTCTGCTTGATCCGATGACTAAATTAAGACAGGTTTATGAAAATGTTCTGCATATTGAGAAAACTTGGTTACAAGACTCAGGAGCTTTGCAAGTTAATCGCGAAATACTTAAACGCGGTGAGCTTGAGATGTTCCAGGATTTCTTTAAACAAGTATCAGGCAATGACTTAACAATTGAGCAACAAGAAGCTATTAAGCAGATTATCACTACCACGGTTAATTCTCAGGAAGGCGGTTTAGCATGAAACCTTTAAATATAGTGTTAAAAGCCTTTGGCCCTTTTGCAAAAACCGAGCACATTGATTTTAGTACTTTAGGTTCTAATCCATTGTTTTTAATAAATGGGCCAACCGGTGCGGGTAAAAGCTCTATATTAGATGCTATTTGTTATGCTTTATACGGCCAAACCACTGGCGCAGAACGTGATGGTGCACAAATGCGCTGCGATCATGCTGCTGCAAATTTACTAACCGAAGTAATATTAGATTTTAGTTTAGGGAGTAGAACGTATCGTATTAAACGCATTCCAGCTCAAGAGCGCCCAAGAGCAAGAGGTGAAGGTATAACAATACAAACATCAGAAGCTCAATTGTGGGAGCTTGATGGTTCTGCTGATGGTAAGCTTTTAGTTCCCTCAAGTGTAAAAGATGCAACCACAAGGATTTCTAAATTGCTAGGACTTAGTGTTGAGCAATTTAGACAAGTGATTGTGTTACCCCAAGGAAAATTTCGTGACTTATTAATGGCTAATTCTAAAGATCGTGAAGAAATCTTTAGTCAGTTGTTTCAAACTCATATTTACAAGAGTATTGAAAAGCGATTACAAGAGCAGTCTGCTGTAATTAAAAAAGCCCTTTCAGATAATAAGCAGCAAATTATAGGTATTCTACAAACAGCTACTGTGGACTCCGAAGATGAACTAGATGAAGAAGTTTTACAATTAACACCAAAACTATCTGATGCAACTGCCTTTAAAACTCAAGCACAAGAGGCTCAAACTCAAGCAACATTAGCCAAACAACACGCGGAAGCGCTAACAAAACGCTTTGCTGATTTATCTAATAAAGAAATTGAACTTCAGACTAAACAAGCGTTGGCACCAAGTATTTCAAGTCAACAACAACGCTTAGATAAAGCGATTCAGGCTGAGAGGATACAGCCTCTTTATAACCGTTATGAAGAAAAATCAGCTGCGTTAAAACAGCTAACTGTTCAAATAACGGGAGCGCTTAAAGCGATTGCGACAGCCACTCAAGAAAAAGCTGTAGCGGAAGCTGTGCTTAACACAGCCAAAGTAGATGCTTTTAAAATTACTGACCTGACTAAGCAACAGTTTAAGTTGAATCAATTTAAAACTCAGGTCACGCAACTGCAGGATGCACGATTAACGTTTAATGCTCAGCAAACAAAAGCTCAAGCAAGTCAGGCACAATGGGAGGCTGTTTTAGGCCAACAAGCCTTGTTAAATACAGAATTGTTAGAGAAAGAAGCTTTATTGGCTATGCTTAATGAAGACTTAAAAGCCTTAGCGCCGCAACACGTTACCTTAGCTGAGCAACGTGTAAAGCTTGATAATCGAACTCGTTTAGAGATCCTACGCACTGAACAGCTCGATTTACAACAGCAGATGACTGATGTTTTAGCTCGCTTTAATAAACAGCAGACTCAATTCAATGAGAGTCAATTACACAAAACTCAAACCGAATTTGCTTGGCATGCTGGACAGGCGGCTTCATTAGCGGCTCAACTTAATAGGGGTGAACCCTGTTTGGTGTGTGGGAGTAAAGACCACCCTAATCCGGCTCAACCGTCAGAAAATACCGAATTGGTAACCAAAGAGCATCTGGATAAAGCTCGTGCAGCAGAAAATAAAGCGCATGAGGCTTTACAAGTTGCTGAAGCTAATTTAAATACCGCCAAGCTTAATTTAGATGCAAAGCAACGACAAATCAATGAATTGGAAGTTTCTTTACAAGCTCTGGCAGAGCAAAGTTTGACGCTTTTGAAGGAAGGCTATCAGGCGATTGAAGCGGAAGTTAAGCGCTTATCGGAGGTGCAAAAAGATCAGGAAGCATTGACGAGCAAGATATCTGATATTAAAGGGATTTTATTGAAATTTACTGATCAAGTAACTGAATTAAAGGCTATGGTTGATACAGATAAAACCGCGTTAATTCAAGCGACAGCCTCAGTGAGGCAATTTGAAGACTTAGTGCCTGAAGCTTATCGTGACCCGAATACCTTAACCAAGGAATTATCAAGTATTGAAGCGACTATTAAGCAATTTAACCTAGCGCTTAACCAAGCTCAGAAACAATTTGAGGCCAAGAGTTTAGGCTTACAAGACAAAACAGCTACTCACGCTCAATTACAATTACAAGAGCAGGCGTTAGAACTCGAAAACACCAAAGCTACGCAAGACTGGAATATAGCGTTGAATCAGAGTTGTTTTGAAGAAATGACGGTCTTTCAAGCGGCCTTATTAACTGCCGTTGAGCAAGACACAATTGTAAAAACCATCGAGACATTTAAAACTGAGTTAACCAGTTTACAGAGTGTGGTGACGCAACTTAAAGCAGAACTAGCCTCGCAAACCCTGCCTGATTTAAGGCAAGTAGAACAACTATTAACTGATAAAACCAGCGAGTTTAAGGTAGCGGATACTGCGTGGCGAGTATTAGAAGAACGTAATAATCTTCTTAATAGGATTAAAAAGAAATTATCAGGTATTAAGGTTCAAACCGCGGAGCTCGATACTCAATATGCCATCATTGGTACACTAAGTGAGGTTGCTAATGGAGTTTCAGGTAGACGCATCAGTCTGCAACGTTTTGTCTTAAGTGTGTTACTAGATGATGTGTTGCTTCAAGCGTCTCAACGACTCAATGTAATGAGCAAAGGACGTTATCGTTTGAGCCGTAAGCTTGATGCAACAGACGGTAGAGTCGCAGCAGGACTAGATTTAGAAGTAGAAGATAGCTACACAGATAAGTCACGCCCTGTTGCAACTCTTTCAGGTGGAGAATCTTTTATGGCCGCACTTTCATTAGCTTTAGGTTTATCAGATGTTGTTCAATCTTATGCAGGTGGCATCAAGTTAGATACTTTATTTATAGATGAAGGTTTTGGCAGTTTAGATCCTGAATCTTTAGATTTAGCTATAAAAACTCTAATAGATCTTCAAGCCAGTGGTCGCATGATTGGCATTATTTCTCATGTTACAGAATTAAAAGAACAAATGTCTTTACGTATTGATGTTACAAGTTCTAGGGAGGGTAGCTCTATTACTACCATAAGCCCTACATATAATAAAAGTTAATATATGAATTTATTAAATAGGTTAGCTTTAACGATATTTTTACTTTTTTCTAGCAGTACATTTGCAGATGTAGAATCTATATTGCAAGAAGCTAAGCAGGGTAATAACGCTGCACAATTTGCTCTCGGTTACTCATATTATGAGGGTAAAGATGTCCATCAAGACTTCGACGAGGCACTAAAATGGTATAGCTTATCAGCAGCACAAGGTAATCCAGCAGCACAAAATAATATTGGTGTGATGTATGAACAGGGAACTGGCGTAGCTCAAGATTACAATGAGGCACTTAAATGGCTTAGATTATCAGTAGACCAGAAAAATGCTTATGCACAAAACAATTTAGGTATCATGTATGCTAATGGGCTTGGTGTTCCACAAGACTACAAAGAAGCTATTAAATGCTACAAATTAGCAGCACATCAGGCTTACCCAATTGCTGCAAATAATGTTGCTACTGTCTATTTCAAGGGGTTAGGCACTCCTAAAAATTACAAAGAGGCTTTTAAATGGTTCTTAGTTTCAGGAGTATTTGGTAATTCTTATGGACAATTTCGTGTTGGAACTATGTATCTCCATGGCCAAGGAGTACCAAAAAGTTATACAAAAGCATTGATATGGTTCAATCAAGCAGCAGTGCAAGGCCGTAACGATGGACAAAATTCCCTAGGCTATCTCTATGCTAATGGATTAGGCGTCACTAAAAATTATATTCTGGCCTATATGTGGACATATCTGGCTGCAGAAAAAGGTAATGAGGCTGCTAAAAAAAATCTGACTGTATTTAGCAAGTCAATGACACTGCGTCAAATGATTAAAGCGCAAGCAATGTCACAAATTTGTGAATCTTCTCACTATAAAACCTGCAATTTTCATTAATGAATCAATTATAAAATAGATTCAATAGGTATTGTTTTTCTGGGTCATAGAGCGGCCATGAAGGCGAATAACATTTAGGAATAGCAAATGGGTTATATTAATAAAAACTTACTGGATGGTGAAGTCATCCTGCATCAATCTAAATTAACCAAATATAGTTACGTGTCTAGTCTAATTACAGCGACTATTGGCGGGCTTTTCTTGAAATTTAAACACTATATTCCTAATACAAAAATACCTGATTTTGATTTTATGATGTCTTGTATTGGTTGGGTTTTTATAAGTATCGCTTTTTTGGTAGCGCTCAATGTTTTTGTTGAAATTTTTAGTACTGAAATTTCTGTTACTAATAAGCGAGTTATTTTAAAAAAAGGCCTTATAAGAAGAAATATCAATGAAATGACCCTATTAAAAATAGAAAATGTGAAATTAAATCAAAATATCACTGAGAGAATATTTGATATTGGAACTCTATCGATAGAAGGCACTGGTGGTGGCCATATATTAATAGAAGATATTGATGCACCGATGGCAATGCATAATAACATTCTTCAAGCAATAGAAAATCGGTTGGTTACTTAGACCTTAATAAGGATTCGAAAACAGCATCTTAAACTATTGTTGTGTAGGATATCGTTAAGCTTAGATAGCATAGATGTAAAACACATTAGCACTACTTAAATAGTAGACTTTATTAGCCCCCCCCAAATCGTCGCTTTGCCAAGCCTATAAATATAGGCGTAGTAGGGGAGTGCTCATGGAGAGAGATGCCTAGATTAAGCTATTAATGGTTGCATAAGGCATCGCATGATATAGGTTACCATTAACAATTAGGGCTTTTAGTCTGTGGGAGTGGCTTTAGAGACTGTGAAAGTATTCTTATTATTTCCCCTCTTTAGCAAAGAGGGGTTAGGGGAGATTAGGTCTATTAAACAATAATCATTAAATATTAGTGATCTATGATTTATAAAAATCCCCCTCGATCCCCCTTTTACAAAGGGGGAAGCCAAAAATGAAAATACTTTCACGGTCTCTTTAGCCACGCCCACAGCAGAACTGGTTGATCTTGTTGATTTATCCTAATCGATCTATTGAAAAGAAAGCCAGCATTGAGTTTTTACCTTTCTTAAACTTACCCCAGGTCCATCGTATTTACTTAGAAGATTATCAAGACCGAACTGACTTATCGCCGTCACTTGAATTTATTCGCTTGATTGCCAGTGATAATCAACAGACAATAAGCCGAGCCAAATCTTTAGCAGAACGACTTGATAAAATTGACGTAGATGGATTGGATCTTATTGAAACTATTATGGTTTATAAGTTACCGCACTTAAGCCGCGAGGAGATTAAACAAATGCTATCTGTATATGAAGTTAAATTACAAGATACCCGCTTTTATCAAGAAGTATCTGCAGAAGGTGAACAAAACGAATGTATTAAATTACTAAGTCGCCAGTTAAGACGAAAATTCGGCGTACAACCTGAACTTGAAACTATCATACAAAGGTTTCCAACCTACCCATTAGAAAAGCTAGAAGATTTAGCCGATGCCTTGCTAGACTTTAACGCAATGACAGACTTAGAAACATGGTTAGCTGATCATATTTAAAATGACAGGTTTTATTG
>TBL_comb47_HYPODRAFT_10008152_pt1 | contig 10793 bp, 9 predicted proteins | sample TroBogypolimnion_40_FD_10682 | JGI IMG/M metagenome (IMG submission 10682) | reverse complement strand
CGCCGCGACGTGGCGGGCACACCGGGAGTTGCACGCGGAGGCGTTCGGCCCCGGCGCGCTGGTGATTTATTACGAGGACCACGCGGACCTGCTCGCCACGCTCGCGCAGACGGAAGGAACTTTGACCGCGTCGCTGCACGTCGGCAGTGCGGATGCCGGCGCGGAAGTCGCCGCGCTCGCGGAGCAGTTGCCGCAGCTCGCCGGCCGCGTGGTCTGGAATGGTTTTCCCACCGGCGTGGAAGTTTGCGCCGCAATGGTCCACGGCGGCCCGTATCCGGCCACGAGCGCGCCGGGCACGACTTCCGTGGGCGCGCTGGCCATCCAGCGTTTTGTGCGCCCGGTCTGTTATCAAAACGTGCCGGACGCGTGGTTGCCGGAGGAATTGCAGAATGCGAATCCGCGCCGCATCTGGCGGCGCGTGAACGGCGAATGGACCCAAGCCGCCATCGGTTGATCAGGCGTAGCGGTCGGGCGAAAGCAGGCGCAAATCGAACGAAGGTTTTTCCCCGCCGACCAATTCGCTGACGAGTTGGCCCGTGACGGGCGAGAGGCTCATGCCCATCATCGCGTGGCCGGTGGCCAGAATGAGATTGGAGTATTTCGCGGTGCGCCCGAGATATGGCAAGCCGTCCGGCGAGCACGGCCGCAGCCCGCGCCAGGGGGCCACGCCCGCAAAATCTTCCGGCGTGAACTGCGGAAAGTATTTCGCGACGGATTTAATGATGCCCCGCACGCGCACGGGGTTGATGGCTTCGTTTAACCCGGCCACTTCCATCGTGCCGCCGAACCGCAGCGCCGATCCCATGGGCGTCACGGCCATGCGCGCTTCCGTAAAGATCGAACACAAGTGCGGCAACTCGCGCGGCTGGGTCAGCGTGAGACTGTAGCCCTTGCCGGCTTGGATGGGGATTTTTAAACCGAGTTCCCGCACGAGCAGCGGCGACCACGAGCCGGCGCACAGCACGACTTCGTCGGGCTGGAATTCGCTCATGAAGGTGCGGACGGCGGCGATTTTTCCGTCGCGGGCAAAGAGCTGCCGGACTTCGGTGGTCCAGTGGAAATCCACGCCGAGTTTCACCGCCTCCCGCTGCAACGCCGCCAGATAACGTTCCGGCGTAAAATGGGCGTCCTTCGGAAAATACACGGCCCCGGCAATATCCATGGTCACACCGGGATCGCGCTGGGCGGTTTGGCGGGCGTCCAGCACCTCGGCCGGCACGCCGAGGGCGTTGGCCTGCGCGGCAAACTTGGCTTCGTCGTCGAGCGCATGGGCGGTTTTGCAGAGCATGAGCAAACCGCGCGTCGTGAGGCCGAAATCATTTTCTGGTCGCGCGGCAAACTCGGTGAACCAGGCCCGGCTGGCGAAGTTCAAGTCGCGCAAGAGCGGCGCACTGCGGCGGACATGTTCCGCATTGGCCGCGCGCCAGAACTTGCGGCCCCAATCGAACAATTCCGCGTCCCAGCGCGGCTTGATGTAGAACGGCGATTCGGGATTCCACATCCATTTCAACCCCAGCGCGACCATGCCGGGCGCGGCCAACGGCACAAAATGGCTCGGCACGATCATCCCGGCGTTGCCGAAGGAGCAGCCATCACGTTGCGCCTCGTTGCGATCCAGCACCGTGACGCGATGGCCTTTGCGCGCACAGTGCAAAGCGCAGGAAAGGCCGGCGGCACCGGCGCCAAGGATGAGAACTTGTTTGCTCATAAGCGGATGCCCCAGCAAAACGGATCGGCGGCGGCGAGCAGGAGCGTGGCCTCGGCATTGACGTGCGCGGTGCCGGTGATGACGGGCAACACTTCGCCGCGCGCACGATTCAGCCAGCGGAATTGGCCGGTGAACTGACTGCCCAGAATGCTTTCCTGAATCCACGTCGCGCCTTCCGCCAATTTGCCGTCGGCCGCGAGGCACGCGAGCTTGGCGCTGGTGCCGGTGCCGCAGGGCGAACGGTCATAAGCCTTGCCGGGACACAAAACAAAATTGCGCGCATCGCCGCCGGCCTGCGGCGGACCGAATAATTCCACGTGATCCACTTCGGGAAAGCCCTGCGCATTCACCGCCTGCCGCAGGCGCCAGGTGAAATCGGTGAGCGCCTCGACATTTTTCAGCGCAAGCTCGTGGCCAGGTTCGCCCACGAGAAAAAACCAGTTGCCGCCCCACGCGACATCGCCGGAAATGTTGCCGACGCCGGGGACGGTGACGGCAACATTTTTGGCCGTGCGAAAACTCGGTACGTTGGCCACGGAGACGGAGCCATCCGGATGCAGTGTGGCGGTGACAATGCCGACGGGGGTTTCGATTTTGTGATCGCCCGGCTGGATTTTTCCCAGATGCGCGAGCGTGACGACGAGGCCGATGGTGCCGTGACCGCACATCGCGAGGCAGCCGACGTTGTTGAAGAAAATGACACCGGTCACGCAGGTCGTGTCGGCGGGTTCCACGAGCAAGGCGCCGACGAGCACGTCCGAACCGCGCGGCTCGTTGACCACGGCGGAACGGAAAGAGTCGTGCTGGTCGCGAAATATTTTCAATTGCTCGGCGACCGTTCCCCGCCCGAGATCCGGCCCGCCCGCAATGACGATGCGCGTCGGCTCGCCGCCGGTGTGCGAATCAATGACGGTAATTTTTTTCATTCATTTTTTAGCCACAGATTGACCCTGATGAAACACAGATGAGGCCGGATTATTGGAGACCAGCTTCGGCGGCAATTTATTTTCGCTTCGGGATTTTCGGGCGCTTCGCGATGCCGTCGTGGATGATCTTCAGCACGCGTTTGCGTTCGTCACCGGCGAGCGGAAGGCGCGGCGCGCAGACATATTCTTTGCCAAGCCCGCATTCCTGCACGGCGAGTTTGATGTATTGGACGAATTTCGTGCTGACATCGAGGTGCAGCAGCGGCGTGAACCAGCGGTAGATTTCCCGCGCCTTGTCCCATTCGCCGCGCCGGGTGAGTTCCCAGAAATATTGATTCTCCGCCGGAAAGGCGATGCCGCTGCCGGCCACCCAGCCGTCAATGCCGAGAATGCTCGCTTCGAGCGCGAGATTATCCACGCCGGTAAAAATGGCGTAGCGGTCGCCGACAGTGTTGTGCAGATCGGTGATGCGGCGGACGTCGCCGGAACTTTCCTTGAGCGCGACGAATTTTTTTTCATCCGCGAGCTCCGCAAACAACTCCGGCGTGAGGTCGTTCGCGTAGCTGAGCGGGTTGTTGTAAATCATGATCGGCAAATCGCTCGCCTTTGCGACGGTGCGAAAATGCGCCAGGGTTTCGCGCGGATCGCCTTTGTACAACATCGCCGGCATGAGCATGATGCCGTCCACACCGAGCTTTTCCACGTCGCGGGCATAGCGGCACGCCTCGGCGGTGCTCGTCTCGGCCACGCCGCTCAGGACTTTCACGCGGCCGTTGACGGCTTGGACCATGGCTTCGATGACGAGGCGTTTTTCGGCGGGCAGCAAGGGCTGATTTTCGCCGAGCGAGCCGAGAAAGATGAGGCCGTTGATGCCGGATTGGATCAGCGCTTCGGCGTGCGCGGCGGTCGCGTCCAAATCGAGCGACTGGTCTTTTTTAAGTTGGGTGGTGATGGCGGGGAAAACGCCGCTCCAAAAAGGTTTGCTCATATGTTTTTTGTCGGGGGAATTTTACAAGGCGGTGATTTTCAAAACGTGCGTGACGGGCACGAACGCCGCCTGCACGGCGGCGGCCAAAGCGGCGTGTTCTTTTTCCGTTTCGCCGACGATGCGTTCCGTTTGCGCGGTGATTTGCGCCATGTCCCGACTGCGATTTTCGGTGCGCCGGAACATTTCTTTCATTTCCTTCGTTTCAAACACCTGCTTGGCCACCACGGCGGCATCCACTTTGGCGAAGGCGGCGCTGAACGGGTTGACCGGAAATTCCGCCGCGAGATTGATGCCGTGCGCCAGTTGTTCCCGCGTAAAAACTTTATCGGCGTCGCCCCAAGTGACGCGATACTGGCTGGCCACACCCCGCTGCACCACCAACGTCAGCCGGTTCAAATCTTGATTGAAGGGAATCAGCGTCATGCCGGCGCGAATGCTGTTGTCGGAAGCAACCTCATCCTGACCGCTGACGGGATAATTGGCCTTCGCCAGCGCGGCGGGTTCGCTCGGACAAAACGGATAGCGACTGCTGGAAATCGTGAATTCGCCGGCGGCGGCGGAAACGACTTCGTGCCCGGCGGTGACGTGGATTTTATTTTTTTTCCAATCCACGGCGAAGGTCCCGAGATTTCCGTCCAAACCCATCGCCTTCAAAAACGCATACGCCATCAGCGTGTGCCCGGCCCAATGCGGATGCACGCCGTCCCCGCCGGGAATCCCGAAATCCGCGCCGTAACGCTGCTGGCCGGCCGACCAAGCGGTGAACATGGGCCAGAAGAGATCGGCGAAAATTACTTTTTCGCGGCGGGCGATGCCGATGTCCCGATTGCGCAATTGGCACAGATTCAGATTCAAATCTTCCACCGTCCCCGCCGCCGACTTTACCCAGCCGGGCATTTTGCTGACGTTGCCGGGTGAACCCAGAATCACGCGGACGCCATTGGCCTTGAAGGCTTCGACCATGCGGACGGAATTGGTTTCATACGTCTGGCCGATGCGCTCTTCGTACGGACGATATTCATGATCATTCATGCCGTAACACGTCGTGGCCAGCGTGGGATGAAAGCGCAAGCAGTCGTTGGTCATGCGCACGAGGAATCCCGGCACGCGCTCGCCGCTCCAGCCGTATTGGCGGACGGTCACACGCAGTTGCGGCACACACATCGTCAAATAATCTTCCATCAGCCGGGAATACATTTTCTGTTCGGTGATGGAATCGCCGCAGATCGCCAATCGGTCGCCGGCATGGAGCACCTGACCCGAGACCGCCGGCGCTTTCAGGGGGGAAAACTTTTCAAACGCGGCACCCGCCGGTTTAGTTTCCAGTTGCGGCGACGCCGTCAACGTCCACGGAATCAGTCCCAATAAACAAACCAGCTTTGTGCGCATAAAGTAGTTCCCAATAATTATCTTCAAGTGAAAGTTCAGCCCGGCGATTTTATTGGAGTCCCGCGGCCAACACAAACTTTTGCCGCCGCCGCGCCGGGGGAATTTTTGCCCGCTTGTATCAGGAGAAAAACTCATTAGGCTGTCGGGAACATGATGACTGCTTGGAAAATTGTCGAGCTGGCCGTTTTCGCCGCCAGCGCCGGCAGAATGGGGCAACGCCGGCAAGGTCGGCGATTGAACAATTGCCCTAGGCAAAGGTCTATGTTTTCGTCGCTACGGAAGACTTCATGACCCGCCGCTGGAAACAACTGCTGTGGATATTGCCGCTGGGCATGGCGCTCTTAGTGGCCGGACTGGGTTGGTGGGGCAACGGTCGGCTGCGCGCCACCATCGAAGGCGAACTGCGCGCCCAATTATCCGCCACGCTGAACGCCAATGTCACCGCGCTCGCCATCTGGACCACGAACCAGACGCGGCTGGCCACGTCGCTCGCGGAGGATCCCAACGTGCGCGCGCTCGCCAGCCAGATTTTCCAACTCACGCCGGCGGTGCGGCGCGATTTTCGGACGCGGCCGGAATTGGATCAATTTGTCGGCGATTTGAAGCCCCGGCTGAACCGGCTGGGCTACGAAATCGCGCAGTTGGTGAACACCAATTTTGTGGTGGTTGCCAATTCCCAGCGCGCTCAACTGGCGGGCAACCTCCTAATTTCCGACGCCCACACAAACAAATTCGCCGAGCTGTTCACCTCCGGCCGGCCCGTCATCATCACGCCGTTCAAACCGGAATTGCTGGAACAACGCCGGTCCGCCCGGAAGGCCGCCGGCCCGCCGCGCACCAATGATTTTTCCCGGCCCAATTTTTTTGCCGGCGCCAATCCCGGCCGGCCGCGCCGCGGCGATGTAACTTTGATGCAAGTGGCAGCGCCGGTGCGTGACCACAACAACAAGATCATCGGCGCGCTGGCGATGATCATTGATCCCGACAAAGAATTTTCCCGCATCCTGTCCGTGGCGCGCTCCGGCAATTCGGGCGAAACTTACGCGTTTGACCAAACGGGCTTGATGATTTCCCGCAGCCGATTTGATCCGGAGCTGAAAAAATTGGGCTTGCTGGAATTGACCAACGCCAGTTCCGCCCTTACTTTCCGGCTGCATGATCCCGGCGTCAACCTAACCCTAGGCCAGCCTGCCACCAATGCCGAACCCGCCGCGCGCCCGCTCATCCGGCTCGTCGCGGATGCGGTGGATGGCGAGGATTCCGTGCTGGTCGAACCGGCGCGCGATTATCGCGGCGTGCCGGTGGTGGGCGCGGCGTGCTGGCTGCCGCAATTCGGGTTTGGCGTGGCGACGCAAATTGACGCCGACGAGGCTTATCGTCCGCTGCACGTGCTGCAATGGATTTTCATGATTCTCGTGCTCTTCCTGCTGCTCTGCGCCACGGGCTTGTTCGTGTTCGCCAATCTCACCTGGCGGCGGCGCTTGAGCGAGGCGGAATTCAAGTTGAAACAGCTCGGTCAATACACTCTGGAAGAAAAAATCGGCGAAGGCGGCATGGGCGTTGTGTACCGCGCGCGGCACGCCTTGCTGCGCCGCGACACCGCCGTGAAATTGCTCGCGCCCGAACGCGCCGATGCCGCCGCCATTGCGCGGTTTGAGCGCGAAGTTTGCCTGAGCTGCCAGCTCACGCATCCCAACACCATTCAGGTTTATGATTACGGGCACACCCCGGACGGCATCTTTTATTACGCCATGGAATATCTACGCGGCCTGAATTTGCACGAGCTTGTCGCCCGCTACGGCCCGCAGCCGGAAGGCCGCGCGGTGCATATTCTTGCGGCCATTTGCGATTCTCTTGCCGAGGCGCACGCGCTCGGGCTGATTCACCGCGACATCAAGCCCGGCAATATTTTTCTCTGTCATCGCGGCGGCGTGGCCGACTGCGTAAAAGTTTTAGACTTCGGTCTGGTACGCGAATACCGCGACGGCGAACCGCCCGATCCCACCGCCGACGGCGCGGATCTCATTGAAGGCACGCCGTGGTTTACCCCACCCGAAGCCATTCAGCAAGCCGGACAAACCGATCCGCGGAGCGATCTCTATTCGCTGGCCGCGCTGGGCTATTATTTATTGACCGGTGAATATATTTTTGACGCGGAAACCATTCCTGAAATTCACGCCAAGCAATTGAACGCCCCGCCCATCCCGCCCCGGCAACGCACGACGCGCCCGATCAGCTGGGAATTGGAAGGCCTGCTCCTGCGCGGTTTGGAAAAAGACCCCGCGCTCCGGCCACAATCCGCCGGCGAAATGCAGGCGCTTCTTTTGGCCACGCCCCACGCCGCCGCATGGCCTGTGACCGCCCGCGCGGATTGGTGGGAGATGCACGACCTGCAACCGCCCGTGGCCGCGTTTGCCAACAGTGACGAATCCACTTCCGCGCTGGCCACCGTGAGCATTGACCTCGCCAGCCGGATGGATTAACCCCCCCAAAAATTTCCACGCCACGTCACCGGGACAACCGCGCCGAGGCGGAGGCGGCAGCGGGCGAGGATGGGACCTTTCGTGCGGGGATTTTTGAGGTTTTTTTAGGGTTTTGCCGCCGAAGCCAGACCCTTTGGTCGGGAAACCAAAACATCCTGCGTCAAAGGCAGGAACGCACGCCAGCCGCCGGCGTCAATCGATCCCAGTATTCGAATATCCCCGCCGGCATGGCCATCCCAAAAGCACTGGATCTCGACTTGGTAATCGGCGCCGCTCGCGCCACGAACCTGCCAAGTCTCGCCGCGTTGCGCCGCGACCAACGGCAAAAGCTCAACATAGCTGCCGAAGCGAGCCAACTGTTCGGCTAAAATCGCCTGTACCTCCGCCTTGTCCATAAATGTTGCATCCGGCTAACGACTCAAGACTGGGCCGCGCCGCCGGAGATATTCGCAAAAACCAAATACTTTGCGCAACTGGCCAGCGTAGCCAGCACCGGGTTAAGCTGCGGTGTCTTCATGTTTGGAACGCCTCATCTAGGAAATGATAAAATAATAAATCGCCGTGAAAGTCAAACCACCGCCCACCCAAATCACTCCCATCGCAGAATTAGCCCAAATGTCCCGAATGTCCGGCCGCGACAGAGCGAGCAGCTTAACCCTCCTTTAACCAACCGTCGCCGCAGGTTTAGGCGTCAACCGCCGCACTTGATTCTCCAACTGGATGACCCGCGTGTTCAGTCGCTCAATGATTTTGCGCGTCTCGGCGGGAAGCCCCACGCAGTCCTCGCAGTGATGCCGCGTCGCGGCGTTGCCTTTCACGGGATACGCGAACTTCTTGGCGCAGCAGCGGCAGGTGCGCAGGCGCGGGCTGGAATCATTGGGCGTGGTCATGCTTTTGGCGCGGCGGAAGCTGAAGTCTCGGATGCGGTTCAACCCGCTGTGCGGCAGCGACTTTATGCCTGCGGGCCAAGCCTGTCCAGTCCGCTCTTGCAAATAATTCTCGCCGCGCCACCCGCGCCCGCCCGGCGCGCGAGGCCGCCGCGCCAGAAGCTCTCGCTTCGGCCACGGTTTCGCGTCTCCGCACTTGATTTTTGGCGCCCGTTGCCGCAAGTTGTCCGCAAGATCGGTTTAACCAAAAACAAAAAACGATAATTCTATGCCATTCGAACTCCCCGCCCTGCCGTACGCCAAAGAAGCCTTGGAACCCCACTTCGACGCGCTCACCATGGAGATCCATCATGGTCGCCATCACAAAGCGTATGTGGACAACCTCAACAAAGCCATCGCCGGCAACGCCGCGCTGGAAGCCAAGTCCCTCGAACAAATCATCAAAGACTTGAGCGTCGTGCCCGACGCCGTTCGCGGCCCCATTCGCAACAACGGCGGCGGTCATTGGAACCACACTTTCTTCTGGAACATCCTCGCCCCGAACGCCGGCGGCGCCCCGACCGGCAAACTCGCGGACGATATTAAGACCACCTTCGGCAGTTTTGACGAATTCAAGGCCAAGTTTGAAGCCGCCGGCCTCGGTCGCTTCGGTTCCGGCTGGGTCTGGCTCGTCAGCAACGCCGGCAAACTGGAAATCGTCTCCACGCCGAACCAGGACAACCCGCTCATGGGCAAAGCCGTGGCCGGGGTGGAAGGCACGCCGCTCATTGGCGCGGATGTGTGGGAACACGCCTACTATCTCAAATACCAGAACAAACGCACCGACTACTTGAAGGCGTTCTGGAACGTCGTCAACTGGAACGCCGTGAAATACTGAGCGGCGAGACGCCGGCTCCCGATAATATCCATCACAGCAAAACGCGCCGATTTCAAGATCGGCGCGTTTTTTTGTTCGTTGGCTTACGGCACCACCTTCACCGCCGGATCGCTCCATGCGCCCTTGCCCGCGCTATTGATGCCGCGCACGCGCACCCAGATTTTTGCGGCGCTCGGCAAACCCAGCAACGCCACCTTGCTGTTCGTCACCGTGTCCGCCGGCTTCCACGTCGCGTCGCTGAACGGGTCGGCGCTCGTCTGCACCTCGTAGGATTTCGCATTGCCCGGTGGATCCCATTGCGCGTCCAACTCGCCGGAATTATCTCCCGCCGTGAGCGACAGATTTTGCACCGCGTCCGGCACGGATTGCGGCTGGCGCGCCGCGCGCACGGATAAGCCCGCGCTCAAGATTTTCGATTCATCGCCGTTGGCCATCAAGTCCACATACGCCGCCAGTTGATTTGCCGCTGCGGCCATTGCGCCGATGGCGTTGTCTTTGTCCGTGGTGGCCTGCATCGCGGCCTGCGCCGTCGTGTCTGCCGCCGTGAGTTTGGTCTGCGCCGTGGTGATGAGCGTGCCGAACGCCGCCAGCGTGACCGGCGGATTCGGGAAATTCGCGTTGCCCGTGAGCGCGGTTTTGAGACTGGTGCAGGTTTGCACGGCATCGCCATCCGGCACGCCGCTGAGGGTGAATTTTACTTTTGCCATATGTTTTTTGGTGGTGTTTGGCAAAGGCGTCAGGTCGTCGTAAAGCGCGCCGCTGTCGTAAGTCAATCCCGGCGTGTCGTAGTTGGCCATGGCGTCTTGCCTGGTTACAATGTTCGCTGCGCCTACGCCCGCCGTTGCCTTGCATCTTATTTTCCCGACCGCGAAAACCCTTTTCGCCGCCTCGAACCTTGCCTTCGAGGTCTCGGACGTTCCCTTCCACGTCTCGAAAACCTTGTTCGAGAGCTCAAAGGTTCCATCCGACACCTCAAACCTCGCTTCCGACGCATCGAACCTTTTATCCGACAGCTCGGAAAGCCCGTTCGTTGTCTCGAACCTTTCTTTCGACGCATCGAAAAGCGTGGCCGATGCCTCGAAGACCTTTTTTGACGTGTCAAAAATCATTTTCGACGCCTCAAAAACCCCGTCCGAGACTCCCATTCCCATGGCAAACAACTGGCAAAGAGCGATTTACGCTTAAAAGTGGCCAGAACCGATGTTTTGGCCCGCAAACCAGCCCTTTAATCATGAATGTCCGCCGATGTAGAAAACCGAACAGACTTTTTGAAAAAAGTTTTAGATGCGGAAGGCGGCCTTGTAGCGGCGGTCTATGACCGCCGGGGCGGGCGCAACGGGAAAAGTCGGCGCTCACAGAGCGCCGCTACAAACTGGAAATTATTTTTAGACGCAGATGGGCGAGGAGGGAAAACTGAGGTGACTTCGCTTTTTCGGGCCACTCAATTTGTTAGTCTGGGCGCAACGAAAGGACCAGACCATGAAAGGCAAACGGTATACGACGGAAGATAAGATTCGCATTTTGCGGGAAGATTG
>TBL_comb47_HYPODRAFT_10008151_pt1 | contig 10798 bp, 9 predicted proteins | sample TroBogypolimnion_40_FD_10682 | JGI IMG/M metagenome (IMG submission 10682) | reverse complement strand
TCTATTTGCTTCAAAGTTTCGCCCAAAAAGCGTGATACGGCAAATTGAAAACCACCTTTTGAAATATTTTTTTGTCTGATTTGTCCTGCAAAATCATACAATCCACCAAACAAATAAGCGTGAATTTGTTGCAAGCCTTTGGTTGTACCAACTTCCAGGCTGTTGATTAAAGAACTTTCAAACAGGGCATACGCTTTTGTTTTGCTTTTCCCATCTATGCTTTCAGCGCCGTATGTAAACCATTCTATAAATCTGTTTGCCTTTTTGCCCGGAAATTCTTTGCCCAAGGCAACAATGCCGGCGTAATCCAACACATCGGTTAAATATCGTTTGCCGTCACTTGCTAAAAGTTTCAGTTGGGTAGTGGCACTAACCAACTCGCTGTTTTCTTTCTTCAACTTGGCCTTTAGGTATTTCCAATAGTTGCGGGTTTTGGTATAGTCGTTTTGGTCGGTAAGCACGGCAACTACATCCAATACCGAAAACCACCACCTGGCGTTTTCTTCGTCCCAAACGGCCCGCACTTCGCGGTCGTCAAAAAAACGGATGGATATTTTTGCCTCACTCATCAATTTAATGGTATCTATTGTGTCACGCTCTCACAGAGTTTGTGGCTCTTGGGTCTGTGGCTCCAACGCTACAGGAACCATCACGCTCCACTCTCCTCTTCCTGTCCCTGAGCGGAGTGGTCCCTGCGCGCAGCCGAAGGGCCGAAAGGTCAACGTTCAACCTCCCACTCTCATCTCTCATATCTTATATCTCAACTACCCCCAACGGAACTCCCAATTCGCCCTTCACCACTCTTGCCGGAAACACCCATGTCGTCGGGCCTATAGCCCCTCCTTCTCATAGAACATCAGGCAGCTAAACAGCCGCCGGTAGTTTTTGACAAGGGTGGAAATGGAAGTAGTTGTTTCCATGATACTGTGACCAATAGTTTTTTGGTTAGAGCAAAAATATAAATAAAATGGAAGAATTTTTTTTGAAAAATTCCAGGCCATAACGTTAGAAGCTTCAGGCAATGGCGAATTGTTTGCAATTCCCGTTCAAACAAAAAAACTGTTTGAACGAAAAGTTAACGCCTATATCTATAGTCGTCGCAATTGAGCATAACTGAAGATGTATGTTAGTGCTTTTTATACTTTTAGAGTTTTGTGATTCCTATCATATTCAATTCCAACACAATAAGCTTTATTATTTAGATTATCTGAAATCATTGAAGTTGTAAATATTATTTGATGATCTATATTATATGAGTCAGACATTGATGTAATTAAATCTTGCAGATTTTGAGTCCTTTCCTTTTCCATCCCTTTATCCTCCATATTATCACACAAAATAAACCTTGGATATCGGAAGAAATTTAATTCTAAACTGGCAAAGAATATTGAATAAAGGACTGCATTTTTAAAATACGTTTTTGAACTTGCGGAAAAATTATTACCATTATCAAGAGCAAATGTATCACGCAGAAAATCAATTTGCACTTCTTTCCCTCTGCGAAACTCCTCTTGACGATCTAAGTCATTTTTAAGAATATGTAAGGTCAAATCTCTGATTTTTTGCATTGAAACTTGAAAATTTCTTCTTTGTAGTTCTTCTTTTTGAGATATTTCAATACGTACTATTGAAATATAAGAAGTTAATTCAGCAAGTTCTCTTTTTAGCAATTCAATTAATTCAACTGCTTTAATTTGTTGAATTAGATATTCAATTTTCTTTTCTTCACCACCTTTTGTAATTAATAGATTATCAATCCTTTCATCTCTAGTTGATTGTGGATTTTCTATGGAGGAGTCCAATTGTTTTTGTAAACTCCGCGCATTCTCAATTTGAGAAGGCAGTTCACTAACATATGAAGTGTACTTTCTCTCCTTTTCTTCAAGTAAGCTCTTTGATTCTTTAACTTGAAGTTCCATTTCCTGCAATAGCCTCTTTGCGTTAGCTTTCTCTGATTCTTCCGACAATGGTTGTTTGCATAAAACACAATACCCCGCCATTAAATGGCTATCTATTTCACTTAAACACTGCGGACAATGTGTTAATGGCAACTCACCTAGAATTTGTCGAGTTATTAATGAATTTTTTAATTCAGATATTCTTTTCTCTAGTGTTGAAATGAATTGTCTTGAGTCTGCAATCTCAATATCAAATTGGTTTATTTGTGATTGAAGATTCCTTATGTTATTTTTAGCTAGTGATAATTCGGTTTGAATTTTTTCTGAATTTAGTTCTGTTCTTTTTGTAGTTTTTATGATTTGTTGAATTCGTAACTCTAATATTGCTGCTTCTATTCTAACCAACTCTGATTTAGCTAATTCAATTTCTTTTTGAACACCTGCAATATTTGTAACATTTCCAGTTTGCCCAAAGACTTTGTTTAAGTTATCAAATTCATTCTTTTTTTCGTCATGTTCTTTTATTGCCTGTTTTAAACTTAGTCTTTGTGTATACAGACTATCATCATAAATACCTAACAATATTTCTGAAATTGCTTCTCTTGTTAATGGCGGATCAAACCTTTCATATCTGAATAAGCTTTGAGTAGGAGTATCTTGGTCAATATATAGCAACCGAAATAATTGATGCATTGTAATATTACTGTCAGAATCACCTTTGACCTCTGGAAAAGATAATGCGTTGAATAGTACATTTGTAAAACTTATTGTATTTGGCGTTTGCTTATAAGGGTAGGTTTGCCAGTTTACACTATCTTTTTTAGATTCTTCAAAATTGTTCCAATAAATACTCATTGGTTCAAATGCTGATTCCGAAATGTTTCTTTTTATGGTTATCCGTGCACCATTAATTAAAATTTCTGCAATCACCTCCTTGCACTTTAATGCCTCTGAAGTCCAATTATTGTAAGCACCTCCTAATGCATAAAAGATAAAATTGGCTATAGTTGACTTTCCTGAACTATTCTTTCCACGAATAATATTAACCCCATTATGAAATTTTTGATCATATGCGATGGTGTTGTCATGAGTTTTAACAACTAGTCTTATTAAAAACAAAGTTGGTTTAACGTTGGTCATATTTAAATTCTATTAGTCCAGTTCTATATTTTAATCCCATTTTACCATATAAGGGTAACTCATTAAATCCAGTAATAAGTTTGATAATATTGGCCTTTTCTAAAGTTAAATCAGAAAATTTTGTAACTAATTCTTGAGGAATAGGCTTTTCTGTTCTTGTAACAATATTTTTTGAAAGCAATTTGCTATCAATCAACCCATATGAAGCAATGCATTTCAATGCAGCCATTTGATAAGGATTCATTCTTTCGATTATTCTTTTGGGGTCAATTAAATCTTCATAGGGATTTTCCTGTTTTGATTTAAATATTTTCTTTAAGTCAGACAAATTGATTGGATAACTGATTTTTCTTGCTTCATTTGGAAATGTTAAGTAAAAATCCCATATCCTTAATCGATCCAATTCAACTTCTTTTTGCTTCATAGATGTCATCAATTGTAACATTCTAAAAACACAGTTGTATATATCGAAGGCTGGGTGATAAACTAGCATAGTATCAATTCCATTTTATATGACAATTACCTGTAAGAAAGAATATCATTCCCATAATATCTTCCTCATTATATTTAAAAAGATTAATTCCTAAGTCGGCTTGAACAGGTCTAATAATTCTTTCTGTAATAAGCATGTTTATTTTTTCTTCTGATTCATTATTACATATTAACGAATAGATTTCCATCATAAATCCTCTTCTTACTTTGGTTAAAAGATAAACATTTATGTCTTGAGCTATAAGGGAATACTGAGATGATTTAAACAGTTTTCTATGAAATCTATCTTTTAAATCTAAGGCATAATGTAACAGTCTTTCCCTTCCTCCTAAACGCAATTTTTCTTCTAAACCAATAACATTACCATCAATTATTGAATTGAAATAGTCCAATTCTTCACAAAATTCTTTTAACTCTGGGTTTTCTTCCTTTTCACTTTGAAATTTGTCATATAGGTCTTGCAGATAAGTTGATCGTTCAAAATTGTTGCTTATAATCAATGAATTATCATCTCTTCCTGTAAATCTTCCAGCTATAGATGTGTCTTTAAGTGAAATTTCGTTTTCTCCCATAATGTTTAATTTTTATCTCGACCAACAAAATCCCCTCCAACTGTTGTTTCTCCTGAAACTTTCACTTTGTTATTGTTTTTAATTTCCTTATTTATCTTGTATATCTTGGTCACCGCGAAAATGCTAAAAATAAAACCAAGTATCCCGCAAATATCTGCTATTAATGAAATTGAATTTCCCATTTTTTTTGTTTTAGTTATTATCAATTGTCTATACATTCTTTTTAACCTGGCGCAATAAGGTAGGAGGCTGCATTTAGAGGCGGATTATGTGAGATTTCCTGTCAAATTGAAAATGCAGCCTGAGCGGAAAGATGCACACCAAAAACCACTGTTGCCGCACTTGCCAGGTATCTGTCATTGTGTGCTGGATTTTATTCTCGTCTATTGTCTTTATTGCCTATTAAAAATGATCTGAGATTAGTTGTTGATAAAATTAATGCAACAATTCCTGTAATTATTGAAATTAAACTAACTAAGTCTATGGGGGATAATGTTTCAAAACGCAACTTAGAGTAAAGGTATATAAAGAAACCTACCATAATAAATGCAATACTATAGAGCCTTAGCATTCTCTCTATTAATGTGTACTTCCCGTCACTTCTGTTCATGAAAATTTTAGGAGGAAATCGATACTTCGATTCTGAAATCTCAATTACTTCTTCATTTTTTGATAATTGGTTCCAACTATCAATAACTGCTCTGAAATACAGAGTTTCATTAACTGTCATCCAGAAGCGTTCAGAACCAAAATCTTCGAGAATTTCCATGTCAAAAGGAATAATACCAACTGTGTTAAAATCTGATCTTGTATTTATTCGCTGTTTTAGTGCGTCATAATCTTTTATCTTCCTTGCTTTATTAATGATTGAGTATATATTTTTGATTTTTTTGTTAAATTTAAGAAAGTTAACTAAGTTTAAGTTTGTTTGCTTACCAACGTCATCGTCCTCTGCAATCGTCAATACAAAATCAGAATTTAAGCAACTTGAAAGGACTAGACTATCCATGCCAGCTCTATTGTCGATTAATATATATTCATAATCATCCCCTATTGTGCTTAATAATTTCTTGATTTGTTTATCACAAAAACTTTGATTACTAAGATCTTTGTCATTATAATCTAAAGGGTCACCAATATTTGAAACTGCAGGAAGAACATCACATTCAAAAAACCTTTCAAATGCCAAATCACCTGAGTTATATTCAATAGGCTTCTTATTTTCGCTATTTTCTGAATAAATTCCAAATATTTCTGAGACTGTTAAAAGTTTCTTATTTGATTGCCTTTTCTTAAAGTCGTATAATAAAACCGTTAATCCACGAACAAATATGTCCATGTCTATGATCAAAACTCTTTTGCCTTCTCTTGATAATGCTCTGCCAAGTATAGTAGTTAATAGGCTTTTCCCACAACCACCTTTGCCGCTTACAATACTAATTATGTTACGCATTTAAATATGGTTTTTTAAGTTCCTTAAAAATTGAAATAGAGACTATTGCTAAAAATGCAACTGCAAAACTGATCAACAGCGTTATTGGCATTGCCTTTGAAAACTCTTCTTCTGACATTTCTCTGCCTAAAAGTCTAGAATTAACAATAATAAATATCAAGGCGGAATAACCCAAGCCAATAATTAGATGAAATAAATAATGAGATTTTTTAACAGAATTATTTCGGTAATCAAAGATTACAAAGGATATTCCATAGCCTAAGAAAAATGACATAACCATTGTCACTATTGCAATTGGTGATTTTAGAAGTAAAGCGACAAATTTTTTGCCGATTTCTTCCCATCCGATTTCAGAAACAATACTTGGGTCACTCATTATTTTTGTTTTAGTTTATTAATTTGTCTCGATCTTAGATTTGTAGCCTTGCTCACAACCTTTATATGTAAAATAAAATCATAAATAATAGACAGATGGTTGTACATCGGTAATTATTCATTGTATACTTGTGAAGTAGTAAAAAATTGATAATAATTCAAATTGCTTTAATTATAGCTATATCTTTTGCTTTGTCCATTGATAAGTGAAAAAAAACGTGATAAAGTAACTCAAACAGATTTCCTGGTAAGATGGCCGGGAATATAAAAACACGCTTCCCCCCAATTGGGATAATCCTAAAAATCCTCATGCTGAAATTTCCCGGTCTTATCTCGTCCCGCATTTTAGTTGGTTATAGTTTGGCAAAAAAAATCGGGCAAAATCCAGTCCCTAAGGGAGGGTGAGCTGAAGTTTGCACGTAATTATATTGTTAATCCGGTTTTTAACCAAAAGGTAACCCTCAAAAACGAAAAATCTTCATTTTCAGGACAAAATATATTAACAATGGATGTTCCTGGGGTATTCTTTAGGTGGCGGTTATGTTAATTACACCTTTTGACGAATAATGGCATGGCTGCACAAAGGCAAACGGTTTAATGGGTCGCAATTAGCCTTTCTTAAAACCCGTATTTTTTCCTGTGGTAACCCAACGATTCGAAGGATGGATGATGGTGTTCATTTAATGGCAGCCGGATCTGTTTCCCTTCAAACTGCTTGATGTTGTAGGCCGACAAATTGGGCTCCGAGAAGTTTTTATTGACGATCACCCTGAAATCTTCGTTGATGGAGAGGAGTCCGCGGTCCAGGGCACGGTGCAGATTGGGGCACAAGGCGAGGCCATTGGAGATGGTATCGTTGAAACTCTCCGAAAATGGGATGATGTGGCAGGCATCCACCATCGAGATGTTGTCGCCGGCATCAATCCGCAAGCAGGAGATGCAACAGGTATAGTTGTAAATCTTGGGAACCTCCTTCTTGAAAATCCCTCCCCGCACAAAAACCTCTTCCTGAAATCCTTCGTTGTCGAGTTCTTTTTGTATTTGGGTAAGACGATCCTGGTACGCCTGTTTGGATTCCTGAAGGATCTGGGTTTTAATTTTTGTCAAATAACTGTAGTCCGGTGTGGTAAGAACCGCATGCTTTGCATTGGGAAAATAGTTGTCCAGCAAGAGTTGGAGTAAAAAAGTGGATGTTTCCTTGTTCATCAAAAGTTCCTTCAACTCCTCCTCAATTTTGGCATATTTTACGGCAGTGGTCAGATTGGAAAAGCTTCTCATCGGACTCTTCGATTTGATCCAAAGCTCGCACCCCCGGTTGGGAACCAACTCCCAAAAGGGTTCGGAGCTCATGTAATAGAAAGGAAGCGTAAAGAGGCACTGATGGTTGGTCTCCACCAGCCATTGCCAGTTGGATTTAAACAACCCCACCAATTCCGGCAAAATTTGTATTTCCGCTGTCTGATACAAACCATTTTGATAGGCCTGGATCAGACTAATCAACAGGATCGGTTTGTGCGGGGCTCCTCCGTTCTTGAAGTCCCGGCGGAGGTTCTCAAATTTGGAGCAGTAATAGGATAAGTTCCTGGCAGGCATAGGTTGAATAACTAATTAAACGGTCTTCAGGTAGATATCTAAGATCTGGAAATGATAATTTTATCCGTATTGGTTCTTTTATAAACCCAGTCGCTGTTAAATCCCATATTGGTAGCAATTTGAACCATTGGCTGAATCGTATTCGTTAGTTTTGTTCCGAAGGTTGACCTATCCATCTGATAAATATCAGAAGCCATTTCGTTAAACAGCAAGCAGTAGTGCTCCATAATTTTGTTTTTCAAGTTGAAATTGGAATCATAGATACAGGCATAAAAGTCATTTTGCAGCGCAACAAATTCCTCCAGATAGTGGTCCAATGCAGGCAGGTTATTGCTTTTGCCGGAATTGATCTCCTTGCTCACAGGCACAATGTTCCAATTGTAATCGTGAACGGTATAGGACCAGGGGACAAAATGATCCAATGAGAAATTTTTCGGAAGTTGGTCTTTGGAATATATGCACTTTATTCCTCTTTTGTGGTTCAGGTAAAAATCCCAACTCTTGTTATTCAACTCCAGATTGCGTTTTTCCGGTTTGAACAGTTTGGCAGAAATTCCCAAAACATTCGGGTTGTTCTTCTGAACGAAATTGACAAGCTTCCAATAGATAAACCCCCTGATCAATCCAATGTGTTGCAGCAAATAATCCTTCCAGGGGTGATTGATGACAATCTTGTCGCCCTCAAAATAATAGGGTACATGATTGGGATTTTGTATAGAATATTCAGCTGACAATTTTTTAATCAAGGCATTGATCCGATGATCGGAAACACCCATCAATTCATTTTTGAAGAATGGCCGGATAAATCGGTAAGGGACCCAGCGAGCTAATTTGTTAACATCCGACTTTATTTGCTTTCTGGTATTTTCGTCCGTTTTTTCGTTGATTTGCTGATAAACCGATGCATCAGAATGCTCCAAATCAACAATAGCATGTATGGAATCGGCAATCTTTTTAAAGGAGTCCAGTGCTCCGAATGAGAGCTTAAAGAAGTTCAAAGGATACCAGACCGATTCAATCATCTTTTCACACAAATTGTCTATCCTGATCTCATTTGAATCGCTCGTTTGCAGGATATCCAAAATAGCCAGAAACCAATAATATTTGTAAGAGTTGGTGGTATCATTCAATACGGATGAAAGTATACCAACTGGAATTTCCTTATTTGGAGGCAAGTCATTCATGATAGGCTTTTGGGAACTTTTTGATTTTCGTAAATGGCCGATTGATAAAAACAACCTTTCGGATCAGCACTTCATCCCTAAAAAATCATCCCTTAAATTTAACAATATATTTTAGGATCACATTTCTTCTTTGCCGCAGCACAGAATTTCCTCCTGAACATCTTCGAACCCTTATATAGGGTCTTGCAATCGCTATTTAACCTCTTGCAACTCATATTTAGGGTCGTTGATTCGTTATTTAACCTCTTGCAACTCCTATTTAGGGTCTTGCAATCGCTATTTAACCTCTTGCAACCCTTAGTTAGGGTCTTGCAATCGATATTTAACCTCTTGCAACCCATATTTAGGTTCGTTGAACCGATATTTAACCTCTTGCAACCCTTACTTAGCGTCTGGCAATCGTTGCTTATTGTCCCGGAACAGTCACTTGCCAGCCAATAACATTCCATTGACGAAAATTTTGCTCCCTGAAATTGCAAATGCCGATAGCGTAGCAGCTTCAACCTAGCTGCTGGCGAAAAGCTGCATTTCCCTGCGCCCAAAAGGGACTTCGTGCCAAAGGCAGAGGAGGATGCGATTCGGAAATCGCGTCACCCGGTTGGGCATTCATCAATATACATTTGTCCCCGCTAATCTCCCCCAAGGGGAGACTTCTGGTTCGTGCATCCATCAACAGCAGCGCTGCACCCCTCCTTTGGAGGTGAAGGGGGAGGTCAAATCAGGATGAGATTGGAATATGAATTCCGGGTCTCGATTTAAATTTTCGCGGCAGCTTTGTGTGCGATTAAAAATCGCACCACCCGATTTCGCCATTTTTTAATTGGTGTCTTCCTCCGTGGTGGTCGGCGAACTATTTTCTACCTTTATCCATCCAAATTCAATCTACTGTTATGCAAAAACTATTCTCCCTGCTCCTGCTCTTCCTTTTCGTGATCCCGTTCGCGGGTGCCCAAAACAAAGCCGTTCCTCCCAAGACTGCGGAACAAAAAACAGTCCGCACCGCGGGACCAAACAGAGGTCCGGCGCCCGATTACAGCAACCTGGACTGCTGGGCCGCCTCGCCCTACAAGGAGGATACCAGCGACAAGATCCCCGCCTTCCTGAAAGACGAAAAACGGGATACCCGCGCCGATGTCTTCTTCATCCATCCCACCTCCTACTTCGGCGAGAAGAACGGCGATCCCTGGAATGCCGACCTGCGCGATACAGCCGTCAACAACAACACCGATAAACTCTCCATCCTCTTCCAAACGACCGTCTTCAACGGCAGCTGCCGCGTCTTTGCCCCCCGCTACCGCCAGGGGAACATGGAGGCGTTCTACGTCTTCAACACGCCGGAAGCCAGGGGCGCCTTCGACCTGGCCTACCAGGATGTGAAGAAAGCCTTCCAGTACTACCTGAAACACGAAAACAAGAAGCGACCCATCCTCATCGCCTCCCACAGTCAGGGTAGCCTCCACGCCATCCGTCTGTTGCAGGAATTTTTCGACGGAAAGCCGCTGCAGAAACGCCTGGTATGCGCCTATGTGGTCGGTTACCAGATCAAAAGGGATGCCTTCCGCACCATCCCGGTAGGCGAAAGTCCCAACCAGACCGGCTGCTTCGTCGGCTGGCGCAGCTACGCCAAGGGGGAGATTCCGAAGGGCGCAGCCGCCGAAAATGGAAACTCGGTCTGCGTCAACCCGCTCACCTGGAGCACTTCCGAAGCGTGGGCCTCCGCCGACCTGCACCAGGGCATTATGAACAACTTCGAAACCATCACGCCCCACACCGTCAGCGCCGGCATCGAACCCAAAACCAAAATCCTCTGGATCGATACCAAAGTGGTCCTCGACGAAAAGAAGAAAACCCTCACCAACTACCACGTGTGGGACTACAACCTCTTCTGGATGAACATCCGGCAAAATGTGAAAGACAGGATCGATGCGTTTCTCAAGAAGTGAAGAACCAAGAGTGAAGAGTTAAGAGTGAAAAGTGAAAAATGGCTCGTCCAAGCCCGAAGGGCTTGAATGTCAATAACCGCGGGTGAAACCCGTGGTCGATGAGGATGCCCGAATAGGCAACCCCGGCAGGGGTTGAAGGTTTGTAGCA
>TBL_comb47_HYPODRAFT_10008149_pt1 | contig 10802 bp, 4 predicted proteins | sample TroBogypolimnion_40_FD_10682 | JGI IMG/M metagenome (IMG submission 10682) | reverse complement strand
GCCTTTTCTGCTGTGACTTCGATGTGTTTCGGCACGCGCCATACCTCTGACCAATCCAGCCGCAGGAGTTCGCTGGTGCGCAGTCCTGCCAGCCCGCCAATGGCAACCATTGCCCGCATCGTCCCGTCTGCCGCTTCAAGCAACGCACGAAATTCGCTTGGCGTGTAGAAGTCCGTTTGTGCGGGGTTGCCCTTTTGCAGTCGCATCCCGTCCGCTTCGGCCAAGCGATGAGTGCGGTGCAGGAAGTCGTTGCGGACCGCCCATTGCAAAAATTGGCGCACGGCGGCGCGATGATGATTTTTGGTCTTGGCGGAACTGACGGGCCGCCGGTTGCGAGATTTTGAGTGCAGCTTGTCGAGCGAGGAAAAAAAGACGTCCACAAGCTGTTTGGATAAATCACTAAGGCACGTATTGGGGAATGTGGCGGCGAACCGGCGAAGCATAATGGACCGGGTGTAATGGTATTTGGGGCTGACTTCCGGCCGCTTGCCAACATCGGCCCTTGTTCGTGGCTCCTCGGCGGTGATGAATTTTTCCACTGCCTCGGATACGCTCACGCGCTTTACGGAAGCCACGATTCGTAAATAGCCCTCGACCGCTTCGCCTAAAGTCATGCCGTGGAGTTTGCCTGACGCCTCGCAGAAATCGGCTACGGCTGCCCGGAGTGACAAGCGACGGCCGGTTGATTGATAAAAACGCTGAAGCCCTTCGAGGGCTGCGATTGCGTCGCTCGCCTGCCCCGCGGTCAGCTTTGGCACGTCCGAGCCTTTGGCGAGGTCTGTGACCGTTTTGTCACCAGCGCGCTTGGCACCGGAATAGTTGGGGAAATCCTTGAAGTTGCTGCGAGGTTTGCCATCGACTCTGGCCCGCCAATATAGCCGGTAACAGTCTGGCCTTTTGTAAATCGTGGCCAAAACCTTGCCTTTGCCCCGATATCGCAGCCGTTTGGGGAATTTCACGTTCTTTTCACTTTCGTCCCCGAATCCCTCCAAAATGTTTGGAGAATGTTTGGGTGAGGTCACCAAACCGCCATTTTCATTAGGAAAAATGGTGCGCATAGCAGGACTTGAACCTGCACACCTTGCGGCACTACCACCTCAAAGTAGCGTGTCTGCCAATTCCACCATATGCGCAACCGATGAATAATAAACCAAGCCGCCGCGCGCCGCGCAAGTCGAATCGCCGGCCGGTCTTCCGCGAGTTCAATTAAAAAACCTTTGCCAGCCATGCAGTGGTAGCGGTTGCGGCTGGCTGAATTTCTGGCTGTTCATGCGGCCGAGGTCAATCTGCATGAGCACGCCGATGCTACCGGCACCGCGCCCGGCGGCGCGGATGGCGTCAATGCCGTAGGCGTAATTGACCATAATTTTCATCCGCTGGGACGGCGTGTGATATAGAATGCCGGCGCCCACGCCGGTCAGGCTGTTGCCGGGCTGCCCTTCGCCGGGCAGATAATCCACCACCGCCGTGGAGGCGTTCAGGTCCAGACTCCACAGTTTCGCGGGGTCGAGCGGCAAAAGGTAGTTGGCATTGATCAGCACAAACTGCCGGGCGCTGATCTCCTGGAAATAATACCCGGGCAGCGACAGAGGAAATTCTGACACGAGCGGCAGAAATCCACCCAGCCGATACGCGCTGAAATGGTCTGCGTCCACGCTCGTCCCGGCGGTCAGGCGCACATAAAAACTTTGCTGGCTCTGGGGCAGCGTGTAAGCGAGCGCGGCTTCCGACCAGAACAAGTGCGATTGTGATTCCAGTTCGTAAGCGCCATTGATGCCATACGCGCCCGGGTCGGTGCGCCAATGGCCCTCATACCACGCGGACAATTCCATCGCCAGCGGCGGGAAGAGCGTCGGCTCCACACCGCCCCAGCGCAGACCAGTGCGCAAGTTGAAATCGGCGTGGTTGTTGGGCAATTGAAAATCGGACGCGGTGTCGCTGTTGCGGTTGTAATCGGCGTAGTGCGCCGTGCCGCGCAGCACGTAGTTCAGCGGGATCATTTCGCCCGGATTGAAGCGGTGATACAGGCTCGTGGAAAGCTCCGCACCGTTGCCCTCGAAGGATTCGCTCGGGTAAAAAGTGCCGCCGTGGATTTCGTTGTAGCTGTCGGCAAAACCGCCGCCGGCCAGTCCGAGGCCGAAATCTGTGAGCGGGCCGAGGCCGTTGACGAAGCCGAGTTCGGAATCCACATAGACCGGCGCGACGGCCAGGCGCAACGTGAGGTTCGTGCGCAGAAAATCCGGCTGGTTGTGATAGAAAAACGCGTAGCCCGCGATGGGCACATGCCCTTGAAAGGCCTGGTTGTAACCGAACTGCACCAGATCGCGCGCGGCCGGATCAATTTGCGCGGAAGCGAGCAGCGGAACGAACAGCCCCAACCACAGCAGCCGTTGTCCAAGGTTTAACACGCAATCTTCGTAACGCAAAGCTGCGCCTCCGGCAAGCCGCGAATGCACGCTCAGGCTGGACACACGAAAGAATTTCCGGCTTACTATCATGAATTTAATTTCGCCCGATGTCATCACTCAACGCTGAAAAACTCGCCCAAGCCAAGTCGCTCGGATTTTCCGACCGGCAGATCGCCCATCTCACCGGCACGACCGAGGACGCCGTCCGCGCCGAGCGCAAACGCCTCGGCCTCGTGCCGAGCTACCGCCTCGTGGACACCTGCGCCGCCGAGTTCGAAGCCTACACGCCGTATTATTATTCCACCTACGACCGCGGCGACGACGAGGTGAAGGGCAACACCGCGAAGAAGGTGATGATCCTCGGCGGCGGCCCCAACCGCATCGGGCAGGGGATTGAATTTGACTATTGCTGCGTCCACGCCGCGTTCGCGCTCAAGGAAGACGGATTTGAAACCATCATGGTGAACTCAAATCCGGAAACGGTTTCCACTGATTACGACACCAGCGACAAATTATTTTTTGAGCCGCTCACGCTGGAAGACGTGCTGCATATCTACGAACGCGAAAAATGCTGGGGTGCCATCGCCCAGTTCGGCGGCCAGACGCCGCTGAACCTCGCGCTCGGTTTGCAGAAGAACGGGGTGAATATCATTGGCACCTCGCCGCAGAGCATCGAGATCGCCGAAGACCGCAAGCTGTTCGCCGCGATGCTCGACAAGCTGAAAATTCCCCAGCCGCCGAACGGCCTCGCCACGAACGCCGAAGAAGCGCTCGTCATTTCCAAACGTCTCACCTATCCCGTGCTCGTCCGTCCGTCGTTCGTGCTCGGCGGCCGCGCGATGCAGATCGTTTATTCCGACCACGAACTGGCGCATTACATGAAGTTCGCCGTGGAAGCTTCCCCGGAACGCCCCGTGCTCGTGGACAAATTCCTCGAGGACGCGACCGAGGTGGACGTGGACTGCATCGCCGACGTCGGTCTGCCCAACGGCGGCACAATCGTCATCGGCGGCATGCTGGAGCACATCGAATTCGCCGGCGTCCATTCCGGCGACGCCGCGATGGTGCTGCCGCCGCACACGCTCTCGCCAAAAGTCATCGGCATCATCCGCGACTACACCCACGCCATGGCGCGCGAGTTGCAAGTCGTCGGCCTGATGAACGTGCAATACGCCGTCAAGGGTGACACCGTTTATGTTCTGGAAGTGAACCCGCGCGCCTCGCGCACCGTGCCGTTTGTCTCGAAGGCCATCGGCAAACCGCTCGCGAAAATCGCCGCGCGCGTCATGGCCGGAAAAACCCTGAAGGAGCTGAACTTCACCGAGGAGATCTGGACGAAGTATTGGGCCGTGAAGGAATCCGTTTTCCCGTTCAACAAGTTTGTCGGCCAGGATATTTTGCTCTCGCCGGAAATGCGTTCCACCGGCGAAGTCATGGGGCTCGATGCGGATCTCGGCGTGGCTTATGCCAAGTCGCAGATGGCCGCGAATTCACCGCTGCCACTGGGCGGAAAGATTTTCATCAGCGTCAGCGACATGCACAAAAAGGAAGTCGCGGCCGTGGGAAAACAATTTGCCGATCTCGGCTTTGAACTGGTTGCCACGAGCGGCACCGCGACCGTTTTGGAAAATGCCGGGTTGAAGGTCCAGCGCACCAAGAAGCTGCTCGAGGGCCGGCCGAACGTGATCGACCTGCTCAAGAACAAGGAAATCCAGTTCGTCATCAACACGCCCAGCGGCGCCGCGCCGCGCGAAGACGAAATCAAAATTCGCACCACGGCGGTGTATACCGGCACGCCGATCGCCACGACGTTGAGCGGTGCCAAAGCCGCCGCGCTTGGCATCGCGGCGCTGAGAAAATCCGGCTACGCAGTGAAGACCGTGCAGGAGTATCACTGATCCGGGGTTCCCATGAAAACCGCCCCGGCTTTGCTGCCTTTGCTCAAGCAGTATTTCGGTTTCACTTCGTTCCGGCCGTTGCAGGAGGAGATCATCCGCGATGCGCTCGCCGGCCGGGACACGTTCGCGCTGCTGCCGACGGGCGGCGGCAAATCCCTCTGCTTCCAATTGCCGGCGCTGGTGCGGGACGGACTCACCGTCGTCGTCTCCCCGCTCATCGCCTTGATGAAAGACCAGGTGGACGCGTTGCAGGCCAGCGGCATCGCGGCCACTTTTTTGAACTCGTCGCTGGCGTCCGGCGAAGGCCGCGCGCGCTTGCGCGGTCTGCACAACGGCGAATACCGCCTGCTCTACGTCGCGCCGGAGCGGCTGATGCTCTCGGGGTTTTTGTCCGACCTGCAACGCTGGAACGTGCGGCTCATCGCAATTGACGAGGCGCATTGCATCAGCGAATGGGGACATGATTTTCGTCCGGAGTATCGGCAGATTTCCGACCTGCGAAAATTATTTCCCAATGTTCCCTTCATGGCGCTCACCGCCACCGCCACCGGCCGCGTGCGCGAGGACATCATCACGCACCTGAAGTTGCACGAGCCGAAATGCTATGTCGCCAGTTTCAACCGGCCGAATCTGACCTACCGCGTCATCGCCAAAAACAAACCTTACGACCAGCTGCTGGATTTTCTCCGCGGCCGGCCGAAGGAAAGCGGGATTGTGTATTGCCTGTCGCGCAAGGCGACGGAGAGCGTGGCGCAGCGCTTGAACGCGGACGGCATCAAGGCCAGGCCCTATCACGCCGGCCTCACGCCGGCGGAACGCAGCACGCATCAGGAACTTTTCCTGCGCGACAACATCCGCGTGGTCTGCGCCACCATCGCGTTCGGCATGGGCATCAACAAGCCGAACGTCCGCTTCGTCGTCCACTACGACCTGCCGAAGAATATCGAAGGTTATTACCAGGAGACCGGCCGCGCCGGGCGTGACGGCCTGCCAGGCGAATGCGTCCTGCTGTTCAGCGCCGGCGATGCGGTGAAACAGACAATGTTCATCGACGAAAAGCCGAATCCGCAGGAGCGGCAGATCGCGCGCGAACAATTGCAGCAGATGGTCCACTACGCCGAGTGCGCCAATTGCCGGCGCAGCGAGCTGCTCGCGTATTTCGGCGAGGAATTTCCCGCCGACGGCTGCGGCGCGTGCGACAACTGCCTTTCGCCGCGGGCCACGTTCGACGGCACGCTGGCCGCGCAGAAATTTCTCTCCTGCGTCTATCGCATCCGCGAGAAGAACGGTTTCGGCGTCGGGCTGAATCACGTCGTGGAAGTCCTGACCGGAGCGGACACGGAAAAAATCCGCAAGTGGGGCGACGAAAAACTTTCCACCTACGGCATCGGCAAGGAACACAGCCGTCCCGAATGGGCGGCCATCGGGCGCGAACTGATCCGGCTCGGTTTTATCCGGCAGACCACGGAAAAATTCAGCGTGCTGGAAATCACCAATGAAGGCCGCGCCGCGCTCAAGGAACGGAGAAAAGTCACGCTCACCAAACCCGTCGCCGCGCCGGAAACCAAAATTCATCACGTCGGCGAAATCGCCTGCGACGAAACCCTGTTCGACCGCCTGCGCGAGCTGCGCAAGCGGCTGGCCGACGAACGTGACGTGCCGGCCTACATCGTCTTCTCCGACGTAGCCCTGCGGCAGATGGCGCGGAATTATCCCGAGAGCGAACGCGAATTCGCCCGCATCAGCGGCGTGGGCGAAAAGAAATTGCGCGAGTTCGGCGAAGCCTTTCTCAATGAGATCGCCCTGCACTTGGCGACCAATCCCCGCCAGATCTTCGCGGACGATTCATTCATCACGCCACCCGCCCGCAAGTCCAGCCTCAACGACACCACACGCGAGACCCTGCGCCGTTTCCGCGCCGGCGAATCAGTCCCGCAGATCGCCGCCGACCGGCAGATCACCGCCGGCACGGTTTTCGGGCATCTGGCCAACGCCATCGAGGCCGGCGAGCCGGTGGATGTAAGCCAGCTCGTTAGCGCCGAAGCGCAGGCGGAAATCGCGGCGGCGTTCACGCGCAGCGGCTGGGGCAACCTCGTCGGCGCGCGGGAATTGCTGGGCGAGAAATACGATTACGGCCTGCTCCGCGTTTATCGCGCCGCCCGGGCACGGGCCGTGTCTTGAAGAGAGCGGTTTCCTTTGTTGCCATTTTATGGTTCAACTAAGGCATGCGGCTGGCGTTCCTATCAATCCTCTGGCTATCCGGCTTTGCCGGTCTGGCAGGCGAAGGGTCGACGAGCCTGCCGGATCGCGCCACCAATGCCCCGACGGGCGGCGAGTTTGTCCGGCGCATCACGCCCGCTGATTTTGTCGAACGGGAGCGCCGGATTTATTCTGAAATCACGGCGGGCAATGTTCCAGATTATCTGCGCCAGTTCCAGCCGGTGACGGTCACGAATCTCACTGGCGGCCGGACGAATTCCGCCACTTTTTTCGTCGCGCCCGATTATCTGGCCGTGGGCACGGACGAGGATTATTTTCTCGCGCCCATGACGCCGATGACCGCACAACGGATCGCCGACCGGCTCGGGTGCGCACTGCCGACGCGCAAGATGGTGGACGACATCTACGCGGTCGCCGAAGTGAAACTGGCGCCGCAGCCGATTCCGCCCAGCCTGGCGATGACCACGGTTCCGGTCTTCGCGCAGCACAACGCCATGGTCCGCGCCGCGCGGGCGGCATTTTTGAAACGGCATCCACTTGGCGCGCTCGTGGCCGGACACCAGAAAGATCTCGTCATCACCCCGCAGCTGGCCGAGGCGCCCGGCAAGGTGGCGATCTACGGCTGGCAAAGGACGAATGGCGTGCCGATCCAGCCGCTCTATCTGAAACACTCGTCCGACTGGGTGGATTACAGCCAGTGCGTCCGGCTCGTGCGCCAGGCGATGATGGTGAACGGCCAGCCCGCGACGGTGGCGGAGGTGCTGGCGGATCCGTTGCTGGCCGGTTTGTTGAGCGACGAAGGCGTCATTCCCAATCCACGTTACCCGACGAATGCGGTGTCTGCGGCCACCGCCGGAACCATGGCCACAAACTCCTTTGCGTCGGAAATCGGGAAGTTTGAACCAAGCGGCGATTTCGGTGAACTCGTCTCAAGTTTCACGCTGGCGCCCGAAGTGAAAGTTCTTGTCAATTCACCAGCGCCCGCAAATTTCGCGACGGACAAGCCAGTTTTGCTGATTTTCTACGCGCTGCCGAACGGCAATACCATCGAGCAAACCATCGGACGCGCGCTCCGGCCTGGCGACGACTGGCATTTCGACATCCAGCACATCGGCGCGCAGACGCGCTTCCTGCGCGAGTTGGTCACGAACCGCACGGTGGTTGTCACATATCTGGAAGCCGACCAGAAAAGCTGGCCTGCGTGGCGAAAGAAAAATAGCGATGCCCTGATTCCGGAAATCGTCGCGCGGGTGCGGAATTTATTTCCGACGAACCGCGTGGAGATCGCGCTGACGGGCCACAGCGGCGGCGGGAGTTTTATTTTCGGCTACCTCAACGCCGTCGAAAAAATCCCGGACGATGTAGTGCGGATCGCATTTCTCGACAGCAATTATGGCTACGACCCCGCCGTCGGCCATCACGACAAACTGGTTCACTGGCTTGAAAGCTCGGAGCGGCATTCGCTATGCGTCCTGGCCTACGACGACGCAATGGCACTACTGAACGGCAAATCGTTTGTCAGCGCCGCAGGCGGCACTTGGGGAAGAAGTCACGCCATGCTGGACGATTTCAGCAGGTCGTTTCAGTTCACAAGCCGGACGAATGGGGGATTGGAAACCCACGCGGCGCTCAACGGGCGGATCCAGTTTTCGCTCAAGGAAAATCCCGAGCGGAAAATCCTGCATACCGTCCAAGTCGAACGGAACGGCTTCATCCACGCGCTGGTTTCCGGCACGCCGGACGAGGGCCGGGGTTACGAATATCTGGGCGCGCGGGCCTATACGAACAGCATTTCGGGAGACTAGTCGGCATCGCCTGCAGCGGTCCCTGCTTTTGGTGCTGCGCGCAGCACGCGGTAGGAGTGCGTCCACTTGTCAATCCGGCACGCCGGCTGATAATCGCAATATTCGCACGGCGTCTGTTTGCCCTTGCGATACGGGTCCACCTGCGCCGCGCCGGAGAAGATCCGTTCGCCCAGCGCGCGCAACTGGGATTCAACGCCGTCGAGCAAATCTTCAAAGGCGGCGCGCGTCAGGGCCTCGGTGGAGTTGGCGTAAAGAGTGCCGTCTTTTTTCAATTGGTAGCTGAATTGGTCGCGGGCCTGGACGCGGTCCAGCTTGTCCAGGACGCCGGCGTCGAACCGGCCGGTGTGGCGATACGCCTTGCGCTGCGATTCCCCGGCGTCCGCCAGGATTTCGGCGCGGGTGCCGCCGGCCTTGTATTCGCCGCGCAGGTTGACGTAAAAAGCACCGGCGGGGATGATTTTCGCCCGGCCGGAAATTTCGCCTGGATTTTTCCAATGCCGCAGTGCTCCGAGATACGCGAGCAACTGCAACTGCACGCCGTGTTCAACCAGCAGCTTGTCCAGCTTTTTGCCGCCGGACTTGTAATCCGTCACCACCGCCAGCGCCGCGTCGCTGCCGGCGTCCCGCCACAGATCCACGCGGTCAATCCGGCCCTGCAACGCCAGCTTGCGTCCGCCGCCGAGATCGATTTCCCAGGCGGGGGCGCGGTCGTCCTTGCCCCCGAAGCCCAGTTCCACCGCCGCCGGGTCAAAGTCATATTGCCCGCGCATCCACGTCACAATGACCGCGACAAAATCTTGCAACGATTCCGCCAACGCCCGCGCGGCAAAAACCGTCGCCGCCGAATCGCGGAACAGGCCGTCCCGGAAAGACTCCATCTGCGCCGCGGCGATTTTGCCGATGCGGTCGCGGGCCGCCGCCGGCTCGAGGTCGCGCCAGCGCTTGCCTTCGGCCGCCAACTCCTCGTGAAAAATCTTCAACACATCATGCTGGAAATTGCCGCGCTCGCGGGCGTCCAGTTCAAACACTTTCCGCTCCCCGGCGCGCAGGCCGACGCGGATGAAAAACTTGAACGGGCATTCCGCGAATTCCTCCAGCCGGCTGACGGACGATCGTAAAACGGGGCCGTAGAGTTGTTCCGCGAGCGCGGGTGACAGGTTTTCCGTTTCAACCGGCTCGCGCAAGGCCCCGAGGCTTTTGAGCAAGGCTGCCACCGCGGGGATTTGCAAGAGCTGCGCCCAGCCGTGGGCGCGGGTTGCGGGCTGCGGGATCCCAAAAAGGAGCGGCGCAATCTCGCTCGCCTGCTCGACTTGGTCCAGCGTCATTTCGGATTGAAAGCTTTCTTCTTTGAGCTGGGGGAAAATCTGTTTGATGTGCGCGATGAACGGCGACGGATTCAACGCCGCGCCTTCCGCGTCGTGGCGGGCATAAGTGACGGCGAGTTTTTCACTGGAACGGGTGCAGGCGATGTAGCCGTAGTAACGTTCGCGCGCCAGCCGTTCGCGCAGATCCGGCCCGAGCGAAACGAGCAGTTCGTCGCGGTCGGCATCGGTCAAAATCGTTTGCGCGGCGGGGGTGGCGGGAAAGACCGTTTCATTCACGCCCAACACCAGCGCGAGTCTTAGGTCGGGATTGCGGGCGCGGTCGATCGCGCCGACGAGCACCTGGTCCAGCGCCGGGGGGACGACGCCGACGGTCAGGTTTGCCAGGCCGGCTTCCAAAACCGGCAGCCAGTCGCGCAACGGCAGGTGCTCGTTGGAAAACGCCAGTTCCAGATTTTCCAGCCACGCATTCATCTGGTCCCGGACGGTGGCATGATGTGACGGGCGACAAGTGGCGGGGGACAGGTTTTCCTCTTCGAGCGTCCAGCGTTCCAGGGTTTGTTCGATCTTCAAATCGCTCCAGAGCCGGCGCACGGCTTCGGCGAGCTGCCGGCCGTTTGGTTTGGCCTTGGCTTTGGCGAGCAGCGTGGAAAAACTGTCAAACGGCGGAAAAATGATTTTGCGCAACTGCTCACAAGCCTCGTCGGGCAAGGGTTCGCGCCATTTTTTCCCGCGCCAGCCGAATTCCAAGGCCGTGTTTTCGAGCCGGTCAACGGCCTCTTCTGCCATCGGCGAAAATCCGGCCTTGAGCGCGGCGAACCAGTCATCCTGCCGCCAGTCGAACGCGACCGTGCGGAGCGCGCCCCGGGTCAATTCGGCGAGCGGGTGATGCGCCACGGACTCGCGCCGGTCGAGAAAAAACGGAATCCCGTAGCGATGAAACGCGCGCGCCAGCGGCTTGTGATAGGCGTCGAGGTTGCGCACGAGCACGGCGCAATCGCGGAAACGTCCGCCGCGGCGGGCGAGCTTCAAAATCTCGCGGGCGGCGAAGGCGGCTTCGGCCTCGGCATGCGGACAGGCGACCAGGGAAATTGCGGATTGCGGATTGCGGATTGCGGCTTCGGCGGACGCATGACACTGACTCCAGTT
>TBL_comb47_HYPODRAFT_10008148_pt1 | contig 10803 bp, 9 predicted proteins | sample TroBogypolimnion_40_FD_10682 | JGI IMG/M metagenome (IMG submission 10682) | reverse complement strand
GAAAAACGTGACGATGAACGAGCCGCATTTTCTCGGTCATTTTCCCGGCCACCCGATCATGCCGGGCGTCCTGCAACTCGAGGCGATGGCACAGGTCGCCGGCATCCTGCTGCTCAAACGCATCGAGGCGGCGAATCAGATCGCCTATTTCATGTCGGCTGAGGAAGTGAAGTGGCGTAAGCCGGTGGTGCCGGGCGACGTGCTGGTCATCGAAATCGACCTGACCAAGATCCGCGGGAAAATCGGCAAGGCCAAGGGCGTCTGCAAAGTGGACGGGGAAGTGGTCAGCGAAGCGTCAGTCACTTTCATGCTTCGCGATGCGTAGAAGAATATGATTCACGCCACCGCCATCATTCATCCCAAGGCACAAATCGGTTCAAACTGCGAAGTCGGGCCCTTTTGCGTCATCGGCGAACACGTAACGCTCGGCGACAGCTGCCAGCTGCATTCGCATGTGGTCATTGATGGTCACACGACGCTCGGTCAGGCCAATGAAATTTTTCCGTTCGCCTGCATCGGCAAGAAGACGCAGGATTTGAAATGGAAAGGCGGCGTCACCCGTTTGGAGATCGGCAGTCACAATGTGTTTCGCGAGTGTGTGACGATCCATTGCGCCACCAGCGAAGGCGATGCCACCGTGCTGGGTTCCCATAATCTGCTGCTCACCAGCGTCCACATTGCGCACGACTGCCTTCTCGGCAGCCACATCATCATGTCCGGTTACGCCGGACTGGCAGGTCACGTCGTCGTGGAGGACCATGCGATTCTGGGCGGCTACACGGCGGTGCATCAATTCTGCCGCGTCGGCAAGTTCGCCATGACCGGCGGCTGCTCGCGCATCCCGCAGGACGTGGCGCCGTTCATGATTGTGGAGGGCAACCCGGCTGAGACGCGCACCATCAACAAGATTGGCATGGAACGCAATGGCATCTCGCCCGAAGCCGTGGCGGCCTTGCGACAGGCGTATAAGATTTTGTTCCGCGAAGAACTCTCCGCTCCCAATGCGTTATTGAAGATCGAAAAGGAATTGCCGCCGCTGCCGGAAGTCCAGCACCTCGTCCAGTTTGTCCGCGGCAGCCAGCGAGGCATCACCAAGTAATGACGTAGGAGTCGAGGTGACGAGACTCAAACTTATTTTTTTGGCGCCGGGGAAATTTGAGTTTTAATAATTTAGTTTGAGCCTCCTCACGTCGGCTCCTACCAAAAAACCTTCACCGCAGATTCCATTCGTTCAACAGATTTTTCGGAATCTCTGAAAGGAAGCGCGAGGGCATTTGCATCGAATCCATGCCGGTGTTGCCATAACCGGCGCGGATCAGCGGGTAGGTGATATACAGTTCGTTCTTCGCGCGCGTGATGGCGACGTAAAACAGCCGTCGTTCTTCTTCCTCGCCTTCGGTGCTTTCCATCGAGCGCGTGGACGGAAACATCCCGTCGCACAGCATGATCACGAACACGGCGTCGAACTCCAGGCCCTTCGCCTGATGGATGGTGGAGAGCTTGAGCTTTTCCAGGTCATCCTTGGCGGCGTTGTCGTCCTCAGCTTCGACGTTGGTGAGCAGCGCGAGTTGCGTGAGAAATTCCTCCACGCTGCCGAATTGAAATGCGAATTCGGCGAGCTGCTGCAATTCCTCCAGCCGCCGCTCGTAGTTGGGGTAAGTCTCCTTCAAATAATCATCATAACCCGCGTCCATCACCAACCGCAGCATCTTCGCCGCGTTCTTGCGGACGGTCGGATCTTCGAGCTGCGATATGGTCGCGACAAATTGCGCCCAGGGAATCGCGGCTTTTTTCGGAACCGCTTTCGTGCAGCTTTGGAGGGCGGCTGCAATCCTGCAGGAGCCGACGCGAGGAGGCTCTGACTCATTTCCGCTTTCCGCTTTCCACTTTCCACTTTCAGTTTGAGTCTCGTCACCTCGACTCCTGCTTTGAAAACTTTGAAATAGTTTATCGGCACCTTTGGCCGCGATGCCCGGCATCAATTGCACCAGCCGTTTGAATGAAATCTCATCGCGCGGATTGGCGACGAATTTCAGATAGGCCGTCGCGTCCTTGATGTGCGCCTGCTCGAAGAAGCGGATGCCGCTCGTGATGGAAAAAGGAATCTGCTGCCGCGTGAGCTCCAGTTGCAATTCCAGCGCGTGAAAATGCGAGCGATACAAAACTGCGACATTGTTCAAGCTCATCCCTTCGTCGCGCAATTCCAGCGCCCGCTGCGCGATGAACGCCGCCTGCTGTCCGGCGTCCTGGCACGCGACGAGCGCGGGCTTCACGCCGGACTTGCGCGCGGGCGCGAGTTCCTTGGCGAACTGGTTCACGTTCGCGGTGATGGCGGCATTGGCGACATTGAGGATTTCCGGCGTGCTGCGGTAATTCGTCTCGATCTTGAACACTTTTGCGCCGGGATAGCGCTTGGGGAATTCCAGGATGTTCGCAAAGTTCGCGCCGCGCCAGGCGTAGATGCTCTGCGCATCGTCACCGACGACCGTGACGTTGTGATGCTTCGCGGCGAGCAGGTCAATGAGATCGCTCTGGAGCTTGTTGGTGTCCTGATATTCATCCACGAGAATGAACTGGAAGCGGCGCTGATACTGTTCGCGCACCTCGGCGTTGTCCTGCAGCAGCTTCAGCCACAGCGCGAGCAGGTCATCGAAATCCATGGCGTTCGTCACGCGTTTGCGTGCCGTGTAGCGCTCGGCCAGGTCGGCGATCTGCACGGCGAACTCGGAGAAATAGCTGAACTGACCGTCCATCAGTTCCTCGGTGGTTTTGTGCGTGTTGGCCGTGAGCGAAAAAATCTCGTTCAACACCGCCGGCTTGGGAAAATGCGTGCCCTTGATCTCGATGCCTGCATCCGTGACGCATGATTTGATCAAATCCTGCGCGTCATCGCGATCGAGGATCGTAAAATCCTTTTGGTAGCCGACGAGGTCCGCGTGGAGGCGCAAAACCCGCGAGCCGATGGAGTGGAATGTGCCGCCCCAGAGCGAACGCAGCTCGTGGCCGAGCAGATCGCCGATGCGGCGCATCATTTCGCCGGCAGCCTTGTTCGTGAACGTGAGCAGCAAAATCCGGTCGGGCGGGATGCCCTGTTCCAAAAGATAGGCCACGCGATAAGTGAGCGTGCGCGTCTTGCCCGAGCCCGCGCCGGCGATGACGAGCGCCGGACCGGGCGGCGCGGTGACGGCGGCGAGCTGCTGCGGATTGAGTTCGCGCGGGTAATCAATCTGGAGATTGATCTCCGGATGAAAAGGTTTCAGGACATATTCGTGCGACACGGCGTTGAATTGAACGGGCAAATGGGTGCTGGCAAAAGGAAAATCTCTCTCCGTTTTAGGTTTTTAATTTGATGCGCTTTTCTTTCCAAGCCAGGAATAGCAGTGCCGTCGAGACGATGGCAGTCAGGCCGACACAAAGCGGCGCTAGAAAGCGATCCAGCGGCAGCGAGCCGCTGCCTCTCCGCAGGCTAAGTTGCGCGGAAAAAATTTCGCCGTTGCCGGGAATGGAGGTTTTGGCAACGACGTAACCACCTCCGCTCACGGCTTGCGAAATGCCGGAGCTGGCGACGCGAAAAATCGGGATGCCGTATTCCGCCGCCCGCACCGGCGCGACGCGCGAGTGAAGCTCGTGTTGATGCCGGCCCCATTCCTCCACGTCCATCGTCGGCACGATGAGCAGTTGCGCGCCTTGCCGCACCAGCTCGTCCGTCACGCGCGTGTAGCTCAAGTCGTAGCAGATGCAGATGCCGATCTTGCCCCAGGGCGAATTCCAGACCTCCTGCTTTTGCGCGGGCAGGCCATCGTGGAAGAACTGGATGGGCACGCTCTTGACCTGTTTGAAAACGATCTCGCCGTTTGTGCTGACGACGAAGGCGGTGTTGTAATAAACGTCGTTCGTGACGAAATCCTTTCCGCCAACGACGAGAAAACGGGAGTTGTCATGACACCAGTTCTTCAGGGAATCCGGAACACCGCCTTCGAGCGTGTATTCACCCAAGACGAAAATGGGTGCGTTGGTGTTTTTGGCGAGGGCCTGATCGAGGATTTTAGGGAGGATGTTTGGTGATGGAAATTCAAGTTGAATGCCGACGACGACCGGGCAAAGCCTTTTTAACAGATACCGCGATTTTGTTTCAGCCAAGGCGGGAAGTAATAGTGCCAATAAAATCGCGATGCCGAAGATGATTAAAAGCAGCTCAATCAAGGTCATCTTTTTCAAAAAAATGAAATTCCAAGCCTGACGTCCGTAGAAAATTAAACCGATGACAACTGCAAAAACCAGCCAGCCGCATCCAAACATTCCAAACAACCCATTTCCAACTGGCAGCGCATACCCCACATTCATCCAAGAAAACTTCAAGTAGTAGAGTTCGCTGCGGAAGTATTCGATGCCCGTCCAGACAAACGGAATCAGCCACGCCGCTTTGACTTTTCCCCAGCGCCGGATGCTGCCGCAGACAATCGCCAGGAACAGCCCGATCCAGAACGCCACGATCAGCCACAGCACCACCGCCGCCGGGCCGAAGATGCCCCAGAAGAAAAACAGTTGCGGCGCGTAGCAGAGGAAGCCCGTCGCCAGCCCGAGATAAAACGCACGCCGGACATTCGGCTGGTTGGTCAACCGGACGAGACCGTAAGCGTAGCCGAAAATCAGCAAGCCGGCGGCGGGATGCTGGATGGAACTGTAGGCCGCGTGAAAACATGCCACGGCCAGCGCCACCCACAGGAATGACTTTTTCCAGCCCAGGGTTTCGGCTGATGGATTCGGAATGTTCATGGCGGAGATGGATGTGATGCCGGATGGAATCAATTAGTCAGACGGATATCCAGCCGGAATGCTCCCGCTTTCTTGCTTTCTTTATGGATCAAATGTGCCCATAAGTTCGTCATGCAAAACAAAACCGTGCTCGCGTTTCTGGACGACGTTTATGAAGACCTCGAACTCTGGTATCCCAAGCTGCGATTGGAGGAGGCCGGCTACGCGTTGAAATGCGCCGCGCCGGAAATCAAGACCTACGCCGGCAAGCACGGTTATCCCGCCGCGTCGGATCTGCTGCTGAAGGATGCGCGCAGCGAGGATTTTTGCGGGCTGCTCGTGCCCGGCGGTTTCATGCCGGACAAATTGCGCCGCGACGCGAAGGTGCTGTCGCTCACGCGCGAATTTTTTGAACAGGGCAAACTCGTCGCCTTTATCTGTCACGGCGGCTGGATTCCAATTTCGGCGAAAATTCTCAAAGGCAAGCGCGTCACCGGCTCGCTCGGCATCAAGGACGATCTGGAAAACGCCGGCGGCATCTGGGTGAACGAACCGGTCGTGGTGGAAGGCAATCTGATCTCCAGCCGCACGCCGAAAGATTGCGCGCCGTTCGCGGCGGCCATGGCGAAATTTCTCGACGCCGGTTTTCGTCATTGAATTTTCCCCGTGCCGTCCCTAAATTATTCGCATGGAACAGTCGCAATTAATGCAGTATCTCCCAGTGCTCATGATGATCGTGGTCGCCGTCGGCTTCGCGGCGGGCGTGCTTACTATTTCCGTCTTTCTCGGCCAGAGTGCCAAGACCAGCAAGGCCAAGGACACCGCCTACGAATGCGGCGCGAACCCCATCGGCGACAACAGCCCGCGCTTCTCGATCAAGTTCCATCTGGTGGCGATGCTGTTCATCCTGTTCGACATTGAAGTCGTGTTCCTGTATCCGTGGGCGGTCGTCTATCGCGACATGCTTGCCGATCACGCCACGCGTAATCTGATTTTAGGCTCGATGCTTTCGTTCATGGTGATCTTGTTCGCCGGCTATCTCTACGCGCTGAAGAAAAAAGCGTTCGACTGGAAGAACTGACACCGCGAATCCATTGAAATTCATCCGGCTGGCGCGATCAATATCGCGCCAGTTTGATTTTCAGCCCAGCCTTCCCAGCAGACGCAACAAGCCGTCGAGGATCGTCAGCGGATGCGGCGGGCAGCCGGGGATGAACAAGTCCACCGGCACGACGGAACTCGCGCCGTTCAGAATCTGCGGGTTGCCGATGAACGGTCCACCGGCAATCGCGCACGCGCCGACGGCGATGACGATCTTCGGTGACGGCACGGCGGCGTAAGTTTTCTTGAGCGCCAGTTCCATGTTCCGGCTGATGCCACCGGTAATCAGCAGACCGTCCGCATGGCGCGGCGATGCGACGAACTGGATGCCGAAGCGGCTCAAATCCCAGCCAATAGTGCCAAGAACATTTACATCGGCTTCGCAGGCATTGCAGCCGCCGGCGCTCACCTGCCGCAGCCGCAGCGACCGACCAAAAAGTTTTTTCACTTTTTCATCCAGCGCGGCGGCGAGGCGCAGTTCCTCTTCGCCGGGTTTGCCGAGCAGCAAATCCTCCCGCCGCCGCACCGCCATCGGATGTTTGCTGGTCTGTGTGATGGCTTTGGTCGGACAAACCTCAAAGCACGCGGCGCAGAAAATGCATTTACCCAGATCTAGTGCGACCGGGTTTCCAGGCGGTCGCGTGATGGCTTGTGTCGGACAAACCGGCACGCACGCGGAGCAGCCTTCGGCGCATTTCGCCGCCTCAACGCGAAGCGCGCCGCCGTGACGGTCAGGCAACGCGGGCGGCGGGCCATCCGGAAACGCCATGGTCTGGCAGCCGTGTTGCAGCCGATGCAGGATGGTTTCGTGAGCAAACATAGTTAAAGGTCAACGCCGCAGTAGGACAGGTTGAAACTTTTGTTGCAGATCGGAAAATCCGAAATGGCCTGGTTGCGCATGGCCAGCTCCAGTCCCAGCCAGTTGTGAAACGACGCGTCCACGATTTTGTAGCGGCGGAATTTTCCGGCGGCATCGGTGAGCGCAACGTGGCAGACTTCACCGCGCCAGCCTTCGACCAGCGCCACGGCCAAAGTGTCGCCGGCCGGCTGGTCGGCAGCAGTGAAATTATCCCCGTCCGGCGGTGCGGCGAGTTGCTCATCGAGAAATTTTCCCGAGCGTTGCATTTCCAACCAGCGCACGCGTGCTCGCGCCAGCACATCGCCATCCGGCCAGACGGCGACCGGCACGGGGGCGAAACGATGCCAGCCCGCCGGATGATCGAACCGCACATCGCGCACGAGTCCTGATGCGCGGGCCGCCACGCCCACCAGGCCGATATCGGCAGCCTGTTCTGCGGAGAGCCTGCCGGTGAACTCAAATCGCGCGCGCACGGAGTTCGCGTCCCACAGCCATCCGGCAGCCTCGTCCGCTTCGGCCAGCGCAACGCGGAGTTTCGCCAGCAGCAGTTCCGCCCGTTTTGTATCCAAATCCTGTTTGCAGCCGCCGGGACGGATGAGGCCGCGCCCGAAACGGTTGCCGCAAATGAGCGCGGTGAGATTTAGGAAATCACCGCGGATTTTTCCGCACGCGGCGGACGTGGGTAGAAACGCCACGTCGTTCGCCAGCGCGCCCAGGTCGCCGGTGTGATTCGCCAGCCGTTCCAGTTCGAGCGCGATGGCGCGCAGCCATTGCGCGCGCAAAGGTGCCTCCGCGCCGGCGAGCGATTCAAGAATCGTCGCATAGGCCGTCGCGTGACCGATGGTCGTGTCGCCGGCGACGGTTTCCATCTGGCTCATCGTCGCGCGGTGCGGCCCGCCGGCCAGCGCTGCCTCCACACCGCGATGCTGATAACCTAGGGCAATTTCAAGATGGAGCACTTCTTCGCCGTTGCATTGAAACCGGAAATGGCCCGGCTCGATGATGCCCGCGTGAACCGGTCCGACCGCGACTTCGTGAATTTCGCCGCCCTGAACCTCGAAAAATTTTCCAACGGCCGGGTGGCCGCCGTCTTGTCGCCGCACGGGTTTGAGCCACGGATGGCCTTCGGGCGTGAGGCCGTGCTGTTCCCAGACTTCGCGTTCGAAGAGATGTGCCTGGGGATGATGCAACGTGAGCGAGGGATAACTCTTCGCCACCGGCGCGCTGCGGCCGACGGCGAGCGTGTTTTCAGAGTCAAACGCGATGACGGCCACGAGCTGCGTGCCAGAATTTTCCGGCACACCAAACCACGCGCAGAGCCGTCCGCCGCGGTCGAGTTCGGCGGCGGTTGCGGAGATGAATTCGTCCACCGGCGATTCCGGCACCTCGGCCCACGGCACGCTCATGCCGTTGTTCATCAGAAAAAATTCGCGCGGGGCGTTCATGGCGTCGGAAATAAAATGTTGGCGGCCGCGGTCCACGCATCACGCAACAACGATGGCGTGGCGAGACCGAGCCAGAGTGAGAGCGCGAGAAACACCAGCGGCGGCACGATGACGCCGGGCGTTTCGCGGAGTTGCTTGCCGGTCGCGCGCGCGGCGGCGCGGGGACGTCCGTCCACGATGGCGAACACGAGCCGCGCCATGCCGAAAAAGGCAAAGAGCAGACAGCCGAGAAATGCCGTGGCAGCAAACATCTGGTTCGTTTGGAAAGTGGCGAGAATGATTTTTAACTCGCTGAAAAAGACGCCGAACGGTGGACAAGCGGTCAGCGCGAGAATTCCCACCACAAAGATTCGCGCCGAGGCCGGCGTGCGCCAAGCCATGCCGGCGACTTTGTCCTCCGTCTGCGCGCCCGCCGCCCGGCGGATGTTGCCGGCGCTCAGGAACAGCGCGCCCTTGGTGAGTCCGTTCGTCCAGACATGAAACAGCGCCGCCCAGATGCCCGCGCCGCCGAGCGCCGCGCCGACCGCAAGAATGCCCATGTGCTCGACACTGGAATACGCGAGCATGCGTTTGAAGTCCGGCGTGCCGAGCAAAAACAACGCGGCGACGAGCATGGAAAATAATCCGAACGCGAGCAAGGTGCGCTCGGTCATCGCGCCTCCGCCGGCGGCGTCCACGACTTGTTTCACGCGCAGGATGGCGACGAACGCCATCGTGGTCGTGCCGCCCGCGAGCAGCGCGCCGACCATGCCCGGCGCTTCGCCATAGGCATCCGGCTTCCAGGTGTGCATGGGCGCGAGACCCATCTTCGTGCCGTAACCGGCGAGCAGCAGCACCCACGCGGTGATGAGCCACGGGCGCGTGAGTGACGCGCCTTGCGCCACGAGTGAGGTGAACGTGAGATCGCCGTTGCCGCCGCCGTGCAACGATGCGTAGCCGAGGCAGAACGAACCGAGCAGCGATAATGCAATGCCGGTGCCGCCGACCAGCAGATATTTCCACGACGCCTCGAACGCGCGCGCCGTGCCGTTAAAGTGCAGCAGCGGCACGGTCACCAGCGTGGTCGCTTCCGCCGCGACCCAGAGCAGACCGAGGTTTTGCGCCTGTAACGCGAGGCTCAGGAAGCCCAGCATGACGAGCAGCGCGGTGACGAAGATCCGGTTTTTCCGCTCGGAACGGATTTGCAGATACGCCACGCCGTAAATCGAGCAGACCAGAAACAACAGCGACACCATCGGCAAAACCGCACGGGCCAGCGGATCAAACCCGAACCACGCACCGGCGATGAGCACCGGCGGATCGATCAGCAGCCAGAGTGCGAGCACAGCGTGCAGTCCGCCCGCGACCGGCAACAGCCACGGCCGCGTCCGTTCGTTGGGCCAGGCGAGCGCCAGGCCTGCCACCAGCAACGGAATCGCGATGAGAAGAAATTCTTTCATTCGCGCAACGAGGTGAGTTTCCGTGTATCGAGCGTGTCGAACTCGCGTTGGATCCGGTCCACGATGATGCCGATGACGAACACCGCCACAGTGAGGTCGAGCAAGATTCCCGCCTCGACGAGCAGCGGCGTGGTGTTGATCAGCAGGAGGCCAAAAAGATAAATGCCGTTTTCCAAAATCAGGTAGCCGCAGACTTGCGAAATTGCTTTGGTGCGCGCGATGAGTAAAATGAATCCGCACACCACCGTGGCAAACGCGCCGGGCACGAGCAACGATTTGGCATGTTCCGGCAGCAACGGCAGTTCGCTGGCGAGCGCCGCCGCACCGATGGTCGCCGCCGCGCCGAGCAGCAGCGACGGCACAAAACCGAGCAGCGGCTCAACTTCGCGATCAATGTTCGCCGCGCGCAAAGCCCGGCGCAGGAGGTTGGGAATGATGAAGCCTTTCACCGCGATCGTGCCGACGGCGACGATGGCGACCAGCCAATGGATCTTTTCTTCGAGCAGCAACGGCAGCGTGCCCAGGACCATGCCTTGAAACGCCGCCGCACGGATTACTGAAGGCAGCCGACTGCTCGCCAGCGCGAGCAGGCTCAGGCCCATTGCCAGGCCGATGAGCAGATTCATCGTGCCACTCATGGCATGCCGCCTTTCCATGCGACCAGCAGCGCGAACAAGCAAAACAGAAATGCCGTGGTCAGTAGCAGCGGCACGCGGCGAAATGCCAGCCGCGCTAGCAGCGATTCAACCAGTCCGACCGCAACCGCGACGATGAAGACTGAAGCGAGAAGAACTCCAATGGCTGGTATCAAAGTGAATTGGCCGAGCGGCAGGACAGCTTCGGTCAGCAGCACTGCGAAGAGTAACAGTTTCAGCGACGCTCCATGCAGGATGGCCGCGAGCGGCGGGCCGCTGTGGTCGAGCACCATGACTTCGTGGACCATCGTGAGTTCGAGATGCGTGTTCGGGTCGTCGAACGGCACGCGGCAATTTTCCGCCAGCAGCACGCCAAACAAGCCCGCCGCGAGCAGCGCCGCGCCCGCGCCGGCGGACGGCGCGAGCATCGTGGCCAGCGACACGCTGCCACTTTGCACACAGAGCGTCAGCAGCGCCGTGATGATCGCGGCCTCGGTGAGCACGGCATAACTGACTTCGCGCGCCACGCCCATGCCCTCGAAGGACGAGCCAGTGTCGAGCGCCGCCAG
>TBL_comb47_HYPODRAFT_10008147_pt1 | contig 10803 bp, 10 predicted proteins | sample TroBogypolimnion_40_FD_10682 | JGI IMG/M metagenome (IMG submission 10682) | reverse complement strand
CTTTCTGCGAATCATTGGGCCACGAACCAGCAGATGTTGCACTTGCCTGGTTACTTGCCCAGCCAGCTGTCGTTGCTCCGATAATAGGACCTCGAACTCAGGATCAACTCGTACGTTCGCTCAAGGCACTTGAAGTCGAACTTAGTACCGCCCAATTAGCGACGTTGGACGAGATCTTCCCCGGTTACAAGACCTCTCCAGAAGATTACGCCTGGTAATTCTCTCCTTACAAAAATTAATGCTGTTCGGCGCTTCCTAACTACTGCATTGACTTTATTTCTAGCCCGCTGTCTAATAAACCTCGTCATATTGGTCGAGATTTCGGGCAGATTGCCTTATAAAGTGAGGAATACCTATGAGCACTAATGGGCCGCAGTTGTACCCCACGAATGACACATGGGCTCCAAAATCCACTCGCATCCAAGCTGGTATGGTCCAACGCAAAATCCGGCCACCCTTAGGGGTGAGAACGGGCAACTGGGGGGCGGCGCGTTCCCAAATATCAGATGGCTTTCACAACGAGATTACAACGACGGTGCTTGCCTTGCGCCCAGAAGGTGGCTTGCCACATTTTCTCATTTCAGTGGATTGGGGCTGGTGGCAGAGCCGGGTCGATGATCTGGCGATTCGGGGAGAGGTAATTAAGGCGTTGCAGGTCGATGAAGATCGATTGCTCTTTCATTTAACGCACACTCATGCCGGACCAACGACTGCTAGTGATGCTGGATCGCTTCCTGGGGGAGAAAACCTTGATAAATATCACAAGGCGGCGACGCAAGAATTTATCTCCGCATGTAAAGAAGCGATAGATATCTCAGAATTGGCAGATATAAATTGGTCTTACGGAAGTTGCGATTTGGCAACGAATCGCGATCTTCCATGTCTCGGAGAAGATATTTTAGGTTTTAACCCAGAAGAATCAGCTGATGACACTCTAGTAGTTGGTCGCATCACGAATAGAGATGGAAGAGTGCTCGGCACGGTTGTAAATTATGCTTGCCATCCGACAACGCTAGCCTGGGAGAACCAAAAGATTTCGCCCGATTTTGTTGGAGAAGCACGCGATATTGTGCAGAGACATACCTCTGCTCCGATGCTCTTCCTACAAGGTGCATCAGGAGATCTCGGACCGCGAGATGGATTTAGTGGAGATACCGAAGTAGCCGATAAAAACGGTCGGGTCCTCGGATACGCGGTTTTATCAACTTTAGAGAATATGCCCCAAGCCGGTGTGAAGTATCGCTTCGATAAAACCGTTGACTCAGGTGCATTACTTGGGGTTTGGAAGAGTGAACCTATTGCATACTCCTCTACATCAACGGCAGATCGCATCGATGTTCAGGTGCCATTACAAAAGTTGCCGACCTTCGAAGAGTTGAAAGAGAGATGGAAAGATGTCGAAGAAGGGGCGCGACAGACGCGAATCGATCGCGCGATGAAATTACGTTCAGGGTATGTCACGGGGGATAAAGCGACACATCCTGTCTGGATGTGGATTTTTGGCGATGCCATCATCGTGGGTCAACCCGGCGAGATGTACTCAAAATATCAGATGGAACTTAGAGCTAGGCACCCAGAGCGAATTATTTTGGTCTTGAACTGCACCAACGGACCTGGTTACATGTATTTTCCATCCCCCGAAGCATATGAGCGTCTGCGATATCAGTCGTGGCAGACTCTGGTTGCGGCGGGAGCGCTGGAAGAGGTCTTGGAAGCTACAGATCTATTGATTGCCAACAGGCTCAAGGTCTAGGGTTCGGGGCATTACCTAGGCAACTTGGCGGAGGAAGATACGTGGAGAAGCGCAGTGATCGGCTTGCCGGAGTAACGCGTGCGCTTGCGATGATTGAAATAGTTTCAGCTGGCCCTCGTGAAGGGCTTAGTTTGACTTTCCTAGCGCGCGAAGTTGGGGTATCAAAGAGTTCAGCTTTAGCTTTGTTGCATACATTAGCCGATGCAGGATATGTAAGAGCAGTGTTGCCTGGTCCAAAGTATCTACCAGGTTTGACGCTGATACGACTTGGGGATCAATCTCATACAACCCAACCCATTGATGAAATCGCACAACATTTTATCCATTCTTTGGCTAAAGAAACTGGGTTGGCTGTCCGGGTGGCAATTAACGATAACGGCAGACCGGTCTTCATCGCGAGGGCCGATGGGCCAGGAACGATTAGGTTCCATACGCCGCTCGGGATTCGAGAAGCGCCACACGTCTCCGCCGCGGGCAAAGCCATATTGTCGCAGTTGCCAGATGAGGAGATTCGGGAGCTGGTTACTCCCGAGTCTTTAGTTCGCCGCACAAAGAAGACACATCGATCGGTCACATCCTTTATGGCCGAGATTGAGCAGATTCGGTTAAAAAAGTATGCGGTAGATGATGAAGAGGATGTTGAAGGCATCTTTTGTATCGGATCGCCCTTCTTTGATCATACGGGTAAGTGCGCTGGGGCAATTAGCGTCACTGGGATAAAGACGGCGGCCCGAGAGAAGTCCTTCGATCATATTGGTGGGTTGATGATTAAAAATGCAGCGGCCATAACTAAGATCTTGGGGCGTGAACTGCGGTACAGCAAGTAAATTCCGCCAAATGAAACCCTAATTATGTTCGGACTAGCCGAATATCTGCATTGACCGGATCACACTTACAATCTTAGATGGTCCTAATGCCGAACTGAATCCCTCAACGGTTCTCATAAGGCGCTGCTTAGTTAACGGAAAGGATACAAATGTTTAGTTCAATTTTTAAGGCCAAGAAGTTGATTTCTACAGCCGTTGCTACTGGACTAGTTTTATCAGTCGGCACTCTGGTAGCGCCGGCGCAGGCCGCATCCAATGTTCTCGTTGTAGGAGCTTCGCAAGGAATCCCTCAGCTAAATCCTATAATTCGAACATTTACATTTGAAGAGACTCTATTCCCTCTTCTATGGTCGGGATTAACTACCTGGCTTCCTGATGGAAGCATTGGCCCGGATCTAGCAACCGATTGGCACGATAATGTGGCTGCAACCGTATGGACATTCCGAATTCAAAAAGGCGCGAAGTTTTCTGATGGTAGCCCGTTAAATGCCGCGGCGGTTAAAGCCCTCTTTGATTACGCTCGACTTTCATCAACAGTGACACAAGAAGCTAACAAAATTTCGATGGTTTCATCGGTTAAAGCTAGCGGAAATACCGTCACTTTTAATCTCTCCAAGCCTGATGCGATGTTCCCAGCAGCGGTGGCCTGGATTAAGATGATTAAAGTTGGCGAAGTTTCTAAATTCAATGTCAAGCCAAGTACATCTGGTCCATACATGGTGAAGTCCTTCACGCCAAATGTCTCACTCGATATGGTGCGAAATCCTAATTACTTTGGGGATCCAGCAAAGATCGCAGAGATTAAATTTGTAGTAGCAGCAGATCCAACAGCTGCAGTTACATCTTTGCGCTCAGGCGATATCAATGTTCTCTACCAAGTTCCACTATCTAGCGCATCTTCGTTAAAGAGCGACAGCGCTATCAAGTTGATTCAGCCTGCCGTACCAACGACAGCTGTTACTTGGGAATACGATGTTAATTCCGCACCATTTAACGACATTCGTGTGCGTCAGGCCATTGCATATGCAACTGACCGTAATGCAATTCTCCAAGCCGCTTATTATGGCTTTGGACAAGTCTCTAGCTATAACACCATCGTGCCTGACAACAGTGCATGGCAATGTGGAACAGCTGGTGGCTTGACCCAATACAGCTTCAACCTACAAAAGGCGAAGGCCCTCTTTGCAGCGGCTGGAGTTTCTTCATTCAACTGGTGGGGAGTATCTGGCGCACTGCCAGAGTTTGATGCTATGGGACAAGTTCTTCAGGCATCACTCAAGACGATCGGAATCACCATGAACATCCAGGATAATCCAATCGGAACATGGGTAGCTAAGTTCTATCCAGCCGGTAAGACATATCCAGGATTACTCGTACCTAACTATCAATCCGTACCAGGAGAACCTGCATTCTCAATGAACTTCCTGCTTTCAGGTCGTGCAGAGGACAACTGGAACAACACAACATACGATAATTTGTATGCAAAAGCAGTGGGAACTTCGAGCCCTAAAGCTCGTAAGGCAGTGTTCTGCAGTGCAATGAAGTTGGAAAATCAACAATTGCCACTCATTACCCCACTTGTCTTTGATGTTGTACATGCCACTAGCTCAAACGTATCTGGTGTATGGGAAGAGGGCGGCGGACAGCTGCACCTCGAAAATGCATCGATTGGCTAACAATCATCAGCTATAAATAATCGAAAGGTAGGCGTGTGCTTAGATTTGTGATTCGTCGGCTGACATCGAGCTTGATAGTACTTGTATCGAGTTTAGTGTTTGTTTTTCTGGCGATGCGTTTGCTCCCAGGCGATCCAGTTTTGGCAAGACTGGGAGCGGCAACTCAAGTCACACCTAAAGAAATACAAGCGTTGCGCGAGGCAGCGGGCTTAAACCGCCCGCTCCTCGCCCAACTCGGTTCATGGATTTGGAATGCGCTTCATGGAAATCTGGGTGTTTCTTACTCCTCGCAATTTAAAGTTGTAAAGCTCGTCGAAAATAGAATTCCGGTAACACTTGAACTGACTTTCTTCATTATTTTATTAGGAGTGGCGATCTCTTCAATTTTGGCGCCACTGGCAGTTTTAAAGCCCGGTGGGCTTCGCGATAAGACAATAGGTCATGCGACCTCCTTGGGTCTTTCAGTCCCTGGTTTTGTCATTGGAATCATTTTTATTATGGTCTTTTCACTAAAGCTCAATTGGCTCCCGTCACGAGGATTCGTACCCCTTACCGAGAATATTGGTAAAAATTTGGAGCTGATGATTCTACCCGCGCTAACTGGGGCATTTACGGTAACTCCTTACCTGGTTCGCTATCTAAGGGCCTCAATGCTCGAAGTTAAAGAGTCCTCGTTTATCCGAACCGCTGAGGGCAAGGGGTTGCCTGGTTCTCGAGTGATGTTTCGACACATCTTCCCTAACTCCCTAGTGCCAACAATCACAATGTTAGGTCTAATTGTCGGCTATACGCTGAGTGGAGTGATAATCATTGAATATATGTTTGGGCTGCCGGGAATTGGATCGTTGGCGATTCAAGGAGCTAATGATCGAGATTACTCGGTGATTCAGGGCGTGGCCTTAACGGTAATTAGCCTCTTTATTTTGACCACATTTCTCTTTGATATTTTAACCGCGATCGTTGATCCGAGAATTCGATTACAGAAGAGCACCCGTGCAAAGATTTAGGATCAAATTCTCGCTCTCTGGGAGCATAGTGCTGATTATTTCTCTGGCCTGTCTGGCCTGTCCATGGGTGGCGCCCTATGATCCAAATGGGATTGGGGCGGGACGGCCATTTATGGGACCGAGCCTTTCGCACCTCTTTGGAACAGATAATCTGGGTCGCGATCTCTTCTCACGAGTTCTGTTCGGTGGTCGAATCTCCATATTAATTGCCATAGCTTCCACTGTCATCGCCCTGTTAGTTGGCACCTTGTGGGGAGTGACTGCGGGGATTCAACGCGGATGGGTAGATGAATTCTTGATGCGTACGGCAGATGCCACCATGGCGATACCGCAGATTCTCTTTGCTTTAATTGCATTAGCTGCGCTTGGTGCGAGTCCGATCTCGCTCCCCATTGTTGTTGGGTTATTACTTTCACCAACAACGGCCCGCATGGCAAGGAGCGCTGTCATTACCGAACTGGAGTCAGACTACATAGTGGCCGCGAAAGCCTCAGGCTTCAAATCCACTCAAATCATTTTACGTGAGATGTTTCCAAATATCGCCCCACAGCTCTTGGTTCAGCTCAGCATAAATGCGGCGGCAGCTATCATGCTTGAAGCTTCTCTTAGTTTTATCGGGTTGGGGATTCAGCCCCCAAGCGCCTCGTGGGGAACCTTGATGTTGCAAGGGTATTCTTTTATTTGGAACACGACGTGGTACGTACTCTTCCCAGCTCTTGCGGTGAGCGCCACTATTCTCGCCTTTAATTCATACGGCGAGCGACTTCGCGTAACGCTCGATCCTAAGCGGGTTCATCCATGAAAACCGGACTTAAAGTTAAGAACCTCTCAATCTCGGTACCTGCGGCAGGTAGGCGTGTTGCGGTCGTGGACGATATCTCCTTTGAAATACCAGCAGGCAAGAAGATAGGTCTCGTGGGTGAATCAGGAAGTGGGAAATCCCTCACCGCACTGGCCCTGATGAGGCTGGTCAAGTATCCCGTTCATATTGATGGTGGTGAAATTCTCTTTGCTGAAAAGGACGTTCTGGCGCTTAATATGAAGGAGTTCCGCAAGATTCGTGGGAGCGAAATCGCCATGATCTACCAAGATCCTATGTCTGCTTTAAACCCAATTATGAGAGTTGGAGATCAGATAATAGAGAGCATCTGTCTTCGGAGTGACATCAATCGTAAAGAGGCGCGTCAGGTTGCAATCAAACTTCTCGATAGCGTCGGCATCCCCGAACCCGATAAGCGAGTTGACTCTTATCCTTTTGAAATGTCCGGGGGAATGCTTCAGAGAGTTGTAATAGCGATTGCGCTGAGTGGAGAACCGCAAATTCTCATTGCCGACGAGGCCACGACCGCATTGGATGTAACAACTCAAGAGCGAGTTCTAACTCTTCTGGAAAAGATTGCGGCCGAGCGCGGCTTATCAGTTTTGCTAATAACTCATGACCTTGGGGTGGCGGCACAATTTTGTGACGAGATCATGGTTATGTACGCTGGAAAGATAGTTGAGCAAGGAACGGTTGATCAAATCTTTTTCTCTCCGACTCATCCCTACACCAAGGCGCTCTTAGAATCGCGCTGTGACTACACCATCGATGTCACCAAGCCGATTAAATCAATCGCGGGGCAGCCCCCACGCAGTGATAATCGTCCAAGCGGTTGCGTCTTCTCGACGCGCTGTGAATTTGCTCAAGATCAGTGCCACCATGGCGTACCCGATCTCGTCCCCGTCCATAATCGGCTAACGGCATGTTTTCGAGCTAAAGAGCTCTTTGCGCCAGGAGAGTCAATTTAAATGAGGAAGACGCCCATCCAAGTCGCACATGTATCTGATGTCTCACTCACCTACAAGAGCAAGTCCGTGGCTGTACAAGCGCTGGACGGAGTCTCTTTTGAATTACGAGCTGGAGAAACCCTGGCGCTAGTCGGCGAATCTGGGAGCGGAAAGACGACAGCGGCCAGAGCGTTGCTCGGTCTAGAAATTCCGCAGTCGGGCACGATCAATATTCTGGGGAGAGATCTAGGTGATCTCAAGGCCGAGGAGGTGCGGTTATTGCGACGCCAGATTCAAGTTGTGCAACAGGATCCCTTTAGCCAACTGAATCGTCGACACTCTGTTGAAAGAATTGTTTCAGGTCCTTTGATCGCCTTCAACATCGGTGATAAAGAGTCAAGGCGAGAACAAGTGACTAAATTGTTAAACGCTGTCGGATTAGAATCAGCACATCTTCAGAGAAGGCCACACGAATTATCAGGTGGCCAATGTCAACGAGTGGCGATTGCCAGAGCGCTTGCCGTAGAACCCAAAATTCTGGTTTTGGATGAGGCGGTATCCGCTCTCGACGTCTCAGTTCGCGCTCAAGTACTTAATTTATTGAAGGATCTGCAGAGAGAGCGCGGGCTGGCCTATTTGTTTATCACTCATGATCTTGGAGTGGCCAATTATATGGCAGATGAAATAGCCGTGATGTTCCGTGGAAACATTGTCGAACGGGGAAACCGAGAAGATATTTTCAAGAACCCACGTCACCACTACACAATAGATCTCTTGTCCTCTGTCCCACTTGTAACTGCAGCTCGGTCAAAGGACGTTAAGCGTGAGGTTCGAGCTCTTCCAAATGTAAATTTAAGTGATTCCTGTCGGTATCGCACGCGTTGTCCGATCGGTTCGCATCAGGAAAAATGCCACTCTACCCCTTTGAGTATCTCTAGCGGATCGCAAACACATACTTGGCGCTGCCACTTCCCGGGAGATAGAGAGGACTAAGATGAAAAAAAAGGTTGCGGTAATTACTGGGGCTGGCTCTGGAATTGGGTTGGCAATCTCGCAACGTCTCTCAGCTGTCTATGACCTTGTCATGGTGGATGTTAATAGTGAGAATTTAAATCTAGCGGTCAAGCAGATAAATGATGCAGGCAATCGGGCCTACGCCGTTGTAGGTGATGTGAGTGAACACCAGACCCATCAAAGCGCTAGAGCTGCCGGAGAGAAGATTGGGACACTCGTGGCGTGGGTTAATTGCGCTGGCGTTACGCGGGGGGCTCCGCTACATGATTACCCAGATGATTCGTGGTTCCTGGAAGAGATTATTCAGATTAATCAGATCGGATCCTTTTGGGGGAGTGCTGAAGCGGTCACATCATTTCTAGAGAGTAAGAATTCTGGTGCGATTGTAAATATATCCTCCGTGCATGGTCGATTGGCTTGGCCAGATTTTGCCGTCTATGAGATGACTAAAGCTGCGATTGATGCCTTAACGAAAAATATTGCGGTGTCCTATGGGGCATTTGGAATTCGAGCCAACGCCATTGCTCCTGGTGCTATTAGGACTCCTGCGCTGGAGCAGAGCATTCTTAGCGCGCAAGATCCAGTAGCTCGCCGCATGGACCTTGAATCGCTCACCCCCGCAAAGAGGATTGGCGAACCAGCGGAAATCGCAGAGGTTGCTCTCTTTCTTCTCTCATCCGCGGCCTCCTTCATTTCTGGCACAAGCATTGCCGTAGATGGGGGATGGACATCGGCCCTGGGAACTTTTGAACCTAGCGCTGAGCTGGCGGCGAAATATGGGCTAGACCCGAAAATAGGGCTATCAAAGGACTGGAACAATGGGTAAAGATTTTAAAGAACTAGCTGGAGTGCTGCCCGTTTTACAAACCCCTTTTGATGTCAACGATGAAATCGATGAACTTGTACTGAGAAAAGAGATTGACTGGGTTATCGGTAACGGGGCTGATGGCGTAACGACGGGCATGGTTTCAGAAATCTTGAAGTTGCATCCTGCGGAGCGGATGAAGTTGCACGAGATTGTTTGTGATTCGGTTGACCCCGCTAAGAGCAGTACAACTTTAAGTTGCGGGGCGGAGTCCACAAAACAGGCCATGGCTTATACAAAGCATGCCCAGTCGTTAGGCGCTTCTGCAGTCATGATTAATGCGCCGGTCTTATCCGATTTGAATGATGAGCAAATTTATGGATATTTCTCCGAAATCTTTCACGCAACTGAGATTCCGATTGTGGTACAAGATGCTTCAGGATATGTTGGACGCCAATTATCGACCTCTTTGCAGGTCAAACTCTTTGAGAATTTTCAGTCAAGAATATATTTCAAGCCCGAAGCTCCACCGATTGGAATTAGACTCTCTGCCTTCATGGCTGAAACAGGTGGTCAGGCTCGAGTGCTTGAAGGATCAGCTGGTGGAGCCCTCGTGGATACCTTTAGAAGGGGCGTAATCGGAACTATGCCGGGAGCAGAGGTCTCTTGGGCGATCGTGTCGCTCTGGAAGGCACTCGTAACTTCTGATCAAGCTAAGGCAGATGCGATTAACGGACCATTGGCCATTCTGATTTCGCTACAACATTCGCTAGATGCCTATTTAGGAGTAGAAAAGTATCTGCTTCTCAGGCAGGGAATCTTCACGAATCAATTAATGCGTCAACCATTCGCCTATGAATTTGATACGCAAACTAAGGATTTGATTGATCGTTTATTCGCGCTGCTCAAGCAATCGATCTAGGTGGTCAGCGGTGAAACTTCATCGCCCACGCTAATCGTTCCCGGTGTCATGCAATATCCGTAGACTCCAAAATTGAAGCCAAGGCCAAATTCTGATTCTTGGCGGCCTCGGTAGTCCCTTATTAACTTGAGGACTTTAAGGTCTACGACGCCAGTATCTGGATTACGAGTAGTTGCTACGCAGCGTTGAACTGGCCCACCGCCACGTAGAACTGCAGTTCCGACTTTAAACTCTTGATTGAACCAGGTGTCCTCTTCATGTGCAGCTATTCCAGATATCTCAATGTTCATGCGAAATCGCCGTGGATCTAGATCTGTCAGATGCGCGGATTCCTGCAGAGCCTGGACGGATCCCGAACTTATGATCGATAGTCGCCCAACATCGGTCCCAGAGCGATCAGGACCAGCCTTGATCATTTTTACTGCGCGACCGAGTCGCTCTGAAAAGAGTTGCTCCCATGGTCCTGGAACTAGGTGACCTTGGACTTCGCGTATGGAAAAGAAATTTCCCGAAGCTAGTTCTCCCAGGTGTACTTCGTCTTCGATGAGCAGAGTGCCATTTTCGTAGATAGATAAAGTCATCGCTGATGCATCGAAGGATGAAGAGAACCCGGGAAGTTCCCCAGTCTTGGAGGTTGAGAACATAACTCCAGCGTCATCGACTAAAAAGAATTCGCGATCCCCAGTGACTCCGCGTTCATTGACCTCAATGGATTGCGGATGGTGCAGCGCAAAACCTTTGACTGGCGTTGTCGAAAGCGTAGCAATCTGCATGGGTGACACAGTAATCTCTTAAGAGGGTGAAAGCAGGGAAGTGAGGCAAGTAGGACTTGAACCTACGACGACCGAATTATGAGTTCGGGGCTCTAACCAACTGAGCTATTGCCTCTGATTGATGCATACTCACGTATCGTACGGGGTATGCGAACTCTGACCAAAGTGATGGCCCTCGCCCTAGCTCTAAGCGGGGTAGCGCTGCCGATATCGCAAGCGGCGCCTAGATATACCTTTCCGGTCCAGGGCTGCACGTATA
>TBL_comb47_HYPODRAFT_10008146_pt1 | contig 10803 bp, 7 predicted proteins | sample TroBogypolimnion_40_FD_10682 | JGI IMG/M metagenome (IMG submission 10682) | reverse complement strand
GATGGTGGGCGATGAGGGACTCGAACCCCCGACACCTTGGGTGTAAACCAAGTGCTCTAGCCAACTGAGCTAATCGCCCGGACAAAGCTGTTCAAACCAGATGCAGAACATACTGTCTTTTAAAGAATTTGCAAGTATCCGCAGATAAAAAGATCCGGTTTTTCATGCCCGATTATTGATTATTTGAAACCAAAAGGTTTAAATAACGCAGTCTCTTTTTCTAAATAAGACCCGGAAGCCGAAAGGCCGTTTTCCCATGATTCAATTGTTTTTACGGCATATTTATCATTGAAATCAGATGAATTCTGAGATATAATAACGCTCCCGTGGTTATTGTTTTTATTTACCGGCCATGTCGGCCGGGTTTAAATCGGAGATTATATGTTGCTGATTAAGATTAAATTAATTTGTCTGAAGTGCGCAGGTTTATGCCTTGGCGTTCCGGCAATGAGTTTATTTTTGTTTTGTCAAACCGGTTGTTCAAAAAGTGAACCCGTCAAGCAGCCCATGCCCACGGTTCCGGTAATGGCGGAAAAATCTGTGCTTAAAGATATGCCGCTGGAAATCAGGACGTTCGGAAATGTTGAGGCATTCAGCGAGGTGCCGATAAAAGTGATGGTTACCGGACCGATCAAGAAGATTTATATTAAGCCTGGAGATTATGTTAAAAAAGGCGATATGCTGGTGCAGATAGATTCCCGCGCTTACGAGGCGACCCTGAAACAATTGCAGGCGACACTGGCCCGCGATTCGGTAATTTATGAGGATGCGGAGCGTCAGGCGGAGATGAAGGAAGGCTTGTTGAAGCGTGGGGCCGCCGCTTTTGATGAAACAAAGCGGATACGGGCGATTGCCGATTCCGCGAAGGCCATGATCGAGTCCAGCAAGGCGAATGTGGATAAAGCCACGCTTGACGTCGAATATTGCAGTATCCGTTCTCCGATAGACGGGCATGTGGGAGATTTGATAAATTACGAAGGCGCGGTCATGAAAGCGAATGACGCGGTGATTATGAATATTGCCCAGACCAAACCGATTTATGTCAGCTTTTCCGTTCCGCAAGTGCATTTGCCGCTGATTCAGAAATATATGGAGCTCGGCAAGCTGTATGTTGACGCCAAAGTTCCGGCGGAAGGCGGCGCCCAGGAGCGCGGCGAACTGACCTTCGTTGATAATAACATCAATACCAACAGCGGGACTGTGCGGCTGAAAGGCACGTTTGAAAACAAAAGCGGAAAACTCTGGCCCGGCCAGTACGTTGATGTCGTGCTGGGCCTGACGGTTGATAAAAATAGAATTGTGGTACCGGCACAGGCAGTACAGACCAGCCAGGACGGGAGTTATGTTTTTATCATTCGCGCGGATGACACTATTGCTGTCCGTCCTGTAATCATCGAGCGCTTTGCCGGCAAAGAGGCCATTATCAAATCCGGAATCGATGCCGGAGACATGGTAGTCACCGACGGTCATATCCGGCTTTATCCTGAAGCGAAGGTAAAAGTCAAATCCAGTCTGTCGGTAGTAGAGAACAACCCGGCGAAAAAGTGAGCAGGATATGAATATCTCCAGGATTTTTATTACGCGTCCGGTGATGACGACGCTGCTGACGCTGGGCATCCTGATTTTCGGGTTGATGTCTTACCCCAAACTGCCGGTAAGCGATTTGCCGAATGTTGACATTCCAATAATCCTGGTCCAGGCGGGCCTGCCGGGCGCAAGCCCCGAAACCATGGCTTCGGCAGTGGCCACCCCGCTGGAAAAACAATTTTCGACCATCGCCGGCCTGGACACCATGACTTCTTCCAGCGCTTTGGGAACGACTTCGATCACTCTGCAATTCAGTCTTGACCGGAACATTGATTCCGCGGCGCAGGATGTGCAGTCGGCAATATCGCAGACGCTCAAACAACTCCCCGCGGATATGCCCAGTCCGCCAACCTACCTCAAGCTGAATCCCGGCGACCAGCCGATTTTGTATGTCGCGCTGACCAGTCCGACGCAGCCGCTGTCCATGCTGGATTATTATGCGCAGACGCTGATTTCACAGCGTCTCTCGACGATTGACGGCGTCGCCCAGGTTCAAGTTCTCGGCTCAAAGAAATACGCGGTCAGAATCCAGCTCGACCCGAAGCTGCTTTCCTCATGGAAAATCGGGATTGACGAAATTCAGACGGCCATCCAGAATGCCAATGTGAATCTGCCGACCGGCACGATTGACGGACGCTATAATTCCTATACCATCCAGGCCAACGGACAGTTGTACCGCGCCGAATATTATAAACAAATTGTGGTAGGCTACCGGGACGGCGCGCCGATCCGGCTGCAGGACGTGGCGGAGGTATATGACAGCGTGGAAACCAGCAAAACCCAGGCATGGTTCTGCCAGGGCGGAAAAATGTCTTCGTCAATCATCCTGGGAGTTCAACGCCAGCCGGGAACCAATACCGTACAAGTCGCGACCGCCGTCAAAGAGGCGCTGGTGATTATCGGCAAGCAACTTCCCGCCTCGGTAAAAATGGTCGTGATGTTTGACCGTTCCGAACCGATCAAATCCTCGGTGGCGGACGTTAAATTCACGATGCTGCTGACTTTATTTCTGGTTGTTCTGGTTATTTACTGGTTTCTCCGGAATATCCGCGCCACGGTTATTCCCAGCCTTACGCTGCCGATGTCCATTGTCGGCACGTTTGTCGCGATGTATCTGCTGGGCTACAGTCTGGACAATCTTTCACTGATGGCGCTGACTCTGTCCATCGGTTTCGTGGTGGACGACGCAATTGTCATGCTGGAAAATATTTTCCGCCACCTGGAAATGGGCAAATCGGTATATCAGGCGGCGCTTGACGGTTCCGGCGAAATCGCATTTACGATCGTCTCGATGACGCTGTCGCTCTCCGCGGTGTTTATTCCGGTGCTGTTTATGGGCGGGATTATCGGACGGCTTTTCCAGGAATTCGGCGTGACTATCGCGATCGCGGTGCTGGTTTCCGGGATGGTTGCCTTGACTTTGATCCCGATGCTGGCCAGTTTGTTCCTTAAACCGCATATGATAAAACTGGACAAGGAAATGGTGGACGGCTCCGGACCCCAAACCGGAATTCTGGCCTTTTATGATAAAACCTTGCGCTGGACCATCGGCCATTGGGTTACCGTCATGATTTTTTCATTTATCATTCTTGTCGGCACCGGTGTTCTTTTTTCGGTTATTCCCAAAGGATTTATTCCTGATGAGGATATCAATGCGCTGCTTGCGCAAACCGAAGCCGCGCAAGGGATTTCTTATGAATCCATGAAAGAGCACCAGGTTGCGGCGGCGGAAATTGTCATGGCGGACCCGGACGTGGAAGCATTCATGTGCCGCGCCGGCGCCGGAGGCATGACTATGACCGGAAACTCCGGCATGCTCTTCATGCGGCTGAAACCGCGAAGTGAAAGAAAGAGAACTGCTCAGGATATCATGCAGGATCTGCGCAAAAAATTTACGGAGCTTCCCGGATTGAACGTTTACGTGCAGATGCTGCCGTCGATCAACACCGGCGGCAGAATCTCTAAAGCGCAATATCAATTCACACTGCAAGGGTCGGATATCGCCGAATTATACAGTTTCGCCGGCAAGGCCGAAAAAGAAATGTCAACTTTTGCCAATATCCAGGACGTGACCAGCGATCTGCGAGTCACCAATCCGCAGCTTAATCTGGAGCTCAACCGCGAGAAAGCGTCGCTGCTGAATATTTCCGCGACCCAGATTGAAAATGCGCTTTACAGCGCGTTTGGCGAAAGAAAGATTTCCACTATTTATGCGGCGGACAACCAATACAGCGTGCTGATGGAATTGAAAGACGATTACAAGATGAATCAGGACGCGCTGGCTCTGCTTTATGTCCGTTCGCAGTCCGGACAACTGGTCCCGCTGAGCGATCTGGTAAAGGTCAACCGGGCCGCCGGGCCGCTGATGGTAAACCATTCCGGACAATTGCCTTCGGTGACGATTTCCTTCAATCTTAAGCCGGACATCGCGCTGAGCCAGGCGGTGAATGAAGTTGAAAGCAAAATCAACAGCAAAATGCCCTCCACGATAACGGCCAGCTTTCAAGGCAATGCCCAGGCATTCCAGAAATCAATGAAAGGGATGATCCTGCTGCTGATCGTCACCGTGCTCGTCATCTATATCATTCTGGGAATACTTTACGAGGACTATATTCATCCGATAACGATTCTTACCGCGCTGCCGTTTGCCGGGTTCGGCGCATTGCTGTCCCTGCTGATTTTCAAAATAGAACTTTCGCTCTATGCGTTTGTCGGGATTATCATGCTGGTGGGGATCGTCAAGAAAAACGGGATTATGATGATTGACTTTGCGCTGGTGTCGCAGCGCGAGCACGGCAAGTCGGCCAAGGACGCGATTGTCGAGGCCTGCCTGGTGCGTTTCCGCCCGATTATGATGACTTCGGCGGCGGCGGTGATGGCCGGGATTCCGCTGGCGATCGGCATCGGCGGCGGCGGCGAAGCCAGAAGGCCGCTGGGGATCACGCTGGTCGGCGGCCTTTTATTCTCACAACTGCTGACCCTTTATGTTACACCGGTCTTCTTCGTTTGTCTGGAATACCTGAGACATAAATTCCGCAAGGAAAAAACCATGAATGCGGTTTCCGCGGAAAAGGCAGCTTCTCCGGCAAAATAGCGTTGGATTAGTATCTTTTAGACTTCTATGTTTTAAACGTTTATAAAATTGTCATATTAAACGGCCTGTTTATCAAGTAGTTACGTTAATGGAGGGTCACGCTCTGTCGTGACCGGGATCGAAAGAAGGTTGTGACGGAGCACAACCCTCCATTGGGTTATTCGCCATAGCAACTGTTTCCCTGTTTTTTGAATTTCTGGTTTCCATTCTGACTACTGACTTCTGACTTCTGAATTCCTGCTTTTGGGTTGCGGACAAAGCCCGCCTTAGTAGTTTTATTCGGACATGATTTCTATCACGGAAAACGGACATCTATCACCATTTTATTCCAAATTGCTTACAAAAATGTAACTTTAATAAAAAAGTTTGAAATCTTTTTACAAAACTGTTATTGCCGGCGAGTTTGCTATTTGAAAAATCGGAAAAATACTGTATCATTATTTTTTCAACAGTTGGATCAAGCGGGTATCCAAACGGATTTTATATAAGGCCATTTACAGAGAAGGGGTAGACCATGGAACAGAAATATGCCAGACTGATATTTGAAGATGACGGCAAAGAGATTCTTTTGCCGATAGTCGTTGGCACTGAAGGCGAGAAAGGGATTGATATTACCCGTCTCCGCAGGGATACCTCTTATATTACCGTTGACCCGGGTTTTGCCAATACCGGGGCCTGTTACAGCGAAATTACTTACATTGACGGCGAAAGAGGCATTTTAAGATATCGCGGCATCCCGGTGGAAGACCTGGTTGAAAACACCAGTTTTATTGAAACGGCGTACCTGCTGCTGCACGGCAAACTGCCGGCTCCGGAACAGCGCTCAAAGTTTTCCAATCTGTTAAATCTGAATTCAATGCTGCATGAAGACATGCGGCACTTTTTCGACGGATTCCCGAGAGGGGCGCATCCGATGCACATCCTGGCAACCATGATTAATGCGCTTTCAACTTTCTATCCGAACGTTGACGCGCTGTCGCTGAGCGAGCATATTGACCTTTCCGCCGCCCGGCTGATTTCGACAGTTCGCACGCTGGCCGCTTTCGCCTATAAAAAATCCATTGGCGAACCTGTCGTATATCCCCGTCATGATCTGCCGTACTGCGCCAACTTTTTGAATATGATGTTCGACTCTCCGGTGGCGCCGTATGAGATTGATGAAGAAGTAGTGCAAATACTTAACGTGCTGTTGATTCTGCATGCCGATCATGGACAGAACTGTTCGACTACCGCCGTAAGAATTGTCGGCAGCGCCCAGGTGAATCTTTATTCAACGATTTCCGCCGGCATCAGCGCGCTGTCCGGCCCGCTTCATGGCGGGGCAAATCAGGCGGTCATGGAAATGCTGCGCAGGATTGAAAAGGACGGCAATGTCCAGAAATGGATTGACAAGGCAAAAGATAAAAACAGTAATTTCAAACTGATGGGGTTCGGCCACCGCGTATATAAGACCTATGACCCGCGCGCCGCCATCACCAAAAAGAAATGCCATGAGTTCCTGGAGAAAATGAATATCAAAGATTCGCTGCTGGATGTGGCAATGGAACTGGAAGCCGCCGCGCTTAAAGACGAATACTTCATATCCAGAAACCTTTATCCGAACGTGGACTTCTACAGCGGCATTATCTACCGTGCCATCGGCATTCCGGAAAATATGTTTACCGTGATGTTCGCGCTGGCCCGGTTGCCCGGCTGGATCGCCCACTGGAAGGAAATGGTTGACGGCGACACCAAGATTTGTCGTCCGCGTGAAATATATATCGGCAAACCGCTCCGCAGAATAGAAGACTGATAAACTAAGGTGGACAAGCCCGAAAGCAGGAAGTCAGAAGTCAGAATTCAGAATAAAAGGCAGAAGACAGCTCCAGAGGAGCGATATATTAATAGCTTAAAAATCCATAAAATAGATTTCAGCTCCAGCGGAGCGACATATTAATAGCCGGAAGTCAGAATGGGAACCTGAAATTCAGAAAACAGGGGAACAGTTGCGATGGCGGATAACCCAATGGAGGGCTTGTCCGCCTCTGGAGGGTTGTGCTCATAGCTATCAAGCTAACCCAAGATGAACTCATTTGAACACCCAATATCCAACACTCAATTTCCAACCGAGGAAGGACTGGAGCAAACTTGGACATTGGATATTTCCCGCAGCCGCGGGATCCCGCCTTGCGGGACGCATTATTGGATATTCAGTTCAAAAATTCTTAGCTTGATAGTTCTTGGAGGGTTACGCTCCGTCGTAACCGGATTTTCCGGCTTATTTTCCGTTTTTATTTTGATTGCGCTTTTCCTGCTCTTTTCTAGCCAGTTCCTGTTTTTCTTTGAGCCAGACGCTGGACAGTTCGAACGACCTATCTGTCTTCCGGTACTCAAATGGTCTGCCGCTGATCGGGTCAACCGGGATTTCCTTCAGAATGTCTGGAGCAAGCACTTTCAATTCATTAGGAAATGAACCAAACTTATTTTTGAAAATATGCAACGCCAGCGTCAATTTAGCTGCATCAATACACGATTCGGTCCTGGCGACCTTTAGCCTGATATTTGGCATATAATTCTTTTTCCACAAGCCAATATTGTCCGAAATAAAGCGTTCTGACTTTTTCCTGCTGCTCCAAATAATAGGCATAGTCCTGGTAGAAAAATGGCCAGATTACGATAAAAAATTTAGGCATTTCCATTATGATCTCTTCGTCCAAGTAATGCAACATATATCTCTTATTAATAAATTTTTCAAAAAATTCTCTGTTTATAACAATTTCTGTGTTCATAGCATTGCACATTCTCGTCTTGAAATCAAATTTATCCAATTCGAGCAAAAGTTGTTCGGCGCTCTGGCTGCTAATGCCGTAACGGAAGATAAGTGAGTTCATGGTATCAATACTTCGCGACACACAACTCATATATACTTGTTGTGAGAAAATAAATGAATTAGATTCGAGTTGTTTAATAGTGCTAAACCCATCGCAGATAAGATTATATCCCGCCTCTGGGTTGCCGTTAAGTCCGTCTAAACTACTTTTCATACAAATGAGTCGGAATAGCGATTGTTGCTGCATTATTTCCGGGAGCTTGATATCCTCCTCGAAATAATCGTGCTCGTAAATGGCATACGGCTTCGCCGCACCCTGACAAAACAAGCTTAAAATCAGTTCAATATCTTTAGTTTTTAAAAGCTGGCTGGCAGTATTCCGGGCTTGCTCAGGCCATTCCGCGATATCTGAAGTTTGTTGTTTCTCTTGAATATCACAGAGTGTTTCATATGATGATGAAGCATTTATAAGTTCAAATACCGCCTTGTAAAAATAAACGCCGTTGTCAGAGGTATTCTCCGGCATTCGTGGGAAAACGGAATTTCTATCCAATGGGATTCTCTGTAGCCGCATTTCCGCTAGTCTAGCTTCAACGTGGAAACGTCCGATGGCGTTGGAAACGGTATAAAACAGAATATAGGTCGCCACCAGCCCGGCAATAATTAAGACGAAAATAGTCAGGCATTTCCTGATGATGGGGTGTTTGAACTTGTATCTTAACAAATAAAAGATTACCGCTGCCCCGGCCAAAACGGCAAAAAAGACCACAATGATTTCCAGCATTCCAGGTGAAAATAACGGGAGGTCCATGAAATGTTTCCTTCTATACTTATACTGAAACAATACACGCTTTTTATGAAAAAGAAAATTTACCCGATTAATTCCGGCCTATTTCGGCTTATTCCGGTTACGTTTTTCCTGCTCTTTTTCCTTCAACCATACGCTGGAAATAGTGAACGAACTCTCTGTCTTCTGGTATTCAAACGGTTTGCCGCTAATCGGGTCAACCGGAATTTCTTTAAGGATGTCGGGGGCAAGTTCTTTCAACTCATCCGGGAACATACCATGCTGGTTTTTGTAAATATGCAGCGCCAATGTAAGTTTCGCCGCATCAATTTCCGATTCAATCCTGGCAGGCTTAATCCTGATATCTGGAGTCATTGCTGTTGCTGCTGAAACCAGATAGTAGATAGGAAAATTATTTCTATTTAATTCATTATTGAGTTCTTCTATTTGCTTTTCCTCAAGCCAATATGGCTGAGAAAAAAGCGCTCTGTTTTTGGCCATATATGTCAAGTACCAGATATAGTCCTGACAGATAAACGGCCAAAGCCCATATTTTTCAATTAGGCTAGAGCTGTCGCCAAGGCATTCACTTAAGGTTTTCTTCCGGGATATTATTTTTTCAAAAATATCTCTGCCTAACATTATTTCTCCGTCTATCGCATGAGCCATCGCCGCATTGAAATTGAGTTTATCCAAACCGGCTACAAGCTGCCAGGCAGTATGGCTGCTGATGCCGTAACTGGAAATTAGCGAGTTCATGGCATCGATATTTAACGTAGCGCAAGCCATACCCACCAGTTGCGAAATTAAAACCGGATCAGATTCAAATTGTTTTACGGTCTTGAACCCGTCGCAAACCAGGCCATAACCGGCTTCCGGATTGCCGCTAAGTCCATCGTAACTGATTTTAAGGCTGATTAGCCGGAATAGCGCCCGTTGGGGATTCAATTCCGGCAATAATAGAGCCGCAAAATCTTGATAATCGCGGGCGTAAACAGCACAAGGTTTTTCCGCACCCTGTCGGAACAGGTTGAAAATCTTCTCAATATTTTGGGAATTAAGAACTTGTTGAAAGGTTTTCTGTTTTTCATCAGGCCATTTGGTGAAGTTATAGCCGTATTCAGCGGCGCATTTAAATATCTCGGCATCTGTATCTATAAGCGAAAACGCCGCCTTATAGGAAACGGCGCCGTTGTCAGAGTCTTTCTCCGGCATTTTCGGGAGAATGGCATCTTTATCTAATGGAATTCCCTGCTCCCGCATTTCCGCCAGTTTGGCATTTATCTGAGTACGGCCGATTGACAGATAGATATTATAAAACAAAATACAGGCCACTGCCAGCCCGGCCCAATACAGGGCAAAGAAGATTATCCATTTTTTGACAGCAGAGTTTTTGAATTTGTACTTTAACAGATAAATGGCTGCCGCAATGAAGAGACCGAGCAGAGATAAAGTAATTACCGGCATTTCCGACATAAAAAACGGCAGATTCATATATTACACCCGTCCAGTTTGCTCAAAAGGTTGATGGCTTCTTTGTCAAACATCGAAAACGCAAACCATTTCTTGCCTAAATCTTTTAATGAAGCGCCAAAGTGATAAACCGTTTTATCATCTATGATTAAAAACCGGTCATGCGAGTGATTGAACTCTTTTACCTCAACCGGCTGATACTGTTCGTTGAACTTTTTAATATCCAAAGCCAGTTGCCTGGAAACGGCTTTGGTAAAGATGGTTACTTTAACATTTTTATTTCTTTTGCCGAGATGGGTTAAAACGGTGTCGTCTATGTAGTTGTCTATAATAATGATTGATTTTCTGGCAGTTCTGAACAGGTCGGAAACGAACTGGTAGGCGTCAAAAACCTGTCCGTCAAAAAAGATACCCTGTCTGGGTTTTATGCTTCGTTCTTCAATAGCGTTGAAAATCTGTTCAAACTTTTGGTCTGCTTCCTCTTTATGCTCAATTTGTCTTCTTTCCAATGCATTTAGGCGCTGAAAAATTTGTGCGTTAGTAGCAACAAACCGGCGCATGGAGACAAAGGCTCGCATAATCTGTATATTTATAGCTATTGCTTTTTCACTTTGCAACACACTTGAAAGGCTTGCCACTCCTTGCTCGGTAAAAGCGAAAGGACGAGCGCCACCCAAATGTTTTCTCGAAGGTATCACATTTTGTGATACCAGCAATTCAATTTCAATGTCGTTCAGTTCAAACATAAAATCATCGGGAAATCGTGCAGGATTTCTCTTGACGGCCTGTTTCAACGCCCGATTCTCTATGCTGTAAAAATGTGACAAATCACGATCCAGCATCACCTGGACGCCTCGAATCGAGTAGATGATATTTTGTAAATGTATGCCTTCAACGGTGACTGATAACATTTTACTCATGCCGGCTTCTCCAGTTCGGTTTCTTTGAGAGCACAATTTGTGACCTCAAGTTCATACGCCTCAGAAACAATACACATTTTTGATGAAAAAGAAAGTGCATTTCCGATTTATTTTACTTTCCCGGAATGAAGAA
>TBL_comb47_HYPODRAFT_10008144_pt1 | contig 10806 bp, 8 predicted proteins | sample TroBogypolimnion_40_FD_10682 | JGI IMG/M metagenome (IMG submission 10682) | reverse complement strand
ATGCCTTAAATGCCTTAAAAAATCTCGGGGTTTGGGGCAGAGCCCCAAGTCTGGAATGACGGCACGATGCCGGTTAAAATGAACTCAAGTGTTCAGGTCTCCAAGTTGAGACGCTACCAAAATTTACTGGTGTCCGAAAGACGCCTACCGGGTGATTTGGAATGCTTGTCAATACAGCTATACGGCGAACCATTTTATGACCGCTCTCGGATACAGTCCCTTTGTGCATATGACCCGGATGTCTCGGATCAACAAGCCGTCCACGATGATCTATATGACGGACGGGTTGCGGACATCTGCCGGGACGGAAGGATACGCGTTCCTCTTCGACCACTGGGCAACATACCCTTTCGCCACGGGAGCAAGCACCACGAATATGGCGCTTGATTTCAGGCATCCTAATTTAAACATGCCGTGCCTGTTTGCCGAAGGCCATGTGAAAACTCAGAATATGAAGGATTTGTACGGAAATACCGCTTGTGTTTACTACGCGCCGTAGATAATTTATGTGATTATGCAGTTCTCATTAGGTATGATATTTATCGCACATTTCAAAAAAATAAGATTTTGCAATTGGCTCAATTTACAGGAGGGAACGGCCATGAAGTTATGTGTTGCGATGCTTTGTTTGTCCTTGCTGGCAGCAGAAGCCGGCGCGATGGACAATTTGTTCTTGAAGTCGCTGCAGTCATACACAGGGCGGTGGCCGAAGATTGAGGATCCGCTGAAGCGCGCCGCCTACACCCAGGACGTGATGGTGACCGGGCTTTTTTACGGGCGCGGCACGGCGGACTGGGATCAGAAGGATGAACAGATCATTCTGAACAGCGAGACGGTCGAGTATCTCTATACTGCCTTTACTCCGCTCACCCTCCACTATCAACCCGGCAGCCGGCCAGCGCTTGAGCGCATGGTCAACCGCCTGATCCGACCAGAAATGAGCGAGCGAGAGAAAGTCTTTGCCATTCTGAAGTACTGCCACAGCGGCTTCCGCAAGGAATATCCAATCATACTCCCCGCTAGCACGTTAATACTCAACGCAATCGAGGAAGACGTGTTACAGTTGAACGGCGGAGAGTGCGAGGACCGGTCGCGATTGATCTGTTGTCTGTGCCAGATCGCCGGTATCCCCGCGCGATTCCTGGCAACCTACACGTATTTCGATCCGGACCAGGGCTATGTCTCACGCGGCGGACACGCCACAACGGAAATCTACCTTGAAGGCGGCTGGGGGGTCTTCGACAGTTTATGCGACTTCTATTGCCTGCGCCCCGACGGCCATTTTGCCAGTTTATGGGATCTCATCACTCATCCGGAAATTGCGGAGAGCCAGCCTGATTCCGTGTATAAGGATTGCGGGATGACGAAGCAGGGATTCGTTAATCTCCGCGACCTGTACTATTCCTCCCGTTGCGTGATGACAATCACTAATTATAGTGTTTGGAACTACGGTCGCTACGACTGGAAATGGATTCTGTACGGCGAGGCAAAACGGAAAGAAGCGACTGAATTTGTCACCCAAATGCACAGAAAGGTACTGACGGAAATCGGCATCCCGCAAGAAAAAATCAAACAGGAATAGGGCAATGACAATTATGCGGCGGCGCATATTTTAAATTCTGTAATTTTAAAAGTCATAACACATGATATTAACAGGAGAAAATTAAATGACGGTAAAATCCATTTTACTGACCGCTGGATGGGTTCTTTGGGGCGGCCTGACGGCGTTTGCGGAACAAGATTCAGGACAAAACAGCAATTTATTGAAGAAGCCGCTTCCGGTCAATGCCGTTCCGGCGGGACTTACGGAGATGGGGTTCAAGGAAGTCAATCCGGAACCGCAGCACGTAGGGACAGAGACGGAACTTGGATTTATTCTTTTCGGCAGGCCGTCTACCATTCCCGTCTATCCCAACACCAAACCGCTCGCCGACGAGCGGATTAAATCTTTAACCGCTTTCGGCACTCCCGGCGAGATCGTGGCAATGAATTTTGCCGTCTATCCGTTAAAGGCGTTGAACAATCTGCGGGTGGTTGCGACCGAACTTAAATCTGATGGAAACGCGATTCCCGCGGAAAATGTGGACGTCCGGCTGGTGACCTACCGGAATGTAGTCTATCCCTCTTACCGTTCGGAAAAGAGTTACAGGACGGTTCCGGAACTGCTGGAGAAAGTGGACGTCACCGCCGCGCCGGAAAAAGAATGTCAGCGGTATTGGCTGAAGATCAGGATCCCCGAAAACGCCGCCGCCGGGCTTTACAGCGGAACCGTGACGGTTTCCAGCGATAATTCCGGCAAGACATTCGTGCTGCCGTTTACCCTGCGGGTGTTGCCCTTCAAGCTGCTGAAAGACCCGGAAAAACATTTTACCGCCTATAACTATGACCTGCTTATACTCGGCGCATCGCTTTATAAAGGAAAAAGCCCGGAGTGGCTGGCCAAAGCGGCGCACAATGACTGGCAGACCATGGCGGATTTCGGTTTCGATGCGTTTCCGACATTAGCCGTCTATTATTCGCCAGAAACAAAGAAGATCGGCTTTCTCCGCAGCCCGGACGAAACGATAAAGGGGTGGATGGCGGCCGGTCTGAAAGGTCCCGCTCCGGTGGTTTTCGCCGGAGCCCCGGCGTTGTACAAGGAGTTGACCGGCAAGACGATGAGCAGCCATCATTATATAATGCCGGTACCCCCGCCGGATGAATTTTATAAGACCATCACCCGTCTGGTTGCGGAGTTTGAGAAAGAACGGAAAGCTAAAGGCTGGCCGGAATTCATCTACAATCCGCTGGACGAAGTGGCCGCCGAGTCAAAGGATTTCGGCGTAAAAGTTTACAAGGCGTTCAAGGATGCCGGAGTCAAGACCTACGCGACCAAGAGCCCGGCCGTGGCGGACGCCCCTGACTACGCGGATGTCGTGGATATCTGGTGTGACCCGTACTATTCCATTCCGTATGAGAAAGTGATCGCGGACAAGAAACACGGTTACTGGTGCTATCCCAATAACGTGCAGTGCGCGCCCAAGCACGATCCGCTGATATTCTGCGCCGGCGGCAGGATGGTCTACGGCTACGGCTTATGGCGGTCCGGCTACACCATGCTGATGCCGTGGATTTGGCGCTGGGGCAATCTGAACACCTATCTTACCCCGCTCAGCAAAGGTTCCCCCGCGTCCGGCAACCAGGTGGACGATAACGGCGAAATAATTCCGGCGGTATACTGGGACTGCATCCGGGAAGGCGTCAATGACTACAATTACATCTATACGCTGGAGACGGCGGTGGCGCAGCGGGAAAATTCCGCCGATCCCGAATGCCGGAAACTGGCCGCGAAAGGCAAGGCCCTGCTCCAGGAAATATGGGACGCGGTGAAACCGCAGCCGACTTACGAAGACGCCCCCTGGAATCACGAGGAGTTCGACGGCTACAGATGGCGCATGGCGCAGATGACCGAACAGCTTCTGAAATATCCGGCCGCCAACAATCAGCCGGTACCTTCAGTGATAATTGATTACAAATCCAAGCCCGCGGCGGATGAGATGCAGGGATTCTTCCGGAAACAGCAGGCTGAGGGCAACATCGAGATCGTGGATCTAGGGAAAGACGATTTCAAATCATGGAAAAGCGTCACCACGGAAGGCAAGGTAAAAATCCCTGAAAACGTGAAACACTTCGGCAATAAATGCCTGCTCTATGATGTGACCATGGACTACCAGAAGGATGGCGGAGGGGAAAACAGCGTTTACCTGGTCGGCTGGCCCCGCATCCGCATGGACTTTGCCGGCGGCCTGGACATGAGCAAATACGACTATGTGTCTTTCTGGGTGATGGTCGAATCGGAAAGACCCGAGACGAAAAACGAATGGTCGCCGTTTTACATCGATATCCTGTCGTATGACAAGAGCAAATCCCAGTTATACAATAAAAACGTCATTGATCTCGTTCCCGAGCGGGTATGGATTCCAATCACACTTTCCATAAAAGATATGGTGAAGGAATCGGGCAACCAGGATGCGCCATGGAAATGCATAAAAGGCATCCAGTTCGGCATCAGCGAAGCAAAATATCCGGACAAGACCAATATCCGGTTCTATCTTGAAGGCATTAATCTCATAAAACTTAAAAATCCGGCGATATCCGCGGTTGACATCCCGTCAGCCATCCTGTTGAAGCGTGACGAAACTCCATTCACCGTCAGCATAATGGGCTGCAAGGAGCATTGCTCCCTTTCCGCCGCGCTGCTGGGAAGCAAAGGCGAGACCGTTTCCACGGTTTTCGCGTCTAATATTGAGAAGGATACTAAAATGGCGATTGACACCTCCAAATTGACAGCGGGAGTTTATACGCTTCATCTGGAGATAAAGGATGCGTCCGGCAAAACCTGCTCAAAATATGACAAAACCGTGAAAGCCATTGACGGTCCGGCAAGCGGCGGCGACAAGTTAAGATGATTTTGACGTAATTGAATTTATTTTTATTGAAAAATCCATATTGAAGTCCATATTCTTGGAATAAGCTATGAGCGAATATTTTTATGGATATGGATTCATTTTTCAAGAAAATTAAACAAATCGTTACCAATCGCCAATTCATTGCGGTTGTGCTGCTGGTATTGGCGGCGCTGATTATCCGGCTTGCGGTGGCCTGGCCGGGGCTGGATAAAGTGCCCGGACATTTCTGCCGTTTCGATTCGGACGGTTATATCCAGCCGGCGCTGTCGTGGCCGGAATACGGCGGTTTCTATTGCGGTCCGGGGGTGAAGTCGCCGAATGCCGGCAGAGCGCCCGGTTTTTCATTGTTTCTGGCGATTTTTTTCTATCTTTTCGGCCAGAACTTTGTGGTTCCGGTATTGGCGCTGTGCGCGGTCGGAGCACTGATTTGCGTCCCGGTGTATCTGACCGGCAGGCTGTTCGGGGGGCATCTCGCCGGAATGATCGCGGCCGGTTTTGTGGCGTTGAATATTACTGCCACGGCCATGAGCACGATGTACCTTTCAGATTCTTTTTTCACCTTTTTCATTGCCTGGCAGCTCTACTTTTTCAGTTTATTTTATCTGCGCAAAGATTTGCGCTGGTGTTATCCCGGAGTGATTTTAGCGGCGCTGTCGGCGCTGATCCGTCCGATCAGCGTTTTGTGGTATATTCCAGCGGCATTCCTGATCCTGATTATGCCCGGTTTCAATTTGAAGAAAAAAATCATAACCGCGCTGGCCTGCACGGCAATTTTCTGGGCGATTGTTTTTCCATGGATGCTGCGCAACAGTTACGCGGGAGCCGGGTTATGCATTGATACCAACACCGGGGCGATGTATTATCAGAACGGGGCCATGCTCGTTTCCGCGGTAAAAGGGACCTCTTATGAGGCGGAAAAACAGCTTATACGGCAGGAAATGGAGCAGGAATTTGCTGACCGCGCAAAATATCCTGATGAAAAAAGCAAAGTTGACTATTGCCTGAGAAAACTGAAGGAATTAATTATGCAGCATCCGTTTATCTATCTGCGGCTGCATCTCAACCCGCAGGTCATGCTGCCGGACGCGCCGACTTTTTTTGAATTGCTTGGATTGACGCAGGGCGACCGGGGAACGCTGGACGTCATGCACCGGTTCGGCATCTTCGCCGCGGTAAACCATTATTTTGCAGGTAAGTTGTGGCTGCTGGCGTTGTTGATTCCGGCATTGGCAATAGTCTTATGCTGCTACATCGGGTGTCTTGTCCAATTGGGAATATGGCTGTTTGAGAAGAAAATTTTTCTGTTCTTCTTTTTCCTGGCGTTCGTGGAATATTATCTGCTGCTGCCGGGTCCGATAACGGTTCCCCGCTATCATCTGCCGGCCCTGCCGCTGATTGCAGTAATGGGCGCGACCGGCTGTATCTTAATTGTTCAAAAGTTAAAAGCGTTCAGAAAAAAGATACTGGAGGGTCATGTTCATAACGATCAAGCTAAGGATATTTGAACTGAATATCCAATAACGTGTCCCGCAGTCGCGGGATCCCGCCTTGCGGGAAATATCCAATGTCCAAGTTAATTCCAGTCCTTCCCCGGTTGGAAATTGAGTGTTGGATATTGGGTGTTCAAATGAGTTCATCTTGGGTTAGCCTGATAGCTATGGGGCATAATCCATACATGACCGGGTCGGAAACGGTTGCCACGGAGGGCAACCCTCCATGGAAAACCTTTGTGCCTTTGTGGTTACAAGTAATTATGCAATCAGTTCAATTTGCTGGTTTAACAACTCGTCAACCAGTTTAACCGCGCCGTTGGCGTCCGCGCTGTAGCCGTCCGCGCCGATTTCATCCGCATAAGCCTGGCTTACGGGAGCGCCGCCGATAATGACTTTTGCTTTGCCCTTGAACTCGTTGACGATTTCTCTCATATAAGGCATCGTGGTGGTCAGCAGCGCGCTGCAGACCAGTATCTGAGCCCCCTGGTCCAGGCCGTACTGATATTTTTCAATGTCACAGTTCACGCCCAGGTCAATAACTTCATATCCGGCGCCTTTGAGCATTACCGCAACCAGGTTTTTGCCAATATCATGCAGGTCGCCTCTGACCGTGCCGACGGCGATTCTGCCGAGCGGTTTGCGTTCGCTTCCAACCAGGACGGGTTCTATCATGGCCAGACCGGTCTGCATGGCGCGAGCCGCGATCAAAAGCTCCGGAACATATACTTCACTTCTGGAAAAACGATTCCCGATCTCCCGCATTCCCGGAATCATTCCTCTGTCGATCAGCTCGTTGACATCTTCTTTGGCGTCAATCGCGGCCTGCACGATAGAGATCACGTTATTTCGCTTGCCGTTCTCCACTGCTTTCTTAAGCGCTTCTAAATCTGTCATTTTCTCTGTTCCTTATTTTAAAGGGGTGCATATTACAGCATAGATAAAATTCTGTTATATTATCTTATGATAATGTGTAATGTGAAAGTTTTCGTCCTGACTATTATCCATCTATTGCTCTATTTTAATCTTATCAATATCCAATGTCCAACACGGAATATCCAACTGATGAAGGAAAAGCAAAATACAAAATACAAAACGCGAGCCGAATTTCAATTTTATTCAAGAGCATAGCAGCAGTGATGGCGGTATTTTTTTTACCTTGAATGTTGGATATTCCTTGTTGGATATTGGATATTCAAATTATTTGGTCGTTAAAAGACGGTTATCCATGAAATAAGAAGAGGCATATTTTTATTCGGATTTCAGTATTCTGGCGGCGAGCACGGCCAGTTTTTCGCGGAAAATTTTGGCGTTATGGCGGATGTCCACCGGGAACGAACGATGAAACAGAAAAGTTTGGATGCCGGACGTGAAGGAATACGCCTGGCCGAGTTCTTTCAGTTCGCTGATGAATTTGGCCTGAGCAACTTTCGTTTCAGGGAATTTGCCGGGCCGGGATTCGACAAAGAGTACCGGCCGGCCGTTCACTCCGGTGAGGGCCGTGCGGCTGACATCCGGATGCTGGTTGAAAACAGCTTCGGAGCATACGGAATAATAGGTGCGGCCAGCAGTGATGACGCGATGATTTTTTCTGCCGCAGAACCACAACCGGCCTTTGGCGTCGAAATATCCCATATCGCCCATGCGATGCCGGCGGGAGCCGTCGGCATTGGTAATCGTTGACATCAGGTTATGCCGCGGATTATTGAAATATTCCTTTTTGACGACATCGCCTTGGACGACGATTTCGCCGATTTCGTCCGGCGGCAGAACGAACTGCTCGTTCCAGGATTTGATTTCGCCTTCCGCCGGCGTGATAACCCGGATAGCGATGCCGGGGTTGGGATAACCGACGCAATAGCCCCGGCCCCGCGCGGTGAGGGCGGCGGTTTCGGCGAGCATTTCGCTGCCGGTGAAATTGGCGATTGGCAGCGCTTCGGTGGCGCCGTAAGGGACCATGATTTCGCCATCCTCGGCAATGATCTGTTTGACCGTCAGGTGCAGGTCGGCGGTGACCGGCGCGCCCGCCATCAGCACTTTTTTCAGTGACGGCAGTTTAATGTTGTTGGCAATGCAGTATTGGCTGACGGTCCGCCACAGGGCGGGGGAGCCGAAGGAAAAGCTGATTTTATTATCCAGCACCGGCCGGATGATGTTTTCCGGATTGACTTTGGCCGGACGGGTGAAATCCATTTCAGGAATCACTGACGGCATGCCGAGAATCACGGCGAACAGCGCGAACAGCGGAAACGCGGACATATCAATATAATCCGGGCCGGCGCCGTAAACCTGGCGGATCAGTTCCACCTGGGCTTTGAAAGTGCGATGGGTATAGACCACGCCTTTCGGGGGGCCGGTGCTGCCGGTGGTGAAAACGATGGCGGCAGTATCGTCGAGCGTAGTATCCGCCGCATCGCAATCGAATTTACGGCCTTGCCTGATTGCTTCAAGCGAAACGATATTTTCAAGCTTTTCACACCCCGGCGGCGGAAATTTGCCGAGCGAAAAAAATATTCCGGCGCAGGGAAAATGTTTACGGAACAGCAGCCGCAGCCAGTGCGCGGGAGAAATGGCTATGACTGCCTCCGGCAAAGTCTGGCGGATGCAGCCGAGCAGGTTTTTCGTACCCATGCCGGGATCAATCAGCACCGGCACCGCGCCGGTTTTGTAAACGGCAAAGACGGCGGCGGCGAATTCCAGTCCCGGCTTGAGCAGCATCAGGACGCGGGTGTTTTTGATAATGCCGCGCCTCTTGAACTCCAATGCATAGGCATTGACCAGATTTTCCAGTTGCCGGAAGGTCAGCACGGAATACTGGAAATTACCGTCGGGCTTGCGGCCGCGCGGCGCGAACAGCGCTTCCCGGTCTTCGTATTTACCGGCGGCTTCGGTCAGCAGCCGGGATATATTAAATAACTGATCGCTCATCGGTCGTTTTTCTCTGTTTTGTTTTCTGCGGCGACAATCTTTTCAATATACTTTCTGACGCAATCTCTTACAAGCACGCCGGAGTTTTCCGGGAGATTTTTACTGTCAACGGCGTATTCCTTGAGCAATTGAAAGCTCCCGCCGCCGCCGGCCAGGGCAAAACTGCTGAATGCCGTTTTAATTTTCTTGTCCGTCCCCTGCCATGGCGCGCCATCCGGCAGGAGCAGTTTTTGGACGTCTCCGGTCCGGGGATCGGTTTCGAACGTGACGCCGTACAGTGACGGCGACGACTTATATTTTTTCAATTGCAGCAACTGCTCATGCAGCACAGCTTTAAATTCATCGGCATTGAGAGTTAAAGTGCAGACCGTATCTTCATACGGAACCAGGTAGAAAATAGTTTTTCTGCTCAAGCCGAGTTCCGGTTTTATCGTCTGTCTGCCATGGGCGAACAGCGCGATTCCGGCGCCGGAAGATTCCGCCATTGCCCGGACAATGACAGCTCCGGGGTCGGCGGCAAGTCTGCCGGTGATTGCTTTGATGAGTTCAGGGCTGCCGGGAATCGGCGTTGAATAGTAGCCGTATACCGCATGCAAATCATCATCAATGGCTTGATGCAAAGCTTTATCTTCCGGGGTGTCGTCTTTGACCGGAATCAGCACGGAAGACATCCGGATGATTTTTTTAGATTCATCGTCCCATGCGATGTTGATTTTGCCGAAACATTCGGCGGCGTGTCCGGACTGGGCGAACCAGCAGTTTCTGCCGATTTTCATGCCGGACACATCCTGATGGGTATGGCCGCCGAGAATGAGGTCAATTTCCGGATATTTCATGGTCAAATCGTATAAGGTGGTGTCTTTGGAATACTGTCCGTGATGGACAGCCAGCACGATAATGTCAGGTTTGGCCTGCCGCACCGCGGCAATGATCCCGCCGAGCGAACTTTCAATGCCGGAAACTTGCAGCCGGCCTGCTTCCGGCCGCCAGAGATAATTCAGCAGATTGGGCGTAGTTATGCCGATAACCGCGATTTTAAGCTTGTTCTTCTCAAAAATCCGCCACGGTTTGATCGCGCCGGCCAGGGTTGGCGATTCGATATTCGCGGCCAGGGCGTCGCCGCGGAAACGGCTGATGTTCATTTTCAGGGCGTCGGACCCGAAATCAAAGTCGTGATTGCCGATAACCCATACGTCGTAAGCGAGTTCATTGAGGACTTTAACCATAATCGCGCCGCTGGAAAACGCGCTTTCCGGGGTTCCCTGCATGAGGTCGCCGCAGTCGATGAGCAGACAATTGCCAGCACCGCCCGCCGCCGCGATTTCCTGACGGATGGCCGGGGACGCTTTCAGCCAGCCGTTGCTTTTGCCATAAATCCGGCCGTGGGTGTCGGTGGTGTGGATGACCGTGATTTCCCTGACCGCGCCATGCAGTCCGGTCATCAGCAGCAGTAGTAATGATATTATCCGCACTGTTCCGCGCATAGTAAAGTCTTTGCTTTCTGGTTTCAGGTTGAAGCAATAAAATCATGCAAATTGCGGATTTTACAAATTAAGGCGTTAAAAATATCCTTTTTTTTGTAATTATTCCTTGAAAGTAAGAAATTCAGAATAATATTATTTGGCTTAATTTGTGCGATTAAATATTGAAATTAAAATATGAGGTAATGAAATGTCACAACATCCCAGTTTGAGAGTCGGCGGTAAGATCCGGAAAAAAAGAAATGTAATGAAACGCTTTGAGCGCATTGACGTTCTCCAGGCGGAAAAACGTCTGCCGGAAGGCAAAGTTTTCGGCCTGCCCAAGACCAAGCCGACTGAATAAGACATCCTTTTTGATGTTATTTTGCGGAACTCTTTCAGGGTTCCGCTTTTTTTTTAGTTTTTTTCAGTTATCTTAACAATAGTCTATTCTGTATATCCGTTATTATATAAAATAAT
>TBL_comb47_HYPODRAFT_10008141_pt1 | contig 10808 bp, 13 predicted proteins | sample TroBogypolimnion_40_FD_10682 | JGI IMG/M metagenome (IMG submission 10682) | reverse complement strand
ACCATCCTGCCTGCGCGCATCTCTGCAACGATTTCTTCGGTAGAAGCGAGTTTATTTGGCATAGCCTGCTATTTTAAGCGCAGGAGGGGTCTGGCGTGGTGACTGCACCATCTTTTTACCCAATGCCCACTCTTTCTGACAAAAGTCGAGGAATAAAGACCTTTATCGCCTTTTTAAACCTCTAGAAAATACCTTATGCCTGAAATGCGTAAAAAACATCACTGCGATGAAGCGGGATCTATGGGATTTATCTTGCTAGAAGTACTCATCGCGATGGGGTTGATTACAACTAGCTTTATGACCGCAATGACTTCCTATCAGTCTTTGGTTCTACAGTGGGGTCAACTACAAGATAAAAGAGCTCAAATCAGAAAAGAGTGGGATCGAATTGAGATAGATCGTATACAACCAGTGGGGGTAGCAAATGAACTTATTAGAGTGTCAAGTAGGCCTCGCTCTGGGTCTGATTCTGGTAAGTCCAATATTGCAAACTAGCTCAGCGATCATCGCTAAGCAATTGGAATATGAGAAGGTTCAATTGCTCACTGCAGAAGCAGATCGTGCTTTGGAGTTAATTGGGCGCGCTATACGAATGGCTGGTTATCAAAATAGCGCAACGTATTCTGAGGGTATTAAAGAGCGCATTAAAGAAAGTAAGAAAGTCGACGACTGGATCGAGATATTGAAAGGTCAGGGCTTACACGGTTCAGATTCCATTTTTGTCAGACATGAACTTTCTGATGGAATAGATTTGGATTGCCTTGGAAATGCCTTAACGGTAGATCGTACTGAAAATCATTTGGCCTACCAAGGTTTCTTAGTGAGTCGACAGGCCTTTGTCCAAAAGGGAGCGAAGATGCATGGAGGGTCATTAATTTGCCAGGCACTTGATCGTCATGGGCGCTTACAAAATATCTCCCTCATGGATGGGGTACAACACTTATCTGTGTATGAGCTCCCTGCCGTTTCAGGCTTGCAACGCCTATTGAGAGTGAAGTTAACAATAGCTGACGGACATTTGATTGAGCGAGATTTTGAGCGCACTTTTGCTACCCGAAATCTACTGTGATTATTGCTTGGGTTTTATCTGTTCTGGTTTTATTTTCTTCTCTCATCGTTTATTTGGAGAGAATGACCGTGCTTGAAATCATCAGCGTCCATACCTTGCTTGAGTCGCAAAAGGAATTTATGAATGCTGAGAAGGCGCTTTTTGAGTGCGAGCAATATTTGTCAGATATTTCAGCTTTAGAAAATAATCATTGCTATATCCAATCTATGGGAAAAAATCTCTGGCTACTCTCAACGAAACAAAAACCGCAGTTAGAGGTATTAGTTACTTTAGATGGGGATAGCGGTATTGCTACGCGCTTAAATTGGCGTCAAGTATTTGAGTAGCGTGATTAATCCTATTCCTCGGGGAGAGCGGGGCGCAAGTCTGATCGAGTTAATGGCTGTTATTTCAATCTTGGCCATCATGGCTGTAGCATCAATACCACTATTGAATCAGCAAATGGCTACTCGTGAGCTCGAAACTATCGCACGACGCTTCATTGCGCATGCGCACTTTGCTCGGCAACAAGCTTTAGTTTTAGGTGAAATGACCCGCATTGCCCCAATAAAAGCCAATAACTGGGATAACGGTTGGAATGTTCAAGGCGGAAATCAATATTCAAAGATATGGTTTGCTCAGGGATCTATTTATCCCGTTTACCTTAAAGATGAGGGCAAGCAATTTATAGATCCCCATTCTGGACAAAAGGGGATCATCTTTAATGCTGCTGGAGCGGCCAAAACCGGTCATGGCGGCTTTGTAGCTAACCGTTTAATTTTGGGGCATCAACATATGCCTCAACTAGAGCGCCAATTAATTTTGGGGAGCGGTGGACGCTGGAGGATATGCAATCCACAGATCGACCTAAGACGTTGTTATTAGCGTTGTTATGGGGATCAATTCAAAGTACAAAAAATCCATATTTTTGTATGGTTATCTGCAATCGGTTTTAATAGACCCATGTATAGCGCAATTGACCACGAATTCATGTGCCAGGCTTTAGCCGAGGCAGAAAAAGCCCTCTATTTATCCAATCCCAATCCGCGAGTGGGGTGCGTGATCGTAAAGGATGGGCGGATCATCGGACGAGGCCATACCCAAAAGGTTGGTGGAGCTCATGCGGAAATTCAAGCACTGTCCAATGCTGGGGAAAACGGTTTTGATGCTGCCGGTTCAACGGTTTATGTGACTCTTGAGCCTTGTGCACATACTGGCAGAACACCTCCTTGTGTAGATGCCTTAATTAAAGCAAAGCCTGCTTTGGTGATTGCTGCAATGACTGATCCCAATCCATTGGTTGCTGGTAAAGGTCTTGAGCGCTTAAAGACTGCGGGGATTGAGGTGCGTTGCGGTTTATTGGAGGCTGAAGCGAGGGCCCTTAATCCAGGCTTTATTTCTCGCATGACTCGAGGCTTGCCTTGGGTGCGCATGAAAGTTGCTGCCAGCTTAGATGGAAAGACGGCTTTACCAAGCGGACAGAGTCAATGGATTACTGGAAGCCTTGCTAGAGCGGATGGCCATTATTGGCGCGCACAAGCTTGCGCTATTTTGGCTGGAGTTGGCACGGTGATTGAAGATGATCCTATGCTTAATGTAAGAGAGATCGAAACCGAGCGCCAACCCTGGAAAATTATCGTTGACTCTAAGTTGGCGACACCATTAGATGCCAAAGTTTTCAATCATCTTGAGCAATCAGGTGCAATCGTCGTTTGCGCAAACCTNGATTCTGCCCAGAAGCAAGCTAAAGCTAANGCATTGGAGATGCGTGGAGTCGAGGTGGTNGTTATGGCAAATCCAGATGNTAAAGTNGACTTGCCTAAATTATTTTCATACCTNGCTACAGAACGCCAGATGAATGAAATTCATGTAGAGGCGGGATTTAAGCTCAACGGCTCTTTACTCCGAGAGGGATGTGTCGATGAGCTCTTACTGTACTACGCACCGTTTTTCATGGGCGAAGGCTTTGGGATGGTCAATGTGCCAGCATTAGCAAAGATTAATGAGCGCCAGGAGTGGAAGGTCATAGACCTCAATCTTTTAGGAGCAGACGTGCGTATGCGTTTACTCAAGAAATAATATACTCAGAACAAATCACGTGATTGAGTAAAACTATTTTTTAGTACAGCGCTGATAATTTAGCTCTTACCTCTGATACTCCTAATACCTCTAATACTCCTACTTATATCTCTATCCCTCTATGTTTACTGGAATCATTACCGCTGTTGGTCAAATTACAAGCGCTCAAGCAAAAGGCGATGGTTTGCATTTGCAAGTTGAGGTGCCTCAAGGGTATTTAGACGACGTGGTCTTGGGTGACAGTATTGCCATGCAGGGCGCGTGCATGACTGCTACACAAATTGTGGGAAATACTTTTAATCTAGATATTTCTCGTGAGTCTCTAAATAAAACCGTGGGTCTAGATACGGTTGGCCCAGTCAATTTAGAAAAGGCTTTGCGTTTGAATGACCGCTTAGGTGGGCATTTAGTCAGTGGGCACGTGGATGGCGTGGGTAAAGTCCTGCATTTTTCTGAAATTTCAAAAGATGCCTATGGTTCATGGCTGCTTCGTATTGAAGCTCCAAAAGAGCTTGCCCCTTTTCTTGCATATAAGGGATCCATTGTGATTAATGGCGTTTCACTAACCGTTAATAAAACAGAAGATACCCCAAATGCTTGCGTGGTCGATATCAATTTAATTCCTCACACCTTACAAAATACAACTCTTGGTAATTTAAAGGTAGGGGACAGCGTGAATTTGGAGATAGATTTGATTGCGCGCTATGTAGCGCGTATGTTGGAAACGCAGAGCTCTTAACTTTACGCCGCTTATTTCTTTTGATATCGCGTAGGGTCACTGAGCTTGGCTTGCGCAAAGCCTGCTTGTCTTAAGCGGCAAGATTCACATTCTCCACAAGCTTCGCCTAAATCATTGGCTTGATAGCAAGAAACAGTTTGTGCGTAATCTACGCCAAGCGTGTTACCTAATTGAATAATCTGCGACTTGCTCATGCTGATAATGGGCGCGTGAACTCTAAAGCGATTCTCATCATTGATGGCCTCAACCCCAGCCTTAGTAGCAAGATTGGCCATACTTTCAAATGAGGTGACATATTCAGGGCGGCAATCTGGATATCCTGAGTAATCAACGGCATTAGCGCCGTAAAAGATATCTAAACCCCCCAATGATTCTGCCCAACCTAATGCTAGGGATAACAGAATGGTATTGCGAGCAGGTACATAGGTGACAGGGATTTCTTGATCTTTGCCTGGGGTGGTAGGCACGTCTATGGATGAATCTGTCAGGGCCGAGCCACCAAAGCGTGTCAGATCTAAGTTGACCACTTCATGGCGAATGACACCCATTTTTTTGGCGAGATGTTTGGCTGCCGCTAGCTCAGAAGAATGGCGTTGACCATATCCAACTGACAGCACATAAGGTGCATACCCCAAGTCTTTTGCTAATGCCAGAATAGTCGTGGAATCTAAGCCACCAGAAAATAGGATCACTGCAGGTGCATTGGGTTTGCGGGGAGCAATGTTCAGAAAGTCTGCAGAAAGCTTAGACATGGGATAAGTAGAGAGAGTTATTTGGTGGCAGCTAAAAGCTGTTGAGCGTCTTTAGCTGCATCAGAATCAGGGTACTTGGCAACGATGTCGCTAAAAGTCTTTTTAGCTGCTGCTTTATTACCACTCTCTAATTGAGAATTACCTAAGGTCAGCATTGCACTAGGAATGCGAGGATGGTTTGGGTAGCGTCGAATCAGAGATTGCAATTGCGTAATCGAGCCTGCGTAATCTTTATTGGCGTATTTGGTATTTCCATCCCAATAAAGGGCAAGTGGTAAATAGGGGCTCTTTGGATATTTATTTACAAAAGCAGAAAAACCCTCATCTGCTTTTTTAAGATTGCCTGCCTGAAAGGCTTTTAAAGATTCATCATAGAGCTTTTGCTCCCCAGGCTGAACTGTGCCGCTAACACCTTCAATGGTCAGTGTGCGTGGCTCAAAGTTCCCTAGACGTGTATCGAGATCTTGGTAGTAGGTTTTTTGGCTAGAAGTGAGATCTTCACCTTGTTTTTCGATTGCTTCAATCTTGCCGCGCATTTCTGCATTATCTTGTTTGAGCTTCTCAATTTGATTTTGTAACTCAAGTTGGGTAGTGGCTAAAGATTTGCGTAAATCCAGAATAGCTTTACGTGCTTCATCATCCGAGAAAAAGGCCCATGCGTTGCTGGATGCGGATAGGCAAATGAGAGCAGTACTTAAACAAAACGCTCGTGAGAGCGTTTGTTTAAAAGAGTATTGAGAATTCATTATTTAGTTGGTAATGTAAACAATATCAGCGCGGCGGTTTTCTGCCCAAGCAGCTTCGTTATCGCCTTCAGCTTTAGGCTTTTCTTTACCAAAGCTCACGGCTTCCATTTGATCATCTGATACACCCATTAGGCTTAATGACTTGCGTACCGCATCTGAGCGTCGTTGGCCAAGCGCTAAGTTGTACTCGGCTGTACCGCGTTCATCGGTATTACCTTGGATGATAATTTTTTGTTTTGCATTAGCCTTCAGGTAGCTAGCGTGAGCAGAAAGCATTTTTTGATATTTAGCTTGTACCGTGTATTCATTAAAGTCGAAATACACGCTGCGATCATAGAGTGGGCTGTCAGGATTGTTCCATGGCTGTGAGCCGAAGTTGCCACCACTACCGCCATTGCTACCATCGCCATTCACATCGTCCAACTTAACACCTGAGCAAGCGGCTAGAAGCGTAGTGCCAGCACCTAACAGTGCGAACATTGCTGCACGGCGTGTAATTAAAGTCTTCATGATCTTTCCTTTTTTCCTGCAAATTGAGTCAATGGTCATTATTATGCCCCTAAGAGGCTCAAAAGTGGCTATTTGGCTAAGAAAGCATGATGTTGGAATAGGTTGGTTGGATTAAAAGGCTTTGACCTTTTAATCCATAAATGGACCCCAAGATGGCTGACGAACATCTGACCCAGGAATACTTAAGACCTGCTTAGAGTTGCCATCCACCGATACCGCTGCCAAGACACGCTTTCCGCCTACTTTGGTGGAATACAGGACATATTTACCATTGGCCGCAAAAGAAGGGGATTCATCGCTGGAACCATCCGTAAGCGCTTGAGAATCTCCCGTTGCTAGGTTGAGGATGTAAAGGCGGAATGCTCCCCCAACATTGGCAATGTAAGCTAAATATTTGCCATCTGGAGAAATACGCGGGGAAGTCACAAATCCTTGTTTAAAGCTTACCCTTTTAGCACCTTCAACCTGCTCACCTTCGGCACTCATGCGATAGATTTGGGGATTTCCTCCACGATCGCTAGTGAAATAAATATAACGACCATCGGCAGAGTATTGAGGCTCTGTATCAATAGTAGAGCCACGAGTTAAGCGATGCAGCCCTGTGCCATCAGCGTTAATGCCATAAATTTGGGTATTACCATCCTTAGAAAGGGAAATGGCCAGTTTTTTGCCGTCTGGTGACCACGCTGGTGCGCTGTTATTACCCTTTTGATTAGAAAGGGAGACGCGGCGACCTGTTGCCAGTTCATGGACATAGATGACAGGTTTGCGATCCTCAAAGGAAACATAAGCCACTTTTTTGCCGTCTGGTGACCATGAAGGGGAAATAATCGGTTCAGCACTATTTAAGGCATTGCGAATGTTTTGACCATCCGCATCAGAGATAACTAGGCGATAGCGTTTACCTTCTTTAATGACATAAGACAGTCGGGTTGAGAAGATGCCACGTTCACCCAGTAATTTAAATATGATGTCATCGGCAATCTTATGGGCCACAGAGCGCAAGTTATCTGCGCTGGAACTCAGATTTAAACCACCCAAGCCTTGCGCTTTACGAACATCAAATAATTTGTAATGGACATCAAATTGATTTGTGCCTGTTTGGACTACTGAGCCTACTACTAAAGCATCAGCACCACGAGCTGCCCAAGATTTGTAGTTTGGAGTTCCGTCATCGCTTTCTGCAGCGTTGCCATTTTCGGTATTTTTAAAGTATCCGCTACGAGCTAAATCTTGACGAATAATGTCAGTGATATTGGTCGGTAATTTATTTTCATCCTGAAAGCGCATNACTGCGATTGGATAGAGGGATTGNCCTACCCCAGTAATCTCAATACTCATTTGTGCAAAGCTGGGCAANCTGATTGCACTCAANGCTGCTGCACTAATGAGTAAAAGGGACTTTGTCAAAGAACGTGAGATTTTATTAATCATGTCAAATCATTTACTTAGGTTTGAGTTTAAGTTCGGGAGTTAATGTCGGAAATTGACCATTGTCNTCTTTCGGTAAGCTTTGCGTGGCATCAATNGCNCTTAATACCGCTTGATCCCATGCATTATCNCCACTGCTAGAGGTCATNACTTTAGTCAAAATNGCACCATCAGGCGCTAGTTTTAATTGAATAATGGTTTGCTTATTTCCTTTAAAGGAATCGGCATTAAAGGTGATATTGGCACGCACCTTCTTAATGACTTTGTCGCTCCATCCTGGAGGTGCATTGCCTCCTCCTCCAACACCACTGCCAACAGATCCACCACTACCACCATCTTTTGCAGCCATGCCCCGCAAGCTTGCAATATTGGCTTCACGTCTTTTATCTGATTCTGCGTTCGCTTTCATTTGTGCCGGTGTTAGAGCGGCTGGTTTTGCAGGCTCCACTTTCTCAACTTTTTTAGGCGTCTCAACAGGCTTTACCTTTTCTACCGGTTTAGGCTTTTCTTTCTCTTTTTCCTTCTCCTTTGGCAGAGTCGGTTTGACGGGTTTGGGCACCTCTTTTACAACTTCTTTTTTAACAGGTTTAGGCGGCTCTTTTTCAATCTTCTTTTTCTTGATCGCAATATCTGCCGCTTCTTCCTTTACCTCAGTCCTTTGCTCTGGTTCTGGCGGCGCTTCTACCTGAGGTGCGGCATCCCATAGTTCGACTTCTACCCCGGCTGGCGTACTGTTATTCCAGTTGATGCCAATCATTAAAAAAGCTAGCAAACCTAAGTGCGCAATTAGTGAAAAAGTAAAAGCACGTTTAGTGAAAAAGTAAAAGCACGTTTAGTACTTTCATTTTTTGTGAGATGACCTCGCGTAAGTTGTGAGTGCGAGAATTGCGCGCTAGTCATGATTTTTTAAATAAAGGGTGCTTTTATTGGCTCTTGACCGCAAGCCCAACCCGTTTTACACCATTCTCTTTTAACTTGGACATNACTTCCATNACCACTTCGTACTTAATGGATTTATCTGCTGCTAGTACGACNGGTTGTTCGGCAGAATTCTCAGCTTGCGCCCTGGCAAAGGCCCCAAGTTCAAATTTATTTAAAGTTTGAACAGGATCNCCATCTTTGCGAACAATGACGTTTTCATTGGCGTCTATTGTTAAAAAGACCGGTGGCAAAGATTGGATTTTTGCGCCNCCAACNGTTGGNAGGTTAACAACNCCTGGATTGACCATNGGCGCGGTGACCATAAAGATCACCAGCAATACCAACATCACATCAATGTAAGGNACGACGTTAATGTCGGCCATTACCCGGCGTTTAGAGGATTTTCTTAATGANGAGCCGGCCATGCTTATTTNCCAGCAGCTTGGCGCTGCAAGATATTGGTGAATTCTTCAATAAAGGTCTCAAAACGAATTGAGAGGCGGTCCACATCTGTGGCGGCACGGTTAAAAGCCACTACCGCAGGAATTGCGGCAAAAAGACCAATCGCAGTGGCTACAAGAGCTTCGGCAATACCTGGGGCTACGGCTGACAGCGTGGCATTCTGAACGTTAGCTAAGCCACGGAAGGAGTGCATGATGCCCCAAACGGTACCAAACAGGCCAATATAAGGAGAAACTGAACCCACAGAGGCTAGAAACGGTAAATTTGCCTCCAAAGTGTCCATTTCACGTTGATAAGTGGCTTTCATAGCTCGGCGGGCGGCATCGATTTCACGCACTTTTAAGAATTCCTGCATCCCGGCTTCAAAAATATGCTCCAAGACTGCATCACTGCGGCTATTACGCTGAGCCGCCTCTAGAAGAGTATTAAGGTCGCCACCCGACCAAAAGTCACGCTCAAAGCGCTCGGTATCGCGCCTGACACCCCGCAAAACAGCAGTTTTCTTGAAAATGATGGTCCAGGAGGCAATCGACATCCCTAGTAATAACAGCATAACAAGCTGTACTAACAGGCTGGCATTGAGAATTAGGGAGAGAAATGAGAGGTCTTGTGTAGGGTTCATGGGGGATTTTGTATGATGTAGGTTGATTTTACTTAAGCAATCCAACTTCATCAGGATTATCACCATGTTTGACCGTCAAAATACCTTAGCCAAAACCGACCCAGAATTGTGGGCAGCCATTCAGAACGAGAATCGTCGTCAAGAAGACCACATTGAGCTTATTGCTTCTGAAAACTACACCTCACCAGCAGTCATGGAAGCTCAAGGTTCACAGTTAACCAATAAATACGCTGAAGGCTATCCTGGCAAACGTTATTACGGCGGTTGTGAGTTTGTGGACGTTGCTGAGCAATTGGCCATTGATCGTGTCAAAGCCCTGTTTGGAGCTGAGGCAGCGAATGTGCAGCCCCATTGCGGCGCCTCTGCTAACCAAGCTGTTTTCTTGGCATTCTTAAAGCCAGGAGATACCTTTATGGGAATGAGTTTGGCTGAAGGTGGTCACTTAACCCACGGTATGGCCCTGAATATGAGTGGCAAGTGGTTTAACCCAATTGCTTACGGTTTAGACAAGAATGAAGAAATCGATTACGAGCAGATGGAGCGTTTAGCTCGTGAGCACAAGCCAAAATTAATTATTGCTGGCGCATCTGCTTATTCTAGAAAAATTGATTTTGAGCGCATTGGTAAATTGGCCAAAGAAGTGGGTGCGATTTTCATGGTGGACATGGCTCACTACGCTGGTTTAGTTGCTGCTGGTGTTTATCCAAATCCAGTGCCGCATGCCGACATCGTGACTTCTACAACCCATAAGAGTTTGCGTGGTCCTCGCGGCGGCATTATTTTGATGAAGGCTGAGCACGAGAAGGCGATTAATTCTGCTGTGTTCCCAGGCTTGCAAGGTGGCCCTTTAATGCACGTGATCGCTGGTAAGGCCGCTGCATTTAAAGAAGCGCAAGAGCCAAGCTTTAAGGATTATCAAAAGCAAGTTGTTGCCAATGCAAAAGCTTTGGCAGAAACATTAATTGAGCGTGGTCTGCGCATTGTTTCTGGTGGTACTGATTCCCATGTAATGCTTGTGGATTTACGTGCCAAGAAGATGACTGGTAAAGAGGCTGAGCGCGTATTGGGCGAAGCACACATTACTTGCAATAAAAACGGTATTCCTAATGACCCAGAAAAACCCATGGTGACTAGTGGTATTCGTTTGGGCTCGCCTGCAATGACTACTCGTGGCTTCAAAGAAGCAGAAGCAAAACAAGTGGCGCATTTTATTGCCGACATATTGGATAACCCAAATGATCCAGAAAATATCGCTAAGGTTCGCGCTCAGGTAGCTGAGCTTACAAAACGTTTTCCTGTTTATGGTTAATACGTAGAAAACGAGTTAGTAAAGAGTAAAGAAAGACTTCTTTGCGCTGCCCTTTTTGTCACGGCGACGATACCCAGGTGATGGATACCCGGGTATCGGATGAGGGTGACACCATTCGCCGTCGCCGTCGTTGTGCGGCTTGTGACAAACGATTTACCACTTATGAGCGCGTTGAATTAACGCTGCCTT
>TBL_comb47_HYPODRAFT_10008140_pt1 | contig 10809 bp, 8 predicted proteins | sample TroBogypolimnion_40_FD_10682 | JGI IMG/M metagenome (IMG submission 10682) | reverse complement strand
ACCCTGTGGTTTTTTGACAAGAGCAGGGCAGGCACGGAGCACAAAGTATTATTTATTGATGCCCGGAATATTTTCAGGCAGATTGACCGGGCACACCGCGAGTTTACCGAAGAGCATATCCAAAACATGGCTACCATTGTACGGTTGTACCGGGGTGAAAATGAACGGTTAATCGTATTACTGGACAAATACAAGATAACGGTTGCCGATTTTAAGATGCAGGCAATAGCTCAAAACAAAGAGGTTGAAAAACTCAAAGCTGAGAAACCTGAATTTGACTTAGAAACCAAAGCGGGTGACCGTGAAATTAAACGTTGGGAAAAACAAGTTGAAGAGGCAGAAAAACAATACAAGGATTTACACGATAAACAACTCTATTTTGAAGCCCAGATCCAATGGCTCACCGAGCGTTTCCCCAATGGCGTTTATGAAGATGTTACCGGTCTTTGCAAGGCTGCAACCCTGTCTGAAATTGAAGAGCAGGACTGGAGTCTAAATCCCGGACGCTATGTGGGAGTAGTGATTGAGGAAGATGGACTGACTGAAGAAGAGTTTTTGGCAGAGATGAATGAACGACATAGCACATTAAATGAACTTAATAGCAAGGCTCATCAGTTGGAAAATCTGATTGCAGAAAACCTAAAAAGTATTGGCAATGGCTAATGAAATAGATAAACCCGTACAATTTCTGTTTAATAACATCAGGGAACTGATCGATGCCAGCCGGCAACGGTTTGTGGTTGCTGTCAATGCTGAACTCACCTTGCTTTACTGGAATATTGGCAAAAAAATAAATGAGTGTATCCTCGGAAACGAACGGGCTGAATATGGAAAGCAAATAGTGTTGAAATTGTCGTCAATATTGGCAGAAGAGTATGGAAAGGGTTAGAATGAAAAGACACTAAGACATTGAGGCTGTATCAAAAGGGGCAAAAATAAACCGCAAAGGCCGCAAAGAAATTTCGCAGAGATCGCAAAGTTTATATTTACAATGCTTTAACTTTGCGCACTTTGCGCCTGCTTCGCGTTCTCTGCGGTTAAAAAAGGCTTTGATACATCCTCTTTTTCCGAGGAACAGATTCTCTCCGCAGTGCGTAGAGAATTGCTATGAAAAAATTGGGAAATAATAAATTGGAGGAGAATCTGTGATCGATTGGAAAGAGACATATCTTAAAGATATTTGCGAGCTAATTACAAAAGGGACAACACCTACATCTGTAGGCGGCAGATTTGCCGATACCGGTATCAATTTTATTAAATCGGAAAGCCTTAATTATGATGGTATAGTTGATGAATCGAAATTCGCCTTTATTGATGAAGAATCAAATAAGCAATTAAAAAGGTCTATTTTAAAAGAGAACGATATTTTGTTTTCTATTGCAGGAATGTACTTAGGTAAAATGGGTATAGTAAAAAAAACTTATTTACCAGCGAATACAAACCAAGCATGTGCAATTATTAGATTGAAGCATAGCATGGTAGATTATAGATTTATCACACTTTATTTTTCAGAAAGGAGTTTTATAACTTATGTTAACTCTTTAACTGGACAAGCAGCTCAACCAAATATAAATCTAACAGATATTGGGAATTTGAAACTAATTTTGCCTACACTCCCAACCCAACGCCGCATCGCCTCCATCCTTTCAGCCTATGATGAACTGATTGAAGTTAATAACCAACGTATTAAACTACTGGAAGAGACCGCCCGTGAGCTTTACAAAGAGTGGTTTGTACGAATGCGGTTCCCCGGCTATAAACATGCAAAGTTTGGGAAGGGGTTGCCGGAAGGTTGGGAAGTTGATACATGTTATTCTTTTGCTGATGTAAAAGGCGGAGGTACTCCTTCAACAACAAATCCTGTATTCTGGGAAGGGAATATTAACTTCTTTACCCCTACTGATCATTCAGATAGCTACTTTATTTTTCAAACAGAAAAAAAGATAACTGAAAAAGGTCTTAAAAACTCCAGTACAAAAATGTTTCCCAAATATTCCACATTTATTACCGCTAGAGGAACAGTAGGAAATATCTGTTTGGCAGGTGAAGATATGGCTATGAATCAATCATGTTTCGGTATTGTTTCGCATGATGCAAAAGATTGTTTTTTTACTTTCATGTTCACTGATATTATGGTAAGCTTTCTAAAACAGGTCGCTAGTGGTGCCACCTTTGATGCCATAACACTAAACACCTTCAGAAACTATAAAGCATTGATTCCCAACAAAGAATTGAGAGATAGGTTTACGGAAATAACTTCACCTATTTTTCATCAGATTGAAAATTTAATAATGCAAAACACCCAACTTCGTCAAATCCGCGACCGTTTGTTGCCGAGGCTGATCAGTGGTAAGCTGGAGGTGAAAACAGAAAAGGTTTTGCTTAACTCAGAAACGGAAACAAAATATAACTAGCTATAAATCAAATACTCTTTGCTTAACTCAGAAACGGAAAATGGCAAATTTCATCTCGGAAGATCAAATTGAAAAAGCAACCATCGGGGTATTTGTAAACAACCTTGGTTACCGGCATATCAATTGTTTGGATAAGGACCTAACCGGTCGTTTGAGCGAACGGGATGTTGTGATCAGGCCACTACTCCGGAAGAAACTGGGTGAGTTAAATCGCGACCTGCCGGAATCAGCCCTTAATGAAGCCTTTGAAAAAATCTGTCAGACCCGTTTGGACAAATCGGAATTAATGGCAAACAAGGAGATTTATGGACTGATAAAGAATGGCGTTCAGGTTGAAATAACGAATGCAAAAGGACGGAAAGAACCGGTAACGGTTAAGGTCGCTGATTTCAACAATGAAAAGAAAAATGATTATTTGGTGGTTTCACAGCTGTGGATTCAGGGACAGTTTATCCGGAGAAGACCCGACCTGATTGTCTTTATGAATGGTATTCCACTAATATTTATCGAGTTAAAAAACAGCAACATCGCGTTACGGAGCGCCTATGAGAATAATCTGACTAATTACCGGAAAGATATTCCACTGCTTTTCCACTACAATGCATTGTGCATATTAAGTAATGGATTAGAAACCAAGGTGGGTAGCTTTAATTCGGGTTATGGCCATTTCTTTAATTGGTTGCGACCGGAAATCGAGAAACAGGAACCAGACCGGAAACGGATAGCGCAATACGGTGTCAGTTTAGATTATGCCGTCCTGGGTCTTTGTGAAAAGAAAAGATTGCTCGATTATATCGAGAATTTTCTTCTTTACTATAACGACATTGTAAAAATTGCTGCCAAAAACCACCAATTTTTAGGGGTGAACAATGCCGTTGATAACTTCACGCTCCGTTTGCACCATGATGAAGCTGGCACCGACGAAGGAAACAAAGGGAAATTGGGGGTATTCTGGCACACTCAGGGGAGCGGAAAGAGTTACAGCATGATTTTCTTTACCCGGAAGATATTCCGGAAATTTACCGGCAATTACACCTTCCTGATTGTCACAGACCGGGATGATCTGAATGGCCAGATTTACCGGAATTTTTTGGGATCCGGAGCCTTTCCCAAAGACTCAAAGTGCAGACCCAAAGACAGCGAAGAGCTCCGGGCAATGCTCCAAACCAACACCCGTTATATTTTCACCCTGATCCAAAAGTTCCGGTATCCCAAAGGGCAGGCGTATCCGGTATTGTCAACCCGGAATAATATTATTGTGATCGTTGATGAGGCTCACCGAACACAATATAAAGATTTGGCTGAGAACATGCGTACTGGTTTGCCTGACGCACAGTATATTGCATTTACCGGCACTCCACTTTTAGGCAGCAGGAAACTAACCCAGGATTGGTTTGGGGAAAATATTTCTGAATATAATTTCAAGCAAAGCATTATCGATGAAGCAACTCTTCCTCTTTTTTACAACAAACGGGTTCCTGAAGTCTCGCAGCAAAATGAAAATATAGATGACGACCTGGCTGAAATCATCAGTGATGAAAACCTGACTCCGGATCAGCAATTAAAGCTGGAGCGTGAATTTGCCCAGGAGATGAAGGTATTGAAGGCTGACGACCGGTTGGAAACCATAGCAAAAGACATTGTTTATCATTTCCCCCGTCGGGGGTATCTGGGCAAAGGAATGGTGATTGCCATCGATAAGTTTACCGCAGTCAAAATGTACGATAAGGTAAAGCGTTTGTGGGAAGAGGAGAAGCGGAATATTCAGCGTCAGATCAGCGAGTCAGCCGAAAAGAGGGAGAAAGAAGGTCTAAAGCTGGTCCTGGAATGGATGCGTAAAGCGGATATGGCAGTTATCGTTAGTGAGGAGGCTGGCGAAGAGGAGAAATTTGAAAAAGAGGGTCTGGATATAAAATTACACAGAAAAAGGATGCTGACGCCTGATGAAAACGGGCAGGAGTTGGAAGATAAGTTTAAAGAACCTAAAGATCCACTTCAATTGGTTTTTGTTTGCAGCATGTGGTTAACCGGGTTCGATGCACCTACGGTTTCCACCCTGTATCTGGATAAACCAATGAAAGATCACACCCTGATGCAGACTATAGCCCGGGCCAACAGGGTAACTGATTTTTTAATTCATGGCAAGCCCAAGAAAAACGGATTGATTGTCGATTACTACAATGTTTTCAGGAACCTGAAAAAAGCTTTTGCCTCTTATGGTGGAGGTTCCGGTACTGGCGAAGGTACGGGGGATGATACTCCGGTTCAGGAAAAAGATCAGTTATTCGTGTTACTTCAGGATGCTATCACCGAATGTGAAAAATGGTGTTCTTCCATAGGTATTGATCTCAATCAAATAGTCAGCTCAAAATTGGTTTTCAGTAAGCTGAGTTTATTTGATCAATATGCTGATTTCATAGTGGCCAGTGATGAGCATAAAAATCAGTTTGTGGTGTTTGACAATACAATTGATGCCTTGTATGATGCCTGTAAACCGGAAATACTGGGACGCAGAAAAGAGTTTCCATTGGCCGCCATCATTCATTATCTAAGAGAAGTTGTGGACGGTCTGGCTGACCGCGGTAATTTAGATAATGCAAAAAGACGCATCGGACAGTTGTTGGATGAAAGCATAGTTGTTCAGGACGAAAAGGGTAATAAGGCTAACGATATTAAAATCGAAGGTCAGGTAGCTGATAAACCTGAGTATTTTATAAAAGCCTGGAAGCAAATTGATTTAAGCAAACTGGATATTGACAAGCTTAAATTGGAGTTTAAGGAGGCTCCCTACAAGAATATTGAGATTTCAGATTTGAGAGCCTTTATCTCAGCCAAACTTCAGCTTATGATGGAGAGGAACGTTACGCGCAGAAGTTTTTCGCAGAAATTGCAGGAAATTATCGATCGTTACAATGCCGGGAACTCAACAAATGAGCAATACTTTGATGATTTAATGGAGTTCGTTGAAAAGATGAAGGAAGAGGAGATGAGAAGCGCCCGGGAGGGTCTGACTGAGGATGAACTCGAAATATTTGACCTTTTAAAGAAAGAAAACCTCACCAAAGAGGAGGAACAAAAAGTAAAGCTGGCTGCAAAAGGATTATTATACCGTTTAAGAGCAGGTCAGCCAACTGTATTAATCAATGGGTGGGAAAAAGATACTCAAACCCGAATTCTGGTGCTTACTGCGATAAAAAAAGTGCTGGACGAGACATTGCCGGAAAGTTACGAAAGAGCTGTCTATAGTAGCAAATGTGATCTGATTTTTGATCACTTTTTAAGTATGGCACAAAACGGTAATCTTAGAAAATCAGCTTAATTTACTTCGAGAGTTGAACCGCAAAATACTAAACACCTACAGATAATCTCTGTAAGTGTTTGATTCAGTGGGTGGGCCCAGCAGGGCCACACACAATCTCCATTCAGCTGATTATCAATACTTCTGTTTTGTCAAATTAAAAATAAAGGCAAAAAACAATATAAAATGTTTTTACACTTTTTTCAAATTCGATTTGGTGCTAAATCAATTTCAACCTTATAAAACACACCCACCGAAACTTTGTATCCGATTATAAACACATTTCTTCGAAGTTAAATAATTAATGATCTGGCAAAGCACAAAGCTTTCCCCGACGCGGCGCTACCCAACGAGTACGTTGATCGGCTTGTTGCCACCCGTATGAAAATCTCATAACCCGGTTGGAGATTGCTGGATAGATTATTAACTTTGTGAAAAATACAATAAGTTATGACAACGGTAATTATCAACGATCGTACAGCCAAGGGGAAAAGCCTTCTCCAGTTTCTGAAGAAATTTGAAGGTGAGAACTTTATTTATATTGCTAACGAGCCAAATGATGAGACCAAAGAAGCAATTGAGGATGCACGTCAGGGAAGAGTTACATCACATAAAAATTCAAAAGAGTTATTTGCTTCATTAAAAAGAAGGGCTGATGTATGAAATAAAAACCACCAATCGCTTCGATAAAGATGCGGTAAGGTGTATCAATCGAAAGTGGGATTTTTCGCTACTCGAAATTGTCATCAGTTACCTTGAATCTGATGGTAAGTTACCTGCCAAATACAAAAAGCATCCACTTAAAGGAAATTATGTCGATTGTTTGGAATGCCATATCAAGCCCGACTGGTTATTAATCTGGAGACAAGATGATAAAGAAAAAATAATTTCCCTCGTAGCTACCGGCACCCACTCTGATTTATTCTAATAAAACATCCTAAGTGAACAAAATTAAACCGACATATCGAATAACTCGCCTAGGATATTAAAACTTCTATTTTTTCCTCTCTTTTGTAAGTATTTAAGAAGCAGATTTGTATGTAGAAAAACAAAAAAGCAGCTACGGTGCTTTGTAACTGCTTGATTTACTGTGGGCCCAGTAGGGCATGATCCTACGACCCCCTGATTATGAGTCAGATGCTCTAACCAACTGAGCTATAGGCCCTCAAAATTCAGTCTTGAATTTCGGTTTGCAATTTTACTCATTTATGCGGTATTTTCCAACTAATTCGGCGCAAATTAAATCTGCGGAATAACTTTTAGCAGAATATTGACCACGTTATGCACATTGTGACCAAAAACTTTGAGAATCTCCTCCCAGGAAACGGGGGCTTCATCATCTTTCCAGCTATCAAAGTCGGTGGCCATGGCAACTGCCGCATAAGGAATCCCCAATTCATTGGCAAGCATACACTCAGGGGCCGTGCTCATATTGATCATATCGCCTCCCCAGATTCGGAACATATGCGACTCTGCCCGTGTGGAGAAGCGCGGACCTTCTATAGTCAGAATGCACCCTTTGGGATGCATAATCAGATCCAATTCACCTCCTGCAGCAATAAGCTTCTCCCGAAGATAATTATTGAAAGGGTCGGCCATTGGGGTATGTTTCATCTGGTGTGGCTCAAATTCTTCAAAAAAGGTAATCTTTCGATGTCTTGTGAAATCGATAAACTGATCAGGTATAACCAGGTCTCCCCTGCCGATATTCTGGCGCAGCGATCCGCACGCGGTTGTCGCGAGAATATGACTGCATTCCAACTGTTTGATGGCATACAGGTTAGCCCGGTTATTTACCTGTGTCGGTGGAATCGTATGCTCGCGACCGTGACGTGAAAGCATGACTACCTCCACTCCTCCAATTATTCCGCAAATAAAATCGGAACTTGGATCACCAAAGGGCGTTTCGAGGGTGATTCGTTGTGGTTGTTTGAGGATGTCAGGATTCTCGAGACCTGAACCTCCGATAATTGCGATTTTGGGCATGGCAGAATATTATTTTGTGACAAACAAACAATTATAATTTTAAATTTTACGTTAGATCCATTCCGTCCGAAAACTGCAAACCTATATTTTGTATCGAAAAAGCAGACATCCACTAAATAATCAAGAATTAGTTTTTTCACAAATCGCCGAATTGACAAATCTTCAAATTATCAAATTCCCTAATACTTTTCCAATTCAAGAATCTTTCCTGCCGCCTCCTCAACCGTTTTTCCAAACGAGATAATTCCATCGATATGGCCACCCATGACAAAGACTTTCTTCTGCTGAGTTTCGGGGAGATTCATCAACCGGATGATCTCAAAAGCCATTTCCGGAGTGCCGTATTCAATCTCTTTTGCTGTTGCAGGAAGAATATCGCGGTACTTCTCCCACAGTTCACGATTGTGGATATGGACAACTGCTCCAATATCGGCACTGCAGGAATAGATTGCTGCATGGCTCATCGATTCGGCAGAGGCTTTTACAACTCCCCTACACCAAACCGTATTTTGCAGCAGGTCACATCGTTCGACCAGTGGATAGTGAATCTGATCCAATTCAGGGATTCCTCCGGTAGCAGTACCTGAGATATAAAACAGATCACGATTAGGTACTCTGACTGAAATATTACCGTATCCTATTCCATCGGGATAGGCACCGATAAAGGATTTATGCCACATTTCCTCTCGCCAGTAATTCAATGGGATAAATAGCTCTGACGGAATCTTAATTCTTTCAGGATTAAGGTGGCATGAGAATTTTATATAGCCATCGGCAGGTTGAGCAGTATTCATTTATTCGGGTTGAGTTTATACAAAGGTATTGAAAATTAATAGTCCGAGCGCGACTCTAAGTCGCACCCGGACTTTGATTCCGGAAATAACTTAAGTATCGAATCCCGATTCGCGGCACAAATCCCACGCTCAGTGATAAGTGAAGTAACATATTTTGCCGGAGTAACATCGAAACCATAGTTGGCGACAGCAGAGCCCGGATTCACAATTCTCATTTTTGCAATCTGACCATTGTCAAGTTCCCCCTCCATGTGGCTGACCTCTTCGTCATCACGTTGTTCAACAGGAATCTCCCGGATACCGTCATTCATGGAAAAATCGATGGATGAAGATGGAAGTGCCACATAAAAAGGAATTTGGTTATCATAGGCAGCCAGAGCCTTGAGATAGGTCCCGATTTTATTCGCTACATCTCCTGTAGCGGTGGTCCGGTCGCTTCCGACAATACAAAGGTCGACAAGGCCATGCTGCATCAGATGGCCTCCAGCATTGTCCGGAATTACTGTATGAGCGACACCCTCCTGTAATAATTCCCAGGCAGTAAGTCGTGCCCCCTGATTTCGGGGTCTGGTCTCATCCACCCATACATGAATTGCAATTCCTCTGAGAAAAGCTTTGTATATCGGCGCGGTTGCGGTTCCCCAGTCGATACATGCCAACCAGCCAGCATTACAATGAGTCAGGATATTCACCGGAGCGCCATTTTTACTTTTGCTAACGGCCTCAATTAAATCGCATCCATACTCTCCGATAGCCTCTGACCATTCTATTTCCCTTTTTTTCATCCTGTTTGCTTCCTGCAGCGAAATGTCACAAGCCTGTTCGCGGTTGGAACAATTGTCCAGTTCGGCGACCAGCTCATCTATTAGTAAAGCGAGGTTTACTGCCGTAGGGCGCGCCGATTTTAGGTATTCTGCGGTCTCCGAAAGATTTTTTTTCCAGTTTTCTTCAGCCATATTGATCAGGCCAAGATAGATACCATAGGCACCTGTAACTCCTATCAGAGGTGCACCCCGGACCGTCATATTTTGGATGGCCTCATAAGTATCGGCAGAAGTTCGAAGGTCAACGATTTGAAATTCAAAAGGCAACTTACGCTGATCGATTACCTGGATGATGTGGTTGTTTTCAGGATGAACCCAGATTGTATGGAAATTTTTACCGTTGACTTGCATTGAAAATTTAGTTAATCCTTGTTGCCCACTGATCACGCAGATTTCCGTTGATCTCTTTCGACTCTGCGTTTATCCGCGAGATCTGCGGGAAATATACCGGATTGATTATTTCCCTAAAAAAGGCCGGATTCGCATCCGGCCTTCCTCTTCTTATTTACTTTCTCAATCTAATCTTTGCTAAAGGCAGCATCGAAAGCAAGGGTACTCGGTGAAAAATCAACTTTTTTCACGAATTCGCACGATTCGGCGGCACCCATTTCGCGGTCCATGCCACTGTCTTCCCATTCCACAGAGAGGGGTCCTGTATATTGGATATCATTTAAAGCCCGGATGATCTTTTCAAAATCAATTCTTCCGCGACCCACGCTCCTGAAATTCCAGAAACGGCGGTTGTCCCCAAATTCGGTATGACCACCAAAAACCCCGATCGTACCAGGGTTAACGTTCCAGGTAACATCTTTCATGTGCACGTGGAAAATCCGGTCGCTAAATTCATAGATAAACCGCACATAATCGACTCCTTGATAACCGAAGTGGCTCGGGTCGAAGTTAAAACCAAAAGCAGGGTGATTGTTCACTGCTTTGAGTGCCCGTTTGGCTGTTTCGATGTCGAAGGCGATCTCTGTCGGATGGACCTCCAGCGCATATTTCATCCCCATCTCCTGATAGGCATCCAGGATCGGAATCCACCGTTTTGCAAAATCCTGATAACCCTCATCAATGGTCTCCTGCGAAACAGACGGGAAAGAATAGAGGAATTGCCAGATTGAACTTCCTGTAAATCCATTGACAACCTTTAGTCCAAGTCGTTTTGCAATTCTTCCGGTCTCAATGATATTGGCTGCAGCCCGTTGGCGGATCCCTTCCGGATCGCCATCGCCCCAGATTTCGGCCGAAAGCATCCCCTTATGGCGGCTATCGGGATTGTCGCACACTGCTTGTCCAACCAGGTGGGTTGAAATTGAAAACAGCTTAAGGTCATATTTTTTCAGCAAGGCTAATTTGGCGTCACAATAGGCCTGATCAGCTTTTTCAACTTCAATATGGTCGCCCCAGCAAGCCAGTTCAAGGCCGTCGTATCCGAATGATTTGGCTTTCTGTGCAACTGTTTCAAGGGTCAGATCGGCCCATTGTCCGGTAAA
>TBL_comb47_HYPODRAFT_10008139_pt1 | contig 10809 bp, 10 predicted proteins | sample TroBogypolimnion_40_FD_10682 | JGI IMG/M metagenome (IMG submission 10682) | reverse complement strand
TATATTTTCAATTATTTTTTAATTTACTTTGTTTAAAAATTATAGTTTATATTCTTTAAATAACTTATTAACAAATGTTAGCTTTGTTAATAAAATGTTATATTTTCATTTGCTAGCAGAATACTGTCTGAATCATTTTGTTATAACATAATTATATAAAATTATTTAAAATAAATAATAAATAATAATAATAATGAAAGTAGTATACAATGAATTGGTATTATCAGAAAATACTGATTTATCAAATTTACTTGATAAATTAGAAGGTTCTTATCATTTAAGTGAAGATTATGGTATATTCCCGATCCTAGAATGTCATAGTTCAGACTATATTGATTTTATAAAGAAAGAACAAAAGTATAGTGATTTTTTATGTTTTCCTCATTATAAGTTAATAAATTCTAACTCATGTTATTCGTTTTCTTTTACTGGCATGGATACTGGTAAATTAAAATGGGATGTAGCATATAATTCCATACAAACAATTTTAACAGGTCTATCTTTACTAATGAAAGATAGAGAAACTGTTTTTTGTTTAACTATCCCAGGTCATTTTTCATCATATGATTTAACTGGTTTTAATAATTATCTGAACAATGCGATAATTTGTGCTGTAAATATAAAGAAAAAAGAACCATTCAGAAAAGTCTTTATTATAGATATAGGTACGAATAATGCTTGCGGAACTATGGAATTAGGTAAAAAATATGATATACCTACTTTTTCTATAAATAAAAAAGATTCATTTCCATATTATTATGATGAAGGAGATTATGTATATGAAGATGAATCATCTATTATACCATTATTATCAAAAATATTATCAAAATCATCAACTTTTGATTATTTAATAGTTTCTATTGCATTCAATTTAGAAAATAAAGATCTATATGAAATTATTTTTAAATATATCAAAGAAATAAATATACCTACCTTATATTGTGTAGAAGAAATTAATTAAGATTATTATTTAACCAATTTGTTGCATTAGATATTCTATAATTTTCATCTTGTGCCATCATATGTACTATTGAGTTATTTTACTTTTATGATCAGGTATTTGTATATCATAATTTGCATTAATAGCTAATCCTCTTTGTGTAGAAATACCACTATTCTGAACATTATCAACCATTTCTACTATTTTTAAAGTAAATGAATAATCTATATTCTGAAAATCATATAGATTTCCTAATGGTTCTGTTACTTGAAATCTAATAGTTTCAAGTTTAGGTAAATAACCTTCATCAAATACTTGCGGTATTCCAGTAAATCCATCAAAAATTAAGGCACCGGGTGGTTGTGATAATGACATTCTTGCTAATACATCAGGAACTAATCCTGTATTATCTATACTACCACCAAGACCTGGGCAAACTAAAAAACAATAATCACTTCCATTTAAATGTATTGGTTGTACTATATTTCCTGTTAATTCAGATATATTTGTCTGTGTTCCCCTAAATCCTTTTTTTTCAGATGAAATTCTTACATTATCTCCTCCACCTGACATTGTTGATGTTGCAAATGTATCAAGAATAAATTTAAAATTATTTTCATCTACAATAGAATATACTTTCATTTTTATATTATTAAAAACATCATGAAGAATACCTCCTATATCTGAAGATATTCCATATAAATAGAATGAAAGACTATTACCTATGATAGCATATGTGCCATCAGTACTAATTCCTCCTGTAAATGGAATATTGATTGTATCAAAATCTATTACCGTTATAATATATGTTCCATCTATACTTGGGATACTATCAGATGATGTTATAGTAATACTATCACCTGTATTTAAATTATGATCTAAAAGTGATGTTATATTCACTGTATCAATAGTTAAACCATTAGTTATCTCCATTATTGTATTGAATCCATGATTAGGTAAATTAACATTTACTATACCTGTCCCTATAATTGCATTTGGTATAGAATTAGGATCAACATAATCTATATTGAAATCAATAGTAAAAGTATTATTATTTGGAACAGATAATATCACAAAACTAGAAAGTGATATAGATGGTAAAGTAATAAGTCCTTGAAAATTAACTTTTTGTCCTGTTTTAAGACCATGATTAAGAGATACTATAGTTACAGGATCTCCTATAATTACATTAATTATAGATAATGTAGTTGTTGTTAATGGGTTAACTATTGGTATAAGAAAAGATGAATCTTCTAATGAAAAACCTATATTTTTAGCAACTGTTCCATCATATTCTCCAAATAATAATTTAAATGGTGCTAATTTACCAGAATTAACACTATTTCCTCCACCTCCCTTATCAGATGATAAACTTATTACTGCTCTTTCTATGACCTCGTATGAATATAAATCTGGACTAATATAACTTATATTATATGAACTATTTAATGCTGCTGCACTAATTCCTGCCATTGTCTTTGCTCCTGAGAAATAAATTAATTGCCCATCTATATATCCATGCGAAGGATGTTTTACAGTAATGATACCAGAACCTGCATTCACGGAAAGAGGATTATTAGAGAGTAAAGTATTAATTAGTGATGTAAATGTTACTTGGTCAGTATCTAAATCAAGAGTTACAATAAAATAATGATAAAATCCATCTTCTCTTTTAACATTTTTCATTTTACTTTCTATTTCACTTTCTAAAGTAATAGCTGTATAAGAACCAGGTCGAATATTAACAGAATATACTGGATAATTAAGAGATACATCATCTTCGTTAATCCAATAAATCTTATTATTCTGTAAAAATATTGGTTTATCTTTAATTACAGCTGCTGTATTTGGAAATTCTGAACTTACAAGTTCTATACTTATTATATTGTGATATGTTCGTGGTAGAACAATTTCAAAATCATTTTGGTAGGGGTATAGTTTTGTATCTCTATGTCTAGAATCTACAGATAATAAACGTGTAACTGGTTTCGACGTTCTTACTGTTATAGTTTTATTATAACTATCTTTATCTTTACTTGGATTATTTATATTTTGTGCTAAATAGAAGTTTTTAAATTCTTCTATTTTATCACTTGGGGCATCTGTGTCATTTATAGGTGTTATAAATGTATTAGTATATAATAAATCCTCTCCGTTATACATTATTACTATACTATTATTTCTTTTATTTAAATAATATTATATTATATTTATTATATAAATATGTTTTCTAAACCTAAATTCGAAGATCTTTTAACGAAAATAGGAGATTTTTATCTCGTACTACCCTTAGGGTATGGATGTGATAATAATCTTAAACTAAGTAAGAATTCTATTGATTTTGATACATCTAAAATTTATGATACAATAATAAATGATGATCTTGAAATAGAAATAACTGGTATTCATTCTTCCCTTAAGAAAAAAGGAGCTTATGATGATTATTATTTTATATTAAATCAGCCTAATAATATGATACGAATACTTACTTTTAATAAAATGGGAACTAATATTATATCATCTACTATTTTATCATGGAATGAATATAATAATCAAGTAATGAATAATATTTTATCTGCATTAAGATACAATAAAATTATGTAGACATCCCTTTAGCTTGTAGTGCCATTTGTCCTCCTTGTAATGCTGTAGATTCTAGACCAGCTGCAAGTTTTTGCCCTCCTTCGCTTGTACTATAAAATCCGCTAGCTATAGATGAAATTATCAAGAAAATAATACATGCAATAACTCCTCCAAGTACTGGTAACATATATGCACTAAGAATTTTACTTACAGCATTTCCAATATCTTCAATTGCTCCGGTTGATGTAACATTAGCAGATGATTGTGCAGTACTTACTAAATCATTGATAGCAGTAGAAGTAGCAGAATTACCTAATAAACAATTGGATATCAAATTAGTTGTGATATCTTGATTTACCATTGAATTATTACATATAAATGCCCCTGAACATATAAGATTTGTTGCTTGATCATTTTTAACTGTTGCTAAACATGAAGATATATTACTAATACTTTCTTTTGATGTTAAATTATTAACTACTTTTGTTATCTGATCATTGACCTGAGGTGCAGTTGTTAAAGAACTTTGTTTTGCATTTAAAGAATTAGTTATTGCTTGGTTTATTTTATCACCCATTGTTGAATCTATTGTAGAATTATTTACACATTTAAAATTTGTAGATATATTTTGTATCTGAGAAAGAGAACAGTTATTAAGATTTATATTAGGACAACTTATATTTAATAGTTGACTATTATTAGTCCCACTTGCACAATTAGAATTATTACTCATCATTACAGAAGTTATAGCATTTGTGATATCAGATGTTTCTATTTTATTTGTTTGTCCACAATCACCTATTCCTAAAAAACAAAATTCTTCAACACGATTTTTTATATAGTTTAAATAAAATATTATTATTAATACTATCGAGAAAAATATAATACGATTATCCATTATTTATTATTAATTATAAATTAAATAAAAAAATATTTTATTTACTTAATATAAGAATGTCAATAGGAACAGCAGATGTTGCTACAGAACTTTTAGGAGAACCTGGAAATAGATGCCCTTCTCTTACACGAATCAATGATAAGGGTGAATTAGAACAATGTGGTATTATAGATTTCACATTAGTACGAGATAGTAATTCATGCCCATCAGGATACGATAATTTACAAATGGCAAAATCATTTTTACAACAAGCATGTGGTCCAGATGGACATTATATGACACCATGTGGTAAATATGGATGGAGTTCTACTGGAATAACAAGTATTCAACCTGATAATGGTAATAATTCTAGTATACAAGTTGTACCAGATATTATGACTGGATGTAATGGTAATGTAATACCAGTTTCTATGAATAAAGGATTTCCTTTTTTACCTGCAGCTGTATTTGCTTTCAATACTGATTATCGAGATAATCTTATAAGTAAAAATTATATCAAGAAAACAGATAAACAATTTAGATATAATAGTAATACAGGAAGTAGAGATGCTTATATATATAATAAACAAATACCGACTATAGATGATTTATATAATGATTTATATAAAAATAATCCTAATAATCTTACTACTCCCTTATTTAAAGAATATTGTGATGCAAATCCAACTGCATGTACAAGTTACTATGATGATTTCTGTAATAGTGAAAATAATGTAAATAGTGCTACATGTAGTATTTGGTGTCAAAAAGGTGATAATACAAAATGTGATACAACTGTACAAAAATATTGTGCAAAAAATAAAAGTAATACAGATTTTTGCGGATGTATTAACTTACCTACAAATAATGCTATTGCTAATACATATCCACATTGTACTCTTACACAGTGTATCAATAATAATGCTTATAAACTTACATCACAAAGAGATGCAAGTAAATGCCCTTCTATTCAATTATGTGTTCAAGATATTAAGTTAGCAGCAGGTGAGATATCTACATCTGGTAAAACTTCTATAAGTGCGAATTGTAGCCAATCAAGTGTATCTGGAGTTTCTACTCCATCGACTTCATCATCAATTTCATCGACTACTTATATTATTATCATTGTTATTATTGTCATATTATGTTGTTGTTCATCTTCTATAGGATTTATTAGTTTCTTTTAATATTTGTTTTTTTTTAATTTTATTTATATTAATTATATAAATAAATGAATTTTATTATTATTGCAATTATTTTTATTGTTCTTAGTTTAATTATTGGGATTACGATATATATGGTGATGCAATCATCATCATCATCATCATCATCATCATCATCAACTCCATCGTTAACTACACCTATTTCTTATAATACATATACACTTCCTTTTGTACCTACAACTACAATGATGCCTACAACTACTCCTTATATTACATCTGCACCTACTACAATGGCACCTACTACAATGGCACCTACTACAATGGCACCTACTACAATGATGCCTATAAATACTTTACCTCTTAATACTCTTATTAATGAAGATCAATCAGGTTTAACATTGAATACTGGAAAACTTTGTAATTCTGCAATTTATACACAATCATCATATGTTACTCTATATAAGAATCCAACAAAGTTGGGTTGTATAACATGGCAAGTTAATCCTGGTTTATCATGGAAAATGGATTATGATGTTATGTTATCTGATATATATTCTTTACTTAATTTCGGTATTTATCAACCTAATGCATTTAATGAATCTAATATTAGTGGATGTTCTATAATGATTTATAATAATTCAATAACAATAATGTTTCCAGGAGAAACATGGTTTGCACATAGTACACAATATACTGTACCTATGAATTCTTGGTTTCATGTTACTGTAACTTTTGTAAATGGGATAATCAGTGTTTATATAAATAATATAGTTGTTATTACTTATTCTGGACCAATAATAAGTCCAGTTTTTACTGATCCAAGTAATTATGTTTCATTTTCAAGTGAAGATGGAGGAGGATTACCTGGTTCATATTGTTATATTCGTAATATTAAATTAATTAAAAACTAATATTTTATTTTATTTTATTTATTCTATTAAACTAAGATGAAGACAAATATTAAAATTTTGATAGGAATATCTTTATTAATTGTTTTGTATTTACTATATGTTAATAGTAGATATGAGAGATTTGTATCTGTTCCAACAACAGTTTATCCTGATAGACCTTTAACTATATCTGATGCTGGTGGTATGCTAGAGTCTGTTTCTACTAAAATACTTAATCAAACTATTTCAAATGGTCAAACTGCTAATAAACCAGCAGGAGTATGGGCTGTTTGGGCATCCAGTATACTTAATCTTACTTACCATCAAACTAATTTATTTGATAAAAATACATCTACATCAAAACCTATATGGATGTCTGCACCAAATGTATTTGATACTACATCAGGTGCCCTAATAAATACTACAGCTAATCCTGCTCATAGTACTAATAGTACAGTTGGAGAATGGATACGTATACAATTTCCTACAGCAATAATACCTACAAATATACGTATTTCTAATTTAACAACATATCAGGCTAATGGTCCTACGAGTTTTATTTTATATGGATCTACTGCTCCTGCACTACTGGGAACACAATTAAAATCAATGACAGGTACAACTGTTACTCCTAATTCAACTATACCTGGAGATATTGTCACAACAACAGCATACCAGTATTATACTTTATATATAACTGCCATCGGTACTAATAATGGAAATGGTGCTGCTACCTTAGCTCAAATACAAATTACAGGTTATGATCCATTACTTACTAAATATACTTATACTATAGGAAATGATATTCTTCAATCAACAGTTGTATTCGATACAACTAAACAACTCATTTCTCCTAATGGTATATATGAAGCATATATAAATACAGGAGTATTGACTATAGTTAATAATTACAATAAATCAACCTGGACAGATGCTACTCATTCACCTTTAGCATCTTTAATGGTAACTGCTATAGGAGATATTGCTTTTACACTTACTTCTGGTACAGTTGTGTCTCTTGGTAAAGCAGCTGGGGCTAATGCCATATTAGTTTTACAAAATGATGGATCTTTAGTTCTTAAAGATGCTATTAATAATATTGTTGCTACATTAGCTACTACCGATACTTCTGGTGGTATAACTTTACCACCTACTACTGCTGCTACTGGAACTTTCTATTGGATTATATAGATTATTTTTAAATAATTTTATAATTACTAATAAATAGAATGGATAAACAAGTAATATTGATTATCATAATATTAATACTTATATTATATATTATCATATATAAACAGAAAAAAGAATATTTTTCTTCTAATATAGAATATCCTATAGTAGCATTAACTTCTAATAATTCTATAGATTATATAGTTACAAGATCGTCTGTATATTCTTCGTTATATGAAGCATATAATATCTTTGATAAATTAGATAAGAATCTATGGATATCACAAATAAAAACATATGATAATAATACAGGAAATTATATTGGTAGTAATAGTTTTAATAATATAAATGGAGAATGGGTTAGTATAAAGATGACATATAAAATAATACCAACAGCGATACATATTGGTTCAATGACATCAAATCAACAAAATACACCAGTATCTTATTATTTATTTGGAACAAATGAACAAACTACAGATATTTTAAAACGTATAGAAAATGTGATTGTAGTACCAGGAAGTTTAACTATTACTAATAATATAACTACACAAATAGCATATGATACATATACTATACTTATAGATAAGATAGGTATAAATAATAATAGTTTTACAGCTATAGCTCAAATGCAAATACTTGGATCTCCTTCTTCTACTCCTACTTCTACTCCTACAATTACATCTCCTATTTACACTACACCAGTATATACTACTTCAGTTTATACAACAACTCCAATAGTTTCAACTTCTATTCCTACAACAACTCCTTATACTACAACAACTTCTACAACTACACCAGCATATACTTCTTCTCTTATTTCTACAACAACTTCTTCTCCTTCTCCTTCTATTCCTACAACTATCTCTACTACAACAACTTCTATTCCTACTTCTATTCCTGCAACTTCTACCCCTATTTATACAACAATGTTTCCTGTATCAAATACTATACAACCTATATCAAATATTACACAACCACCTATACATGTTAAAACACCAAAAGAATTTATAATGTCTATATGCCATATTTTATAATTAAAAAAAAATTGAAAAAAGGTAATTCTATTTTATTTTATTAAATACAATGGAAACAATCAGCTATCTTTACGGTTATTTTTATTCTTCTAATACATATAATATGACTTTTAATGAGTTTTCTACCTATATAAAAGGTAGTATTGATAATTTATTAAATGAAGAAGATATATATATATTATATAACTGCTTATTATCAAATCATTACCTTGATCTTGATAAAATATCTATTTTAAGAGGTTATTTTGATAGATACTGTCATGTTATGGAAAATACTTGTATTATTAATACATGTACTCATATCAATATTATTATTATGTCTCAATTCCCTTCTATCTTATTTACAACTAATATCGATGTTACTACTTTCGTGGAAAATGATGCATTAGAAATATTAAGTAAATTATATGATAATATTGATATACGATGCAGAGTAAAGACTGAATATCAAAGATATTTTAAAGTAACTAATACTGAATTTAGAAGAGTAAATGAAATGGCAATTACTCCCAAAAAATCAAGAGCAAGTGATAGTGGTTATGATATGTATTTAATTAATGAATTAAAGAGAGATGGTGAGACTATTTTCTTTGATACTGGGATACAAATATCAGCTCCTTTTTCTTATTACTATCAATTAGTCGCAAGATCTTCATTAAGTAAAACTGGATATATTTTAGCGAACTCTGTAGGAATTATTGATAATAGTTATACTGGAAATATAATTGCAGCCCTTATTAAAATAGATAAAAGTAAACCTGATCTTAAACTTCCCTTCAAAGGAGTTCAGTTAGTTTTATGTAAACATTATCATTCAATAATGACAGAAGTTGTTTTATTAAATGAAACTGACCGTGGAGATGGTGGATTTGGTTCTACTGATTGAAAATGCTAGAAATGTAGCTGAAGATTTTTAAATTTATTATATTTATTAAATATAAATATGTCAGTTTTATTGAAATTATTAAATGATAAAAGATATGATGAATTATTTAATGTTATACAAAAAATGGAATACTATGAACTTAACAAATTATGTCGATCATCAAAAAATTTTTCTTCTTTTTGTTCTGAAAATAAAAATTATATAAAAACATTCCCGAAAATTAAAAAAGGACTTGATGACATGAAATTACGTGGAGAAATAGTAGTTAAATTAAATAAAATAATATCATTAAAGAGTTCATTCGAAATATTATCTTATACTTATATAAATGAAGAAGGAAATTTCGATGATGAATTGACTTTGAAAGATGCATTGAATTTTATACATAAAATACTTTCCATGAAAGAACTTAATGAATTAATACATACATATAATACACGATTATATTCTTTATTACAAGAAGTACATGATGGTATTTTTTACCTTATTACAGTGGAAAATGTACCAGAATCTACTGTATTAAAAAATCTTGATATACCTACATTATCAACTGTTCTAATATTACCATATACTGGAGTATTAGAGTTTTTATCAATATGCATCAATAATCATGAAAATAAAATAAGAAAATTAGGACATGGTAATTTAGGTTTTATTGATGGGAAATATAAATATTTTGGTAAATAATTAGATCAATTATAAGATTTTCTGAGAATGATTAGCTACTTTTTTTTATGTAAAAAACATACATGGGTAATAATTAAAGAAGGAATTAATTATTAAAAAGTATAGTTAAAAGTATCTTAAGATATTATAAAGTATTTAAACTATTCAATTATAGATAAATATGAAAAAATAGGAATTTGAAAAGAGATAAATGTTTGGAAATTTAAAAAAAAAAATAAAGTTTTACTACGTTTGAAATCAGTTTTTTTAGTTTTATCGTAAATTGAATAGTTAGAATATTTAGTATTTATGAAGCCATAATTAGTGTAATTAATTTAAAAATAAAGTTGAAATCAATTTTATCGTAAATTGAATAGTAGAATATTTAGTATATAATTATTTAAAAAGATGATAATTATTAAAAATATATCTAAATAATTAGATCAATTATAAGATTTTCTGAGAATGATTAGCTACTTTTTTTTATGTAAAAAACATACATGGGTAATAATTAAAGAAGGAATTAATTATTAAAAAGTATAGTTAAAAGTATCTTAAGATATTATAAAGTATTTAAACTATTCAATTATAGATAAA
>TBL_comb47_HYPODRAFT_10008135_pt1 | contig 10812 bp, 6 predicted proteins | sample TroBogypolimnion_40_FD_10682 | JGI IMG/M metagenome (IMG submission 10682) | reverse complement strand
AAACCTGTAATGATCGGTCTGGCTGCCTCCAAGAAGGATAGCACTCAGATGGAACGAGCCCGAAAAACCTATGCTACTCCTTAATCTGCTTTTATAGAATATTCCCGGACCTAAACCAGCCGTTTCCGAAATCTGGTAAGTACTTATCGATCCATTGTTTAATTCTGAAAATAACTGGTAATAATTGTAGTGCTGGAATATCCCAACCGCTAGTTGGTTGGTTGGCTTATTTAGAGGGACATTCTTTATAAAGATCATTCCTAAAGCATTTACTCTGTCAAGTGCAGGTTGTAACGAAGAGAAGTTACCACCTGCCCTGCACCAGAAGAAATCATAGGGCTTTTCATTTTCCGGGTCATATGGGTTGCCATAGTAGATTCCTAAATCATAACAAGGCATAGTACTGATTTTATTGTTTTTTACAAAATTATCAGTAATGCTGTGAGATCCCAACGATAAATAAAAAGTCATGGGAACAGGGGATATTGAGTTTCCACCGGCGGCACTATGTTTAAATGTCTCTCCGCTGATCAACCTGTTAATCTCACGTGTGGGTGAAATAAGGAAAACTAATGCTTCTCTTTTGAAGCGTTCGAACCCGGTTGTTCGGTTATCGATAAACCTGTCGGTGATTCTGAAAGATATTTCACCCAGGCATACTCCTCCAATCGTTGTTGAAATTAAGTCATTGATCGATGGTGCTTGATTTTCCATGGCTAACTCCCACATCAGGCTGCCTCCGGCCGTAAAGAGTATTGATTGCCAAAAATTAAAACCGTTTGCACGCACTGCATCAAAATATAATAATCCATTAACCGGATGTGTAAACAGATTGGTTATGAAATTATCATTGTCCCACTCGAAGCCGGTTCTGAAATTGCTTTTTATGGTATTGTAATCAATCCGGGCATAGGGAGCATTAATGATATAACGATCGAAGCCCCAGACAGTCATGTTTGTGGTCAAAATTAATCCCGAAGGCTTTATCCAGTTTTTCTTGTCTGTCGACAAAGAGTCCGGATACCTGCCTCTCAATACAGAATCTGAATTGATGTTTAATTGGCTATGCGCAGAGAATACTATCAAGGAAAAGAGCAAAATAAATGAATTCTTCAGAAAAGTCATTTTTTTAAGATCTATTTTTTTTTGAATAAAAACGTATATCTGTCTATATGATGCGACACCTGTTTGAGATCAACTATTGATCTGTACAAGTAAAAGCTTTCTTCTATCCATTCTTTATTGCTATAACAATTGATTTTGACAAATGTTATGCATTCAAAAATAAAAGGAGTTGTCCGATATTCGGACAACTCCTTTTATATAAAATCAAAGTCTTGACTCTTGGTTCTGATTACAATTGCGGACCTGATGGAATCAATGCTTTTGCAGCGTCATTGTCACAATACTGTTCAAAGTTTTTGATGTATTTAGCAGCAAGTGATTTTGCTTTTGTTTCCCATTCAGCAACATCAGCATACGTATCGCGTGGATCAAGAATGCCAGCTTCAACATTATTCAAAGCTACCGGAGCAATTAAGTTCAGGATAGGAACTTTGATTGTTTCTGCTTCTTCAATTGAACCATCAATGATAGCATCGATAATGGCACGAGTGTTTTTCAACGAAATACGTTTTCCTGTTCCGTTCCAACCCGTGTTCACCAGGTAAACTTTTGCTCCGTGTTCTTTTGCTTTTCCTATTAAGGTTTTAGCATACATAGTAGGGTGCAATGTTAAGAAAGCTTCTCCAAATGCAGGAGAGAATGATGGAACCGGTTCTGTGATACCGCGTTCAGTTCCGGCCAATTTTGAAGTAAAGCCTGAAAGGAAGTGGTATTGAGCTGAGTTTTCGTCCAAAATAGATACAGGAGGCAATACACCAAAGGCATCAGCCGACAGGTAAATGATTTTTTTAGCGTGTCCTGCACGTGAAGGAGAAACAATTTTATTGATATGATAGATAGGGTAAGAAACACGTGTGTTTTCAGTTTTTGAAGCTGCTGAAGAATAATCAGGAGTCCCATCTGCTAATACAGTTACGTTTTCCAACAAAGCATCACGACGGATAGCTCTCCAAATATCTGGTTCTTTGTCTTTTTCTAAATCGATTACTTTGGCATAGCAACCACCTTCGTAGTTAAATACGCCGTTGTCATCCCAACCGTGCTCATCGTCGCCAATTAAATAACGTTTTGGATCGGCAGAAAGAGTCGTTTTACCTGTACCTGAAAGTCCGAAGAAGATAGCTACATCACCATCTTTACCAACGTTGGCCGAACAGTGCATCGAAGCCATACCTTTCAATGGTAAATAGTAGTTCATCAAGGCAAAAATACCTTTTTTCATTTCACCACCATACCAGGTACCACCAATCACCTGCATTTTTGTTGTCAGGTTGAACAAGGTAAATACTTCTGAGTTCAAGCCTTGTTCTTTCCAGTCAGGGTTAGAAGTTTTGGATCCATTCAACGTAACGAAATCTGGTTCACCGTAGTTTGCCAATTCGTAGTGAGAAGGACGGATAAACATGTTGGTTACAAAGTGAGCCTGCCAGGCAACTTCCATGATAAAACGTACTTTCATACGGGTATCTTCGTTTGTTCCGCAAAAAGTATCAACAACATACAATTTTGTTGCAGAGGAAAGTTGTTTTGTCACCAGGTTTTTGCAATGTTCGAAAACTTCAGGAGTAGTTGGGCGGTTGATAGTACCATCCCACCATAAATGCTCATCAGTAATCGCATCTTTTACAAAAAATTTGTCTTTAGGAGAACGTCCTGTAAATTTGCCGGTATCAACCGATACAGCACCCGATGTTGTTAATACTCCTTTTTCAAAACCTTCGTTTGCGGGGTTTACTTCATCTTGAAACAATTCCTCGTAAGTCGGGTTGTGTACGATTTCGAAGTTACCCGAAATGCCGTACTTGCTTAAATCCAAATTTGCCATTTTTTTTTGATTAATTGATCTTATGTTTATTTTTAATATCTCACGAAACTTTGCATTCTTTCACTTGACAAAAATACGATAATTTTTGGACTTGAAGAAACAATTAAAGAAATTTTTCTTTAATAAAGACAAATACATGTATTCGTCAGGTTTATTCAACAGGAAGACATTTTTGAAATTATTCACCTCCTTTTTTTTATAAGACAGGTATAATAACATAACACCCCGTAACTGTTTACATAGGAGCTTCGATAGCTTACATTTAATTTGTATTTTTGCATCGAAAATAACGGATATTAAAAACACGGGTTATTACAAACGTGTTTAATTTCCTTGTTGGCTATTTCTTCAACTTTATAAACCAATTATCTGTCGAACAGAAATCACATGAAAAAACATCATTTACTATTACTTTTTCTTGCTATGTACAGTTTCTCTAATGCCGGAAATGAAATACAACGGGTACAGAGCTTTAATCAAAACTGGAAATTTACCCTCGCTGACAGCACTCTGATCGCTACCGCACAGGGGTTTAATGATCATTCCTGGCGAACGCTTAATCTTCCACATGACTGGAGCATTGAATCTGATTTTAGCAAAGATTTTCCTGCTTCACCGGGTGGTGGTGCATTACCGGGCGGAATAGGATGGTATCGTAAATCGTTTGTGGTTGACAAATCCAATAAAGGCAAACGCATTTATATCGACTTTGATGGAGTTTACCATAACAGCGAAGTCTGGATCAACGGAACCTCTGTCGGGAAACGCCCGTACGGGTATATCTCTTTCCGGTATGACCTGACGCCATATATCAAATTTGATGAAAACAACATCATAGCCGTAAAAGTGGAAAATTCCAAACAACCCAATTCCCGCTGGTATTCAGGTTCGGGAATTTTCAGGAATGTATGGCTGACTATCCTGAATCCGGTTCATGTCGACCTGTGGGGTACCTATGTAACAACACCCATTGCCAATGCTGACAGTGCTCAGGTATCCGTCCAGACAACTGTGAAAAACGATGATAATAATTTAAGAACCGTACGGGTCGAACAATTGCTTTACGATGCGCAGGGTATACTTGTAGGCAAAGCGGATGGTTCGTTTTATGTCAATCCGGGGGCATCCCATTCCTATATCCAACAAATCGTTGTAAAGAAACCCTTACTGTGGAATATCGATAATCCGTATATGTACAAACTGGTTACCCGGACTCACTCTCTTTTCCGTCTGACTGATGAGTACGTCACACCGGTTGGAATCCGTTCGTTCACATTCGATGTCGAAAAAGGATTTATATTAAACGGGAAACATGTCAAAATCAATGGTGTTTGCGATCATCACGACTTAGGGGCGCTGGGTGCTGCCGTGAATACCCGTGCTATCGAACGCCAGTTGCAAATCCTCAAAGATATGGGTTGTAACGGTATCCGCACGTCACATAATCCTCCTGCACCCGAGTTGCTCGACTTGTGCGACAAAATGGGCTTTATTGTCATGGATGAAGCATTTGATATGTGGGTTGAACATAAAACCAAGTATGATTATTCACTGGATTTCCCCCAATGGCACGAACGCGATTTGACTGATATGATTACCCGTGACCGAAACCATCCTTCCATTTTTATCTGGAGTATCGGGAATGAAGTACGTGAACAATGGGGAAACGGCAAGAAGAAGGAAGACATGGATTTGCAACAAGCCAATATCCTGTTGAATAAAAAGAATGATGTGGCGAAGGAGGATGATAATCAGGGCGGCAAGAACAACATATTTGTTTTGCTTACCCGTCATTTGGTGGATATTACCAAGACAGCAGATCCGACCCGTCCTGTTTCAGCCGCCTGTAATGCCACCGATGACAATAATAACCTGTTTAAATCGGAAGCACTGGATTTAATCGGATTCAATTATCACGAAAAAGAATATCAGGCCATTACAGGCCATTTCCCCAAGACACCGTTTTTTTCAAGTGAATCTGTTTCGGCATTACAAACTCGTGGATTTTACCTGATGCCTTCCGATAGCATGAATATATGGCCCGAACGTTGGGATAAACCTTTCAACAATCCCTTGCAGAAATGTTCGGCTTACGACAACAGCCATGCTCCCTGGGGTTCAACACACGAAGCTACCTGGAAGATTGTAAAAAAATACGATCATATTGCCGGACAGTTTATATGGACGGGCTTCGATTACCTGGGTGAACCGACACCCTATTGGTGGCCTTCACGCAGTTCGTACTTCGGGATTATCGATCTGGCCGGTTTCCCCAAAGATGTGTACTATATGTACCAAAGTGAATGGACTACCAAAGACGTGTTGTATATTTTCCCTCACTGGAACTGGAACGTTGGCCAGACGGTGGATGTATGGGCCTATTATAACAATGCTGATGAAGTGGAGTTATTCCTGAATGGCCGGTCGTTAGGGAAACGTGCGAAAGCAGGTGATGACCTGCATGTCATGTGGCGGGTGAAATATGAACCCGGAACATTGAAAGCCGTATCGCGTAAAAACGGAAAAGAAGTTTTAACCAGGGAAATAAATACAGCAGGCGTACCGGTCAGTATTCGCATGAAAGCCGACCGTTCGGACATTGCTGCAGATGGAAAAGACCTTTCGTTTGTAACAGTCGAATTGTTGGATAAAGATGGGAATGCATACCCTTTTGCCGATCAGTTGGTGAAATTCACTGTAGAAGGACCGGGAGCCATCGTTGGAACGGATAATGGTGATCAGAACGACCATGTATCACTCAAAAAACCCGAACGTCACTTGTTTTATGGCAAATGCCTCGCCATTGTCCAGAGCACTTCAAAAGGAGGCGACATTATTCTCAAAGCCTCTATCGAAGGTCTGCCATTGCAACAGATATTGATTAAAAGCAAATAAATTCAGTTGAAAAGTTTGATTGTTTGAAAGGTTTGAAATTGCCTGATCAATTGCCTTCTGTTCAATAACCTCCAGCTTTAGCTGGAGGGATATTGAATGAATTGTATTGGTTTTAGCCAAAATATCCCTTCCCGCCTGAAATATAAACCTGTTTAAATATACAAAGAAACTGACTGTTGGTTCCCAGCAACAAACATTGCCTTTTTTATTTATTGAAGGACATATCCTGAGGGACAGATTTTCCAACTTGTTGGGATTTATCGTAGATACTTATTTATGTCTTATAACCTCTGTTCTTGAATTCTGAGAGAGTATTCAAAATATCTTCTAAGTATTTCGTTGTCCTTAACAATATCTTCGAGGTTTTTGAAATACATTTTGTCTGTTCTGTAAACCACATAATATAATGTATCACATTTGTCCAGTAGTGTTATCAGTTGAGTGTTAAAGCCATCATCTATACAAGTTCTCTTTTTCTGTGTATTGTGAGTCATTATATAGTTCTTGATTATTTCGAATTCTTTTTTTGTTGAAATTATCTCGTTTAAATCAAACTCTCTAAAATGTGAATGTATAACACTTTTATCTCCAATATATTTAGTGTATGTAGTATCTTTTTTATCTGTTCTTATTAATAATGATTTTACAGGATGATCTACTTCTCCTAAATACTCAATTAAGATGAAACCATTTAAACAGGTATCTTTACTTATTCTATTTTTGTTATTTGTTAAGTGTTTCTTCTCTAGGTTGTTACACGAACAAAACAACAACAATACTGATATAAATAAAATAATACTTTTCATCTTATTTGATTTTTCACCTTATTTGTTCATGTTTAATCATTTGCACCCACTGGATTATTGTCCGTTTACAGCTTTAATGAATGATCCTGCATATTCCCTGCATCCCGATAATATATTCCTATCCGCTGACATTCAACGTCCTGCAAATGTATCAATAATTTCAATATGGTATACTAACTATCTGTTTATTTCTTAAAATTTATTTAATGTGCCTTTAATTGGGGTTTTATTCTTCCTTTTTACTGCCTCTTTTATTATTATCCACCCAATTATTCTACCGGGAATCTCCGCCTTTCGTCCATATCATAGAGGGGGTTGCCATAGGGTTGCCATAGGGTTCGGATAGGTAAACATATAGCAACCCTAAGGAAAGTCTATACAAAATCTCTTTATACCAAAAAGAAATGCAGGTTCATGTACGGTCAATGTATACTAAAAAAGAGCCAATGCAAAGAGTAAAAAAAATTAGATTTTCCTTCCTTCTTTTAATTGAACTAATTCAGGGATCATGAATTTGGTTTGCTTTTATTTAATGCCCGTAGATATACAGACTATATTCAAAAAAAGAATCCCCCGGCTAATTTGCATCAACCGGGGAATTCAACCTTAAAAAAACTAACACCTTTACAATCAGAGAAAACTAATAATTAAAATATTTTATATCTAATCCTTGTAAATTCCATTTGTGCCAATTGAAATATCCTTGTTTAATGCAAGGCTTTCAATGACGGAACCATTGCTGTGATTAAATAAATAACTTTGTCGTAATTTCATGTTACGCTTTTGTACCGGACAAACAGTTCCAAAGCAGTTATAATCCATTTGAACCCTGTATCAGAGCATTTAAGTTTTGCTGATCTGTTACAGTATAATTTGTTCTGTTGATTAATCCACCGGTATCCCAGAAAAATGGTAACATCCCATTTGCAATTGCTTGTTTTACAATGTAGTCGTGGTAATATGCCCTTGATGCTAAATGCAGAGTCAATGCATCACCGGTTAAATTATCACGACGCATGGCACCAAATTCACCCAATACCACCGGGATACCATTATTGACAAACTGGTTTTTCATTAGTAAAAAGAGGTTGTTGAGATAGGCCTCTTCACCCCAGGTTGCATTGTGTGCCGTATCGGTAGTAGAGTGATAGTTTGCACCCCAATAGTAGAACATATTGCCCCAGGTTGCATCCGCAGTCATACCGCAAAAATTCCAGGGCGTATAGTAATGAATTTCTGCCATTAATTTATTTGCTATATTATCTGTAGGCATACTGGTCATGAGGGTGTTTGTTGTTGCAATATCGGTTGACGGTCCCTGAACCACTAATGTGCGATATGCATTTTTACCTCCTGTGGCGCGTACTGCATTTATAAAAGTTTGATGATATGACATCAGTACTGTCATTTGTGCTGCAGTTGATACGTTTGGTTCATTGGCACTTGCAAACAGTACATGTTCATCAAAATCACGCATTGTTATGGCAATTTGCCCCCAATAGGCTTTTTGTTTCAGATTAACCGCTACTTGTTTGTCTGCCGTACAGTTATTTTCGAGCCATCCATCATCCCAGTGTATATTTAAAATAACATACATATCGTTATCCACACAGTATTGTACTACTTGTTTAACTCTTGCTAACCAACTGGATTTTATAATTAAAGTGCTTTGGTCTGCATATTGATCCCAGGAGCATGGTAAACGAATGGCATTAAACCCATTCTGTTTGATTGCTTTGATCAGGTCATTGGTAATCAACGGATTTCCCCAGGCAGTTTCTCCTCCTGTAGCTTCCAGGGTATTTCCGATATTCAGACCTATTTTGATTTTTGCTGCAAGCTGTACAGCTGTGCTGCTCATTCCGGTTGCATCGGGAGTGATGTAAAGATCTTTTCCTGTTTGTACTACAGTTACAGTATCTTTATAACTTCCGGCAGTATAAATGATTAATCCGGTACGCGTTACCGTTTGTTCATTTTCTCCAATAGTGAAAGTCTGTTGAGTATTGTCTGTCGACGCAGATTTCAAGGTAATCCAGTCGCTATTTACAGCGTATGTATAATTATTGGTTGAAGATTGTAAAGTAAGGTTTATATCACCTCCAACGGATGTTATTGCAAAAGTTTTCTGATTTAAAATAACATAATCAGATGTGTTTTGAGTAATAGTCACTTCTTTTTTTAGCGATCCTGCCGTAAATGTTATCACCGCTTTACGTATGGATGGAGTCATATTTTGGGTTACCGATATTTTTATCTGGGCATTCCCTTTGGTTCCGGAAGTTGCTGAAAGTGTACACCAGGTATCGGAAACCGTAGCGGTCCAATCCAGATTGGTATTTATCATCAGTAAATTATTAGATGCAACACCGGTAAAAGTAATTGCCTGAAATGTAAGATCAATATTCGGTTCAACAGCACTTTGCTCTTGACAGGAAAAGCATAATAACATGACTGCGATTGAAGATACTAAAAGAATGATATGTTTTGAAATCCGGATCATGTTATTAATTATTGAATTTAAAGTAGATATAGTATGAATTGTCGGTTATCAATCTGGTAATGTATTATAACGTTGAAAAATTAGCATTCAGCTCATCAAATTTCTTTTTCTGGTTCTCATTCAATTTTAATCTCTTTAGTGCCTGATTATATTCCTGTACCTTTGATCCCCATTGCATAGTAATTTGCATGTATTTTTTGTTTTGAGTCAGGGCTCGGTTTTGCTTTTCTTTATCTGTGTATTTCTTTAGCATTCTCAATGAACTTTCAAAGTAGACTAAGAGTTTGTCATTCTCGTCCATAGTGCTTGTTTTTCTCATCAATGCAGCATTGAATCTATCCATTTCGGTTTTATATTCCTCCGAAGAAGTGAAGGTTGAATCATTTACTGCTCTTGTACTTAATTCTTCTCCTTTTTCGGATACATCTTCTATTTTCTTTATCTGTTCAGGCTTTTTTTGTTCTTTCAGGCAACCGGAAAAAACAAAAGAGCAAACGATAAACAGAAGAATAGATTGTCTCTTAATAATTGCATTTTTCATAATTGTAGTAACAAAGATAAGAGATTACCGCAAACAATTAGTTTACGGTAATCTCTTTAAGAATTATTGTTATTGTGAAACTTTCCAGAAGAATGATAAGACTTCATTTTTAGTTCCACTAGGTGCCGTCAATGAAGCGTCTACTGCTCCGAGACTCATACCATTTGTATCAATAGTACTAAGTGAAGTGCCGGATACCAGGTCAAGGAGCCATTCATTTGTTGCAAGTGGTGTTGAGAAGTATTTACCCATTGCATCATTCACAGGTAACCAATTTGCCGGGCTTCCTATAAAACTAACAAGCGGGAAATCAAATGTCAGTGATGGAATTGTTGGGTCGATAATCACTTTACCTGTAACAGTATAACCTGCAGTTGCCTTTGTACCATCCGCATTGTACACATCCTGAGTCAATGTAGCCATAACTTCTGATCCGCTGGCCGCAAACGAAAGGCTTGCACTCGCCGCAATAGCACTTGTAGCTGAAGTCCATACCCAACCATTCGAAGCATAGTCAGTTCCAAAAGTAGTCTCGGATGTCCATCCACCTGTACCTGTAAAGCTGGTCCAGTCAACAAATCTACCCAGATCCATTTTGAAGGTTTTTCCAACTAATGCAGTTTTAAATGGTTTCAATGGATCAGATGCAGTCGCGATTTGCGGAATCAAGTGATACACCATGTATTGAGGTGAAACAGGATCACGTACACCAACCCACATTCCTGAAATAGCTCCGGTAGGAGATTTTTCAATGCTTGTGATACGCCATTGATTTTTTGAGCTGGTCGCTAAAGTTACCCATCCACCTGAAATTACAAAATTAGGTGTAAAACCGGTAAACGTATAATATCCCTTATCATCTAATGTATAAGTCCCGTTTGTCGCAATCCCGCTTGGATCGGTATAAACAACTGTATTGTCAGCTGAGTTCATTGACATTGAGAAACTTGCGTAACTGGCAGCAACGCTGGAGCTAAAACCAGTCCAACTAGGATACAAATCAGCCGATGTCCAGCCTGAGTTCATTGATGAGCCATCCAGGTTTGCCCAGTTGAATGGTGTACTCGGTGAAAGAACCCATTTTATAATTGTACTTGTATTTTGTGAAATAGCAGTC
>TBL_comb47_HYPODRAFT_10008134_pt1 | contig 10814 bp, 9 predicted proteins | sample TroBogypolimnion_40_FD_10682 | JGI IMG/M metagenome (IMG submission 10682) | reverse complement strand
ATCTATACAGATGGTGTGATTCGTCAAGGAGTCTTGAAGGGCAATCTATATTTGCAAGGTACTGGTGATCCCAAGCTTGTTCCTGAAGAGCTGGCCAAGATGATGAAGGATCTTCAGGGCCTTGGTATTCAGAAGATTGACGGCAATCTATTTTTTGATCGTAGCGCGTATGCACCCAATGTTATGGAGCACAACACCATTGACGGTGAAGCCCTACGCGCATATAACGTCCCACCAGATCCCTTGCTCTATGCCTTTAGAACGCTCTCGTTTCAGCTAGGTAAGTCACGTACAGCTGACTTTATTGATATCAGTTACACCCCACCTCTTTCTCAGTTGAAAGTTATCAACCAAATGCAATTGGTAGATCGCTCCTGCGATAACTGGAAAAGCAATATCCGTTTTACTATAGATCCTGAAGGCGTCAGTAATACCGATCAACCTTTAACTGCGCAGTTCTCGGGAGCGTTTCCGAATTCCTGTAAAGGCGTGAACTTTAATGTTGTCGCACTGGATGCCAATACCTTTCTAACGCAAGGCTTTGCAGCAGCTTGGGAACTAGCCGGCGGCACGTGGTCGCAGCCACCAGTTGGAAAAAACGGGGCGGCGCCACTAGCGGCACGACTTCTCCTGCAATTTGAGGGCGCCTCTCTGGCAGATGATGTTGTAGATATCAACAAGTATTCCAATAACGTCATGGCTAGACAAGTTCTTTTGACTATGGCTTTGGAGAAAATGGGTAAGCCCGCAACGACTGCCAATGGTGAATTGGTTATTCAGAGTTGGCTCAAGCAAAATGGTTTGGATTTTCAGGGGCTGGTGGTTGAGAATGGTTCTGGCCTGTCTCGTAATGAGGCCATCTCCGCAAGTCAGATGAATCAACTCTTACTGACTGCCCTTAATCTACCGGTGGGTAATATTTTTTATAACAGTCTACCGATTGCAGGTGCCGATGGCACGATGCGTAATCGCTTAATGATTCAACTGCGCAAATTTCTACATCTCAAGAAAAAACCAGAAGCCAGAATTAAAACGGGCTCGCTTGCCGATGTGCGAGCAATCTCAGGTTATGTTTTAAGCAAAACTGGAAAGATGTATGCGGTTACTTCATTTATTAACCACCCCAATGCTTGGAGAGGCCTAGAGGCGCACGATCAGTTGCTATCGTGGCTACTGGAGGATGGGCCAGAACCAAAGCACGCACGCTGAAGTCGGTCTCTAACACCATCCCACTCCTCCCCTGCTGGCGGCTCGGGGAACAAAATTAAATCCCAGCCTTGCTGATCAAGATCGCGTAATGATCGATATAGCCTACTAGCAAAAGTAGTGGGATCGCTTGAAACAATAATCTCCTCAACATCTGTTGAAGGGTGATCATCCAAAACCAATGAAGATTCAGAATCCCATACCGCTACCGCAACTCTAGACTTGATATCTGGAAACTCGCTCAAGGCATCTAAGACACGGCCGGGAGCGTAGAGACGCAAGGGAGTGGTTGGGGCGTAGTGGGCCTTAAGACTTCCAGATACCCTGGGTAGCTCTATTCTTGTTTCATTACCCGCTTCAGTGCTTTTCACTTCTCCAGGCTGATAAACCTTCACACCTGTTTTGGCAAAGATCTCACTTGGAGTAATGGCGCCAGGTCTAAGTAGCACCGCTTTATCACCCGAAGATAAATCAATGATGGTTGACTCGATACCAACTTCACAATCGCCACCATCTAAAACCATGAGATCGAGCATGCCCTCGAATTCATTACGAACATCGGCAGCACTAGTGGGCGAAACTTTGCCAAAGCGATTGGCTGATGGCGCGACTACCCCACCTTTAAATTTGCGCAACAACTCTTGAGCAATCGGATGAGCAGGCGCACGAATCGCTACGCTATCTTGACCACCAGTTAGCTCATTTAAAACACTTTTATCTTTCTTGAAGACCAGGGTTAATGGCCCTGGCCAAAAGCTATTGATAAGCTTTAAAGCATCCTCGGACAAATCTCTTACCCACGGCGCCAATAGTGCGAGCCAATCGACTTGGGCTTGATCAAACTTATCTGGCGCAGCTAAGTGAACAATTAAGGGGTGATTTGATGGACGTCCCTTAGTGGTGAAGATTTTCTTAATCGCTTCGGGATTTTTAGCATCTGCACCTAAGCCATAAACGGTCTCTGTAGGAAACGCGACTAAACCACCATCACGCAAGCTTTGTACTGCTTCGTTAATCACTGCTGATATTTGCAGTGGGGTGCTATCTGGGGACATTGCTAGGGCTCGATCCCCAATTCAGTGGCAACGGCTGCACAATTTTGGCGAGCTTCATTGAGAGCCTCACCTAAACAGTTAATGTGACCCATTTTTCTACCGATACGTGGTGCAGACTTACCGTACAGATGCAACTTCGCATCAGGATGCGCAAGCACTTTATTCCAAGCAGGCTCTTTTGGTTGGTCTTCGCTACCCTCAAACCAAAGATCACCCAATAAGTTCAACATCGATACAGGCGCCAGCTGACGGGTATCACCCAAAGGTAATCTTGCCATGGCTCTCACCTGCTGCTCAAACTGACTGCTCACACAAGCATCCATGGTGTAGTGACCAGAGTTATGTGGACGTGGGGCGATTTCATTGGCGACGATATCTCCGTTCTTGAGAACAAAGAACTCAACACAAAGAACACCAACGTAATCAATCTTCCGAATCAGCGCCTTAGCAGCATCAATGATTTTCTTCTCTTGAGCAGGCTTAAGTGATGGGGCTGGCACAGTTGAGGTATGCAAAATACCATCACGATGAATGTTTTGCGCCACTGGATAAGCAACCACAGCATCATCATAGCCACGCACCACCAAAGCGGACACTTCAAAATCAAGTTCCATGCGCTTTTCAAGTACGCAAGGCACGCGCCCAAACTCATTCCAGGCAGTAGAGAGGTCTTCAACGCTATGAACAGTCGCCTGACCTTTACCGTCATAACCCATACGAGCCGTCTTCAAGATGCCTGGAAAGAGTTCGGCTGGAGTATGGGCAATATCAGCTTCATGCTCAATCACAAAGTTGGGGGCTGGGCCGATATTCGTTTCTGACTTCCAGGTGGCTAAGAAATTTTTCTCAGCAATCCGATTTTGAGCTAAAGACACACAGCTACTACGTGGGGCCACGAATACACCCAAGGATTCCAACTCATCTAAGGCTTGTGCGGGAACATTTTCAAATTCAGTNCTCACTGATGAACACAATGCNGCCATCTCTTTTAAAGCAATACTATCGGTGTATTGCGCTTGAATAAATTTTTCAGCAATAGAACCTGCAGGACTATCAGAGCCAGGATCNAGNACGCAAACCTTGTAGCCCATTGCTTGNGCNGCCTGAGTAAACATGCGCCCTAATTGACCGCCACCTAAAATTCCTAAATATGAACCCGGCAAAATGGGTTCCATGCGATCTGCCATGTAATTAATATCCCGGCAAATTCATTGAGCGTGCAGTATCGGACTGCTTTGCACGGAAATCTACTAAGCGCTTTGCTAAATCAGCATCATGCAAAGCTAAGCCTGCAATCACATGCAAAGCAGCATTCGCCGCACCGGCTTCACCAATCGCAAAAGTGGCAACCGGAATACCTTTTGGCATCTGCACAATAGAGAAGAGGGAATCTTCGCCACGCAAATATTTACTAGCAACAGGTACGCCATAAACTGGAANAATGGTTTTTGAAGCAAGCATGCCTGGCAAATGGGCTGCGCCACCTGCACCAGCAATGATTGCCTGCAAGCCATTGGCTTGGGCTTGCTCTGCATACTGAAACATATCATCCGGCATGCGGTGTGCAGAGAGTACCTTAGCTTCGTGAGGAATACCAAACTGCTCAAGCATTTGAGCGGCGTGCTGCATGGTGTCCCAATCTGAATTGGATCCCATCACTATTCCGACGATTGGCTTTTTGCTCATTTACCTCTCCAAATGCCTTATATCTATTAAGGACTCTATTATCCTCGAGTTACCTCTATCCGTTAAGTAGTCTCAGTAAGACGGGTTAATGCTTCACGATACTTCTGGGCAGTCTTCTCAATTACATCTGCCGGCAATTGCGGTGCAGGGGCCGTTTTAGACCATAACTTGCCATCCACCATGGCTGTTTCTAGCCAATCGCGCACAAACTGTTTGTCATAAGAAGGTGGGTTTGAGCCTACATAGTAGGTCTCTGCCGGCCAAAAACGTGAAGAGTCAGCTGTCAGGATCTCATCCATCAATACCAATTGATCATTAGCATCCAAGCCAAACTCAAACTTAGTGTCAGCAATGATGATCCCCCGAGTAGCGGCGTATTCTGAAGCCTCTTTGTACAAACGAATACTCACTTCACGAATTTGATTGGCTAACTTTTCACCAATGAGTTCGATTACTTTTTCAAATGAGATGTTTTCATCGTGCTGACCAAATTCTGCTTTGGCAGCAGGAGTAAAAATAGGCTCAGGTAATTTTTGTGCATTCTCCAAACCCTCCGGTAGAGCAATGCCGCAAACCTTGCCAGTTTCTTTATAGTCTTTCCAGCCACTACCAGCTAGATAACCACGTACCACTGCTTCAACCAAAATAGGCTTTAAGCGTTTAGCAACTACTGCACGACCTTTGACTTGGCTAACCTCATCTGCCGCCACTACGGTAGCTGGATCAATGCCAGTTAAATGGTTAGGGATCACTGCAGCTAATTTATCAAACCAAAAATTAGCCATTTGATTGAGAACTACACCCTTCTCAGGAATAGGCTCACCCATCACCACGTCAAAAGCTGAAAGACGGTCGGTAGTAATCATCAATAACTTGTCGTCATCTAATGCATAAACATCACGCACCTTGCCTTTAGACAGCAAAGGCAATGACTTAATAGAGGTAGCGTACAAAGCAGGCATGTTTAAATCACTTCACAATTTGGGTTAATTTGCCGCTCTTGTATAGCTCAGCCATCTTCTCTAAAGAAATCGGCTTAATTTTGGAGGCTTGACCAGCAGACCCAAAGGCTTGGAAGCGTGCAATACAGACCTTCTTGGCAGCTTCACGAGCTGGCTTTAAATAATCGCGTGGATCAAACTTGCTTGGATTTTCAATAAAGTAACGACGAATCGCACCAGTCATTGCCAACCGAATATCCGTATCAATATTGATCTTACGAACACCGTTCTTAATGCCTTCTTGGATCTCTTCAACAGGCACACCGTAGGTTTCTTTCATATCACCACCAAATTCACGAATCTCAGCTAGCAACTCTTGTGGAACGCTCGAAGAACCATGCATTACCAAATGCGTATTCGGAATACGCGCATGAATTTCTTTAATACGATCGATTGCCAAAATATCGCCTGTTGGCTTTTTACTAAACTTGTATGCGCCATGGCTTGTACCGATTGCAATCGCCAAAGCGTCACACTGAGTTTCTTTTACAAAATCTGCCGCCTGCTCAACATCGGTCAGCAACTGTTCACGTGTCATCTTGCCATCAGCGCCGTGACCATCTTCTTTATCGCCCTGCATAGTCTCAAGTGAACCCAATACACCTAATTCAGCTTCAACGGTCACTCCGATTGAGTGAGAGAATTTCACGACTTCTTTGGAAACATCTACGTTGTACTCATAGCTAGCAACGGTTTTACCATCAGCCTCTAGGGAGCCATCCATCATCACACTGGTAAAGCCGCTTTTGATTGCCGCCATACAAACCGCTGGGCTTTGACCATGGTCCTGGTGCATTACCACCGGAATATGCGGATAAGCCTCAACCGCTGCAGAAATCAGATGACGCAAAAATGCTTCGCCAGCATATTTACGGGCGCCTGCTGAAGCTTGCATGATGACTGGGGAGTCAGCTTCATTTGCCGCTTCCATAATCGCCGTGACTTGCTCTAAGTTGTTCACGTTAAATGCTGGCAGACCGTAACCGTTTTCAGCAGCATGATCCAAGAGTTGTCTTAAAGATACTAAAGCCATGATGTTCTCTTAATAAATAGTAATAAGGTTAAAAATAAATCTGTTTTGAATCTTTTTCAATGCGCATTACTTCACATGAATAATCTTGAGAGTATTGGTACCACCGGGCTCACCCATAGGCTCACCTGAAGTAAGCACAACGGTATTACCTGTTTTGACGGCGCCTATTTTTTTCAAGCATGCCTCGACCTCTTGCAATGCCGTATCACGGTCTTTTGTGTAGTCCAAACCGATCGGAGTGACATTACGATAAGTGCTCAGGGCACGCTGGGTAGCGATCTTGGAGGTCAACGCAAAGATCGGTACGTGAATATTGTGACGACTCATCCAAATCGCGGTTGACCCTGAATCTGTCAGGGCTGCAATTGCATCCGCATTTAAATGATGCGCAGTAAATAAGGCGCCTAACGCAATCGTTTGATCGATGCGTGTAAAGGTTTGATCTAAAAAGTCGGTATCCAGTTTTACGCGATCAGACTTTTCTGCTTCAACGCAAATCTCAGCCATTGCTTTGATGGTTTGTACTGGATACATGCCGGCAGCAGACTCAGCCGATAACATCACCGCATCAGTGCCATCCAATACAGCATTAGCAACGTCACTAACTTCAGCACGTGTTGGTACTGGAGCATTAATCATCGACTCCATCATTTGCGTAGCAGTAATCGTAAATTTATCCGCCTCACGCGCCCAAGCAATCATGCGCTTTTGCAGCGCAGGCACTGCAGCATTGCCAACTTCAATGGCAAGATCGCCACGAGCAACCATGATGCCATCACTCTCAGCAATAATGCTTTTAAGGGCTTGAGGCTCAATCGCTTCTGCGCGTTCCACCTTAGCAATCGTTCTGACTTTGCCAACGCCATACTTAGCGCTAGCAGCATCAGCCAACTTACGGGCATAAGCCATATCAGCGCCATCCTTAGGAAAGCTGATTGCTAAGAAATCCACACCCATAGCGATCGCTGCGTCTAAGTCAGCAATATCTTTTTCGGTCAACGCAGGCGCAGTCAAACCACCGCCAGCACGATTAATGCCTTTGTTATTGGAGAGTGGTCCACCTTGTTCAACGATGGTAAAAATCTCGCCCCCCTTAACACTCTCAACCGTAAGAACCACTAAGCCATCATTTAATAAAAGACGGTCGCCTGGCTTTACATCGCCTGGCAGCTCTTTGTAGTCAAGACCCACTTTAGTTTGATCACCGAGTTCACATGCCACATCCAGGGTAAATTTTTCGCCTTCTTTCAGGAGGATTTTGCTATCTGCAAATTTACCCACACGAATTTTAGGCCCCTGTAAGTCAGCCATGATGCCCACTTCTTTGCCAACCTCAGCAGAAATAGTGCGCACTAAATCGTGTCGCGCTTTATGGTCAGCAACTGTACCGTGTGAGAAGTTCATTCGCACTACATCCACGCCAGCACGAATCATGTCACGCAAGACTTCCGGTTTTTCAGAAGCCGGTCCTAGAGTTGCAATGATCTTTGTTGCTCTTAACATATTTAGTCTTTCGCTCTTTCAGCAAGTACCGCAAAGGCTGGTAAAGTTTTGCCTTCTAAGAATTCTAAGAAGGCGCCGCCGCCAGTAGAGATGTAGTCCACTTGATTCTCAATACCGTACTTCGCAATTGCCGCCAAAGTATCACCCCCACCAGCAATCGAGAATGCAGGTGAGTGTGCAATCGCAGCGGCTAACATCTTGGTGCCGCCACCAAATTGGTCAATTTCAAATACGCCTAATGGGCCATTCCAAACAATCGTGCCAGCGTGAGCGAGCATGATGGACAAACGTGCAGCAGTCTTTGGTCCAATATCCAGGATCATGTCGTCTTCCGCAACCTGATCGGCAGGTACGCGGTTTGCGCGGGCTAATGGAGATAATTCATTAGCAACCACCACATCCTCAGGAATTGGAACATGGGCGCCACGCTTTTCCATGAGCTCCATAATCTCTCTTGCTTCGTCTACTAAATCGGGCTCAGCAAGGGATTTACCAATCGGCAATCCTTTGGCCAACATAAAGGTATTGGCGATACCGCCGCCCACAATGAGTTCATCTACCTTCTCAGAAAGCGCTTTCAGAATCGTCAACTTAGATGACACTTTAGATCCAGCAACAATCGCAACTAGGGGACGTTTTGGGCTGGCTAATGCACGACTCAGCGCATCTAATTCAGCAGCCATCAAGGGGCCAGCACAAGCGACTGGTGCGAACTTCGCTACACCATAGGTAGTGGCTTCAGCACGATGCGCCGTTCCAAATGCATCGTTGACATACACATCACACAATGCAGCAATTTTTTTAGAAAGCTCATCGCTATTCTTTTTCTCGCCGACATTCAATCGGCAGTTTTCCAGCAGCACTACCTCGCCTGGATTCACTTCAAAGCCGCCATTCACCCAGTCGCTAATTAAAGGCACCTTACGATTCAGCAAAGTGGCAATGCGATCAGCTACAGGGGCCAAACTATCTTCCGGTTTAAATTCCCCTTCGGTTGGCCGACCTAAATGCGAAGTCACCATCACCGCTGCCCCAGCATCCAAACACATCTGCACAGCAGGCATCGATGCTCGAATGCGAGTGTCTTCCGTAATGTTGCCTGCCTCATCTTGAGGAACATTCAAATCGGCGCGGATTAAAACCCGCTTACCCTTTAACTGACCTGATTGGGCTAATTCACTTAAACGCTTAACTTTAAATAAGGATTCCGGCATGAGTTTGGGTAAATAAGGGGTTTATGGGGAATGTTCCATTCTAAAGGCTCTGGCCCATCCACCCCGAGGATCCAAGCCGACAGACTCTCCTGCCTGCTCTACAATAAGGACTTAAATGCATTCCAGGCCGGAAGACCAAAAACTGCCAGCCTAGTGCCCTGCTTAAACCGCTTTTACAGATACTTAATAGACACAAAAGGTAAAGAACATGTCGATGTCCGACCGCGATGGCTTTATTTGGACTGATGGGAAGCTCATTCCTTGGCGCGAGGCCAATATTCACGTACTAACCCACAGCCTGCACTACGGAATGGGTGTATTTGAGGGTATCCGAGCCTATAAAACTCCCCAGGGAACCGCTATTTTCCGCCTCCCAGAGCACGTAAAGCGCCTTTTTAACGGCACTAAGATCTTTCAAATGAATATGCCTTACAGCCCAGAAGAGATCACCAAGGGCATTATTGACGTGGTTAATAGCAATAAGCTCGAAGCCTGCTATATCCGCCCAATTATCTTTATCGGCTCCCAAAAACTCGGGATTTCCCCTAAAGGCAATACCATTCATACCTCCATCGCCGCTTGGGAATGGGGCGCCTATTTGGGTGAAGATGGCCTAAATAAAGGCATTCGGGTTAAAACCTCCTCATTTACACGTCACTTTGTTAATTCTTCACTTGTTCGCGCCAAGGCATCGGGCTACTACATCAACTCCATTTTGGCCAATCAAGAGGTGACTGCCAATGGATATGACGAAGCTTTGTTACTTGATACAGAGGGTTATGTTTCTGAAGGTTCAGGTGAAAACCTTTTCATGGTTCGCAACGGCATCGTTTACACACCAGATCTAGCATCGTGCTTGGATGGCATCACGCGTGACTCTGTCATTCAGATCGCAAAAGATCTGGGTTACGAAGTTCGCGAAAAACGCCTCACGCGTGATGAAGTCTATTCTGCTGATGAAGCCTTCTTCACCGGTACGGCTGCTGAAGTCACTCCTATTCGTGAATTAGATGATCGCACCATTGGTGATGGTAAGCGTGGCCCTATCACTGAGAAAATTCAGAAAACGTATTTTGATGCGGTGTACGGCAGAAATGATCAATACAAATCTTGGCTCACTTACGTTAAGTAATTAGGAAAGCACATGACTCAAGCTCAAGTGGTTATGGTGGATGGCAAAGATTTACCTCTACATTGCCCCACCACTAAAACTCCAACATGGAACTCGCATCCACGCGTTTTTCTAGACATCACTGAGACCGGCGAAGCCAAGTGCCCATACTGTGGCACAGAGTACAAACTCATTCCCGGCACTGAGCCACACGGACACTAAGCCTTATCAGCACCTCTTTCTGAGGTGCTGAGTCGGGATACATCACATGCACGGTATTCTGATCATTGCCCCAAACTGGATTGGGGATGCCGTGATGACTCAGCCATTATTGGCGGCCCTCAAGAAACAATATCCAGAAGCCAACATTGATGTACTTGCTAGCACTTGGGTTGCTCCAATATATCGTGCTTGCACTGAAGTACATGAGGTCATCGAAGCTAAGCTCGAACACAAACAATTGCAGTGGGGCTTACGCAAACAACTAGCAAAAGAGCTGGCGACAAAAAAATATCATGCCTGTTTTATATTGCCTAACAGCCTAAAGTCAGCGCTTATTCCTTGGCTCGCGAATATTCCATTCCGAATAGGCTATCGCGGTGAATTGCGCTTTAGCTTGATTAACCTAGCGCTAGATAATCCAAGCAAGGTGAATCGTCCACCCATGGTGGAGCACTATCTTGCATTGAGCCAACTTCTCCATGAAGAACAGCTTGTATCAACCGCGAGCAATCTCGTGCCCAATTTAAATGTTTCGACCGTAGCCAATCAATCAGTACAGGCCAAATTACTCAGCGCCAATATTAATCCAGCCAACATTTACGTAATGTGCCCGGGCGCTGAATATGGCCCAACCAAACGCTGGCCAACTAGTCATTTTTCACAATTGGCACAAAAATTGATTGCCAGCAATCCCCATAGTCAGATCATTCTTTTGGGCAGCAAAGGTGATCACGCACTTGCCCAAGAAATTGAGTCCCAAGCAAAGCAAGATACCCACATCCA
>TBL_comb47_HYPODRAFT_10008130_pt1 | contig 10819 bp, 11 predicted proteins | sample TroBogypolimnion_40_FD_10682 | JGI IMG/M metagenome (IMG submission 10682) | reverse complement strand
GGCGTTCCTCGTGCGCCGCCTCCGCCGCCGCTTCGCCAGGCAGGGTTGAGCCGCCGGCGGTTCAGCCGCGACGCGCCCGTTTCCAAACCTTGGAAACGGGCGCGCTGTTTTTTCCAAGGCTTGGAAACGTTATCGTTATTCATTCATGCCCTGTCCGGGAGCATGGGCGGCGCAGCGTGTTTTTCGATTTCCGACTCCGCAAGCGCAAGGCCCAAATCCTCGAACACGATTCCCGACTCCTCAAACGTGTTTCCCGATTCCGGCAGCGCGATTCCGATATCGGGACATCAATACCCCGAGTCCTAAATCGTGTTTCCCGATGCCTCGGGAATGATTCCCGACTCCTCAAACTCGTTTCTGGATACCTCGAACACGATTTCCGACTTCTCAACCGTGTTCCCCGTTTCCGGCGGTGCGATTCTGGCATCGGGGGATCAAGCCTCCGATGCCTAAAACGCGTTTCCGGAATCGGGAGCTGCATGTTAGGCCTTGTAAATTACAAACCCGGCATTGGATTTTGTCCGCTACGCCGCCGACTTTTCGGAGCTCGAAGACGATGTGCAGCCACCAGTGCGTTGCGCCCACTCGTCGCGCGGTTCGCTTCCAAGATCCTTGGAAATTTTCACCGTCAACTTTTCCAAGCCTTGGGAAAACTCATGCTTTCCGTTTCCAATGCTTGGAAAACTCAATCTCCGGCGCGGCGCGCGGCATGGACACCGGCGGGGGAATCGGCTACGTTCTGCGCAACGAAGAGGTGTCTATGAAAGCTGGCTTGATGTTGGTGGTTGTGGTGCTCGTGATTTTGCTGCTCACGGTGGGCTTGATCGTCGTGGGCGGATATAACGGCATGGTCTCGAAGGCGCAGGTGGTGGACATGGCGTGGGCGCAGGTGCAGAACGTCTATCAGCGGCGCGCGGACCTGATCCCAAACCTCGTGGCGACCGTCTCTGGTGCGGCGAATTTCGAGAAGTCCACGCTGACCGAAATTACGGCGGCGCGCGCGTCCGTCGGGCAGGTGAAGCTCGACCCGAACTCGGCGCCGAACGATCCCGCGCAACTCGCCGCGTTCCAGCATGCGCAGCAACAGCTCTCCGGCGCGCTCTCGCGCCTGATGGTGGTCGTCGAGCGCTATCCCGACCTGAAGGCGACGGCGAATTTCCGCGACCTGCAGGCGCAGCTCGAAGGCACGGAAAACCGCATCACGGTCGAGCGGCAGAAATTCAACGAGGCGGTGATGACCTATAACACCGCGGTGACGACCTTCCCGAACGTGTTGATCGCAGGGCGCTATGGCTTCAAGGCCAAGCCCTACTTCGCCGCGGAAGCCGGCGCCGAAAAACCGCCGCGCGTGCAGTTCGACTTCGGCGGCAAAGCCGCGCCCGCCAAATGAAATGCCTCCGCCACCTCGCCCTCTGCCTCGCGCTGACAGGCGCCAGCCTCGCCGCGGAAACGCTGCCGCCGAAGCCAGCGCATTATTTCAACGACTACGCCAACGTCGTGAATTCGGCGACGGCAGAGAAGTTGAATGCGCGGTTGGAGGAGTTCGAGCGCACCACGTCGTGCCAGGTGGTTGTCGCCGTGTTCCCCAAGATGCAGAGCAATTCGTCGCTGGACGATTTTTCGCAACGCATTTTCCAGTCGTGGAAGCCCGGCCAGAAGGACAAGAACAACGGCGTCGTCTTTCTAGTTTTTCTCCAAGAGCACGCGATGCGCATCCAGACCGGCTACGGCTTGGAAGGCGCGTTGCCGGATGCGCTCTGCAAACGCATTGTTGCCGACGAGGTGGCGCCCTGTTTCAAGCGCGGCGACTACGCCGCCGGTTTGAGCGCCGGCGTGGAAGCGATCCTGAAGGCGACGCGCGGCGAATACAAAGGCACGGGCAAAAGCAAAGGCTCGACCGTCGCGAACAAAGATCCGCTCACGTTTGTCCTCGATCACCTGCCGCTCATTATCTTTTTCGTTGTCGTTTTGTTTGGGATCTTGCGGAGCGCCATGCAGCCGCGCGGCAGAGTATATCGTCGCGGCGGCGGCACCTATTGGGGCGGCAGCGGAGGCGGTGGCTGGAGCAGCGGTGGCGGTGGCGATTTTTCCGGCGGCGGCGGCAGCTCGGGCGGCGGCGGCGCGAGCGGGAGTTGGTGACGCATGAAGGTCAAAGAATTCATCAGCCAGTTGGACGAGGCGCGGATCGTCGCGGCCATCGGCGCGGCGGAGCAGAAAACCTCCGGCGAAATCCGCGTTTATATTTCGCATCGCGCGCACGCCGACGCGCTCACCTACGCGCAAAAACGTTTCCATCAACTCGGCATGACGCAGACGCGCCAGCGCAACGCGGTGCTGCTCTACCTCGCGCCGCGCTCGCGCCAGTTCGCGATTGTCGGCGATAGCGGCGTCCACGAGAAATGCGGCGACGCGTTCTGGCAGGATGTCAGCGCGAAGCTCGGCGCGGCGCTCAAGCAGGGCGATTACACCGCCGCGCTGATCCAGACCGTGCAGCAGATCGGCGACCTGCTCGCCGCACACTTCCCGCATCTCGACGGCGACGTGAACGAATTGCCCGACGCCATCATCCACTGATTTATTTCGGAGGCACAACATGAAGAAAAATATATGGGGAATGCTGTTGTTTTCCGGCGTGCTCGTCGCCGGAGGCGTGCGCGCGGCGGATACGCTGGAACCGATGGCGGCGTTCGGCAAGGACGCGCGCATCTTGTTTCAGGGCGATTCCATCACCGACGGCAACCGCGGGCGCAGCGCCGATCCGAACCACATCCTCGGCCATGGCTACGCGTTCATCGTCGCCGCGAAATTCGGCGCAGGTTACGCGGAGCGCAACCTGACGTTCATCAACCGCGGCATCAGCGGCAACACCGTGCTCGATCTCGAAAAGCGCTGGCAGAAGGACACACTCGACCTCAAGCCGGACGTGCTGTCCATTTTGATCGGCGTCAACGACAACAGCAAAGGCGTCGCCGTGGAGCAATACGAGCAGGTCTATGACAAGCTGCTGACGGCGACGAAGGCGGCGAATCCGAAAATCAAATTGGTGTTGTGCGAGCCGTTCGGCCTGCCGATGGGCGCGAAGAAGGCGATCTTCGCGACGTGGAATCCGGTCTTGCAGCAGCGGCAGGCGGTCGCCGCCAAGCTCGCCGCGAAACACGGCGCGGCGTTCGTGAAGCTCCAGAAGATGTTCAACGACGCCGGCAGCCGCCTCGCGCCGGAGCACTGGATCTGGGACGGCGTACATCCGACCTACTCCGGCCACCAACTCATGGCCGATGAATGGATTCGCACTGTCAACGCGTTCTGGCCAGCGAAATAGTGGGGGGAAGAAAACGTGACCGATTTCGTTTTAGAACAAACATCGGGTGTTGCGGTGACACAAACGGATGCCATCCTAGATCTCAAAAGGGTCGCCCAGCTTCTCGCGAAGGATACGGTTTCATATCGGGAATACTTGCAACACGGGAAATATACCAGCACCACGCTCAGTCGAAAATTTGGCACATGGAATAAGGCTCTTGCGGTCGCAGGGCTTAGCATTAGCAACGCAGTGAATCTGGGAGAGTTTGAGCTTTTCGGGAACATCGAAGCGCTTTGGAGACATTTCGGCCGGCAACCGACAAAGCGACAACTAAGTGAACCACCCTCCGTTTTCAGTGAGGGGCCATACGCGCGCGCTTTTGGCTCGTGGCGAAAGGCACTAGAAGCATTTGTAAAATGGGCCAATTCAGATGAACCAGCCATTATTGAACAGGGACATGGCTCCAGTGAACTCTCGAATCGGAGGACACCTCGCGATCCAGACTTGCGCCTACGATACCGTGTCATGAAGAGAGACAACTTCACTTGTAAATACTGCGGCAAGAGTCCAGCAACAACGCTTGGTGTGGAGTTAGAACTCGACCATAAACACGCTTGGTCAAAGGGTGGCGAGACTACCTTTGACAATCTGATAACGGCCTGCACCAAGTGCAATAGAGGGAAATCGAACCTTTAACGTGAGCTTGTTATTCAAGTAGGAGCGCACCATGAAAACGAAAAGCATCACGGCCATCGTGTGCGGATTCATTCCGCTGCTCGCGGCGGCGGAGCCCGCGGCGAGGGACGCGGACCTGCGGTTGCCGGAGAACGATATTCTCTGGAAGGCCGTCAGGGATTACGTGGAGGTGCAGCCGGTGCCGGAATATCAGCACGCCTCCGAAGCGGCGCGCGAAGCTTTTCGCGACATCAAGTATGGCGTGCGGATTCACTGGGGGCTTTATTCCATCAAGGAGTGGAAAGAGAGCTGGACGTTTCTGACCGCGAGCAAGGCGGAGCGTCAGGAATATCAGGAGCTTTATAAGACGTGGAACCCGGCCGGCTTCAACGCCGAGGAATGGATGCAGCTCTTCAAGACGAACGGCGTGCGGATGTTCGCGTTCACGGCCAATCACCTCGATGGCTTCAGCATGTTCGACACGCAGACGCGCATCCGGCAACGCGTGAACTGGACCGCGCCGGGCGGGCCGCAGATCGAGGCGTGCGATCTCGCCTACAGCATCATGCAGACGCCGTTCAAGCGCGATGTCGTGCGCGAGCTGACCGACGCCGGGCGCAAATTCGGTCTGAAAATTGACCTCTATTTTTCGCACCCGCAGTGGTACGACGCGGACTTCCGGCCCTACTGCTATCACCCGCTGCAGACGCCCGCCTCGCGCGATCATCCCGAACTCTATGCGAACACCTTCACCGCGAAGGACAGCAAGAACGCCATCATGGCACCCGATCCGACGCCGGCCGAGGAAGCGCGCATGTTGCAGCGTCACCGCCAGCAGCTCACGGAGCTGCTCACGAAGTACGGCAAGCTCGACATGGTCTGCCTGGATATGTGGCTCGGAAAAAAGATCTGGCCGCAGACGCGCGAGACGATGCTGGCGCTGCGCAAGCTGCAACCCGACGTGATGTTCCGCGCGCGCGGCATCGGCAACTACGGCGACTACTACACGCCCGAAGGTTTTGTCCCCGGCAAAAAAGAAAACACCGCCATGCCGTGGTTTGTGATCTATCCGCTCGGCAAGGGTTTCTCCTATCGCGGGCCGTCGGATCATTTCAAAGGCGGCGACTGGATCATCACCAACCTCGTGGACGCCGTCGCGAAGGGCGGCAACTTCATGGTTGGCATCGGCCCTGATGCGAACGGCAAGTTCCCGCCGGAGATTGTGAAGCAGCTTCAGGAAGCCGGCGCGTGGCTCAAGGTCAACGGCGAAGCGATCTTCGCGACGCGGCCCTATCTGCGCTGGCACGAGAACCAGAATCTCCGCTTCACGCGCACGAAGGACAAAAAGTTTGTCTACGCGATCAGCCTCGCGTGGCCCGGCGAAACGTTGCGCAGCCAGTTGCTGAAACCCAAAGCGGGTTCCGCGATTCGGCTGCTCGGTTATGAGCATGATCTGAAGTGGCGGATGGCAGGCGACAGCCTCGTCATCGAACTGCCTAAGGAACTTCAGGACGCCAACGCGCGGTCGTGTCACACTGCCTACACCTTCAAAGTGGAATCGGCGCCGTGGGAAACCTTCGCCGCCACCTTGCCGCAAGAAGTGCCACCGCCGACAAGTCAGTGAAATAAACTGTTGCGGCTACGCCGCACGAAACCTCACGCGGAGCGTGAGGACTACTTTGCAGCGCAGCCATAGTAGTCCTCTCGCTCCGCGAGAGGCTCTAGTTCGTTGACCTACCTGCTGCCCCGAAAATCTGTGGCGAGAAATTCGGATGCCAGCACCGCAGGCTGCCGAACGATTTGGTTTGTCCTTCGCACGCGAGGTTTCGGCTTGCGCGGCGGCGGGTGGCGGTGTCAAATCGCCGCGCCAAAAACAGGAGCAATCATGAAAGCATTACGGATGGTGTTGATCGCGGTCGCGCTGCTGTGGAGCGTGCCACAGGGTTTCGCGAAAGGGCCGGTGGCCGTCACCGATCTCGACAAAGCGCTCGAGCAGGCGAAGACCGAGAAGAAGCTGCTGTTCATCCAATACGGACGCGAAGCGTGCGGCAACTGCCAGGCGCTGCGCGGCTATGTGGCCAAGGGCGAGGTCAAGTTGTCGAAGGACAAATTCGTCTACGCGGATCTGAACTGCGACGACAAGACCACCGCCGCGGCGTTCCGTAAAATGTTCAAGGTCGAAGGCAGCACGCTGCCGTTCGTCGTCGTCGCCGACTCCGAAGGCAAGCAGCTCGCCGGCCGCACCGGCTTCGGCTCGCCCGCCGAATACAAAAAATTCCTCACGTCGGCGCAGACGAAAAAGCCCGCCGACGCCACGAAAGCCGCCGCGAAATAATCCGGTTTCCAAGGCCTGCCTGTCCCGGGCGTAGTCGAGGGAGAAAACGGAACGCGTGGTTTTTCCAATCATTGGAAAAGTTCACGCCGACTTTTTCCAAGCCTTGGAAAAAACAACGTTCTCCGTTTCCAAGGTTTGGAAAATGCCCCCGGCCCAGACACAAGCCACACGCCTGATCGAGTTGCTCGCGACGCTGGAGCACGCCGTCGTTGCCGAGCGCCGGCCCGCCGACCAGGTTTTCGCCGAATGCTGTCGCGCGCATCACGAGTGGGGCTCGCGCGACCGCCGGATTTTTGGCGACGTGCTCTTTGCGTATTTCCGCTGGCGCGGCTGGCTGGCGGGTTTGCCGCCGGCGCGCGCGCTGGCGCTCGCGGGCTGGCTCGATGGACTCGCTCATCCCGCGCTCGTTGAACTCGCGGCACAGGCTGAACTGAAGCTGCCCGCCGTCACGCCGGAAAAGCTGGACGACAAGGCGCGCGAACTTTCCGCGCTGCTCGGCGACGAAAAAAAACTTTCCGCGCTCCTGCCCGACTGGACGCTGCCGCTGCTGGCCGTGAACTCCGGTGGTGCGCAACAACACCTCGAAGCGTTTCAGCGCCGGCCGCCGGTCTGGCTGCGCGTCGCGCCGGAGCAGGTTGCGGCGACGTTGGCTTTTTTCAACGCGCCGAATCCGCGCGCCGCGGCGCATCCACATATTCCGGGCGCGATTTGCGTGAAGCCGCCGGCGAATCTGCAAGGGCTGCATGCGGCGACCGGCGTCGCCGCGATCGTGCAGGACCTCGCGTCGCAGGTGATCGGACTGCTCTGCGCGCCGCAACCCGGCGAGCGCTGGTGGGACGTTTGCGCCGGCGCGGGCGGCAAGACGCTGCACCTTGCCGCGCAGATGCAGAATCGCGGCACGCTGCTCGCTACGGACGTGCGCGCAGGCGCATTACGCGAGCTGGAAAAACGCGCGGCGGAAGCAGGCGTGACGATGGTGCGAACGCAGCCGATTCGAGACGCGGAACGCGCAACTCGCGACACCTTCGATGGCGTGCTGGTGGATGCGCCGTGCAGCGGCATCGGCACGTGGAACCGGAATCCCGATATGCGGTGGCGCACCGACGCGGCCGACGTGGCGGCGAAGGCCGCGTTGCAGGCGGATATTCTCGAGCGCGCTTCGCGTAGCGTGCGGCCCGGCGGCGCGCTGATCTTCGCGGTGTGTACCGTGACGGCGGCGGAGACAAGCGGCGTGACGGAAAATTTTTCGCGCGCACATCCCGAGTTTGTCGCAGAGTCCGCGCCGCATCCACTGACCGGTGAAAAATTGCCGGGCACTTTTTTCATCTGGCCCTGGCAAGGCCCGTGTGACGGCATGTTCGCCGCGCGCTGGCGGCGGGCAGCCAAGGATTGACGCAGCAAAGTTTCGTGGAGGCACACGTCCCGCGTGCCGGTGCAGGCGGCGTCCCGCCGCCTGTTCTCAAAGAGAGTTTCTTCAAAGAAGTCGGGCGTGACCCGATTGGTGTTCAGACGTCGGCGGCAATTTATCACAGCAGTTGTTTGGACTGCTCCGGCGAAAAACCTGCGCAGTTGGCGATATGGCCCATGGTGTAGGCGTTGATGGGATTGTGCCGGGGAATGGCGAGGGTACGGATACCGTTGCTCATGATCGTGTGACCGCCCTGACGAATAATCTCAAAGCCCGCCTTGCGCAACGCGCGGATGGCGGCGACGGATGAGACTCCAGGAATTTTGGGCATGATGTCAGACGGCTATGGATTCATGCACTACACGCGCCCCAAAACGCCGCGCGATTTCCGGTTGAGCGGCAACGTATTCGCGGATGGCCTCGCGAATATTCGTCAGCGCTTCCTTGCGCGTCCTGCCTTGCGAACAGCAGCCCGGTAGATCATCGGACCAGATGGCAAAGCCTTCTGCGGATTCCACCAGCGTGATGTTGTAGTGCCGTTTCATGCGCGTGAATATGCAGCCAGCCGGAGACTGCGTCAAGCAGGCAGGCGGTGCCGGGGAAATCAGAAACTATTTCGCGCCGGAATAGTCCAGCTCGCCCTCAAACACATATTCGGCGGGGCCGAGGAGGGTGACGTCGCGGGCGTCATCGGCAGTGAGGGCGAAGTTCACTTCGAGCAAGTCGCCGCTGGCGGGGCGGATGCGTACGGGCGGCGTGACGCGGCCGAGGCGCGCGGCGATGAGCGCGCTGGCCACCATGCCGGTGCCGCACGCGAGCGTCTCGGCCTCGACGCCACGCTCGAAGGTGCGTACGCGCACCTCGCGCTCTGGCGTAACGGCGATGAAGTTGGCGTTCGTGCCGCGCGGCGCGAAGTCGGCGTGATGCCGGATCGCCGAACCGAGGCGCGCGACATCCACGCTCGCGAGATCGGGCACCTCGATGACGGCGTGCGGTACGCCGGTGTTGACGAAGTGATAGGTCCAGGTTCGGTCTTCCGCGGTGAGTTGGCGGTTGAGCCGCCAGTCGTGCGGCGGGGTCATGACGAGGCGTACGCGCTGGCCGAGAATTTCCGCGCGGACTTCGCCGGCGACGGTCTCGATGCGCATCTGCGCGGGCGCGATGCCGCGGTCGTGTGCGAAGCGCGCGATGCAACGCGCGCCGTTGCCGCACATCTCCGCCTCGCCGCCGTCGGGATTGAAAAAGCGCATCCGAAACGTGCCCGTCGCCGAGGGCTGCACGAGCATGATGCCGTCGGAGCCTACGCCCGTGCGCCGCGCCATCACCTGCGCGAGCCACGCGCGGTCGCCGGCCGGGAACGTCTGCTGGCGGTCATCCACGAGCAAAAAGTCGTTGGCCGCGCCGTGCATTTTCGCAAAAGAAATTTTCATGTTTCGCCTCAAGCAAGCGCGGGAACTCTACCACAACTTTCGCGGTTGGGTAACACCGTGCGACGGGGCGCGCTGCCGCCGCGGCGCGGATGCGCGGCGATTTGGGCTTGACCAGCAACGGGGCGTATTTTATGTGACGGCCAACTAGGAGATAAACCATGAACAAGTATCCGCCCCCGGTGGTCTTCCTGCCCGGTATCATGGGCAGTGCGTTGCGCGATGAATATCCGGTCAATCCGGAAAGCGTCTGGTCCGCCATCAAGATGGCACTGAACGCCTATGACCGGATCACGCTGCATCCCGACAATCCGCGCTACGAGGTGCAGGAGCCTGCGCGCGTCGTGAAGGATCAGCCGCTCTCGCTGGTCTACTCGGAATTCGTCGCGGAGCTGCGGCACAACCTGTCGCCGCAACCCGACGAGCCCGTGCCGGTGTTCCCGTTCGCCTATGACTGGCGCCGACCGCTGGCCGAGGTGGAAAAGGAACTCGCCGCGTTTGTGGACGAAGTCATCGAGCGCACGAAATTGCTGCGGCACTACGCGGCAGATGGCTACGGCAAGGATACTCCTGCACAGGTGAACCTGATCGGCCATTCGATGGGTGGCATGATCATCACCGGCTATCTCAAGAACTACGGCCTTGGCAAGGTCCACAAGGTGGCCACGATCGCCACGCCGTTCCGCGGCTCGTTCGAGGCTGTCGCCAAGACGGCGACCGGCATGGCCGCGCTCGGCACCTCGCCGGGCAGCTCGCGCGAGCGCGAGTCGGCGCGCGTCACGCCGTCGCTCTATCATCTGCTGCCGTCGTTCGATATGGCCAGCGGCCAACCGGGCGCTCTGACGTTGTTCAATGTGGCGGCCTGGCAACCTTCCATCCTCCAATCGCTTGCCTCGTTCTTCCGCCTGTATGGCGTGAAGAACAGCACGGAAAATACGCCGGAACAACAGGCGCAAATGTTGATGACGTCCTTCCTCAAAACGGCGGCGGAGTATCGCGACACGCTGGAAAGCCTCACGCTGCCCGACTCGAAGCAATGGCTCTCCATCGTCGGCATCGGTCGCAACACCCGCGTCGGCATGGGGTTCGAGAAGGACGACGCAGGACAGCCGCTCTTCGATCTGACGGAGGAAAAGTATTGCAAGGACGACTGGAGCACTGACCCGACAAAGCACAGTTCGCAGACCGGCGACAACACCGTGCCCTACTTCGGCGCGCGCGCCAGTTTCATTCCGACCGCGCAGGTGGTGTGCGTGACGGCCGACGATTTCAATTTCTGGGAATTGGAGGACCGCGCGCTGCTCGCCATCGGCCTGCACTCCGATCTGCCGAACATGAACCTCGTCCAGCGCCTCGTCACCTGCCACCTCAAAGGCAGCATCCCCAACGGAGCCGAAGTCTGGGGCCGCCGCGCGCCCGACCTGCCGGACACAGAAAAATGGGATCCGCCCATCGCCGGCTTGCCGGAAGAAAAGTGATCCGCTGAACACGGCGCATCGCGCGGGAAATTTTCCAGCGAAATTTCCCGCGCGGTTTTTTTGAGGGCGGGGGCTGTGTTTGGTGAGGCGATTCTTTTGCGTGGGCTCGGCCACGACGGAGCGTGGCCCTCCAAAGCGGAGCATCTGCTGGGTTTGTGGCGGGATAGGTTCTGTCGCGTCCGTCTAGGACTAAGT
>TBL_comb47_HYPODRAFT_10008128_pt1 | contig 10820 bp, 4 predicted proteins | sample TroBogypolimnion_40_FD_10682 | JGI IMG/M metagenome (IMG submission 10682) | reverse complement strand
CCGACGACTCCGGCAAGCCACACCCGCTCGGCCCCTGGCGCGAACACACCACCGCCCATATCGACCTTTCCATCGCCCACACCTCCAAGCTGATCGTCGCCGCCGTGGCGGCGAATGCGCGCATCGGCATCGACATCGAGGCCGTCGGACGTGACCTCAGCGAAGATTTCACGCGCGGCGTTTTCACCCACGAGGAGCTGGAGCTGGCCGCCAAGACCGGCGAGTCGCCGACTGCCATGTTGCGCTTCTGGTGCGCCAAGGAAGCCATCTCCAAAGCGCTCGGCACCGGCATCCGCTATAGCCCGCGAGACCTCCACATCACCGCCATGGATCCGGTCAGCGGCGAAATCCAGATCGAGCTGCTGGGCCAGTGGCTAGAAGCCTTCAAGTACATGAAAGGGCGCAAGAACGTGATTCACTCCTCACTTTATGAGGGCCACGCGTTCGCCTCCTGCATGCTCCCCAACTCGCTCTTCGAAGGTAACTGAACCCATCGTTCTGTATGGTCTTTCCACCCTTCAAGACCCCGCGCGTCGTTCAGCAGGTTCCTTTAATCCGCCAGGCATTCTTAAAACTCTTTGTAACTGCTTGCATACAGCGTTTCTCAACAGCAGCGGCACAGAGGTTCTTCTTTCTCAGCTCCGCGATCTCCGCGCCTCTGCATGAGATAACAACTTGATGTTGTCATGGAATCGGATAGGTGCCGTCAGAGTCGATGTAACGTCTCAATCACTGCGCAGTCCAGATTGCGCAAGAGCGGCTGTCCGTCCGCCTCGGCTTGTCCTTCATCTCTTCGGCATACGCCCCATTAAGGAAGGGGTATAATTCTTACAGTTAAATTGAATCAGATTCCCAATGAAACCAAGGGTTTCAGCTAGGTGGCGGGTTAGCTCAGTTGGTAGAGCAGCGGCAAAAAAAGGACTCTCTACGGGTGTAGAAGAGTCCTAAAAAGAATGGTGGCAAGGGTGGGGATCGAACCCACGACACGCGGATTTTCAGTCCGCTGCTCTACCAACTGAGCTACCTCGCCACATATAAAAAAGTACGCCCATTACTGGGTGAAAAACGGGTGTCACTTTAGACAATCCACCCCGTACTGTCAACCCTCTTTATGAGAAAAATGATGGTCGCGAGAATCAACCGCGCATAGCCCGGTCGCCAGCCTGGCCCAGCGCCGCCGCGAGACGGGCCGAATCCGCAGGGGCGAGAGGCGCATGTCTCGTTTTGACGCACGCGATGAAATCGCGATGCAACCCAGCGCACGGCTCCAGCGCCCACGTTTTAACTGCTGCCAGCAGGTCGGGAGAGGACGCCTCAAGCGCTCCGTTCGTCACCCAAACCCACCTGCCGTCGCGGCCGATCCAGCGCACGCCGATGCCCTTCTCGAGCCGTCCGCCGTCAGCCACAGTCAGCCCCATCCCGTCGCGGTAAACGCAGCGGAACCGGAACGCCGTCGCGGTGTCGTAGAGCCCGTCTCGCGGATATTCGCCGCAGCCTTCGACTGCCAGCGGCTCCTCATCGCGGCCCGCGCCCCACAGCGCGGTGTCGCCGTAGAGGCCGATGCCATCAGCCAGCGGACCTCCCCCAAACGCGCTGACCCAGCGCCAGTGGAAGTCGGGCGTACCGCCGCTCGCGCTTCCGCACGCGGGACCGCGTCCGCCACCGGGCAAGCCGATTTCCACATGCGCCACATCCCCGATCAAGCCGCCGCGCACCGCCGCGACAGCACTGCGGAAACGCGGCTCCGCGCGCTGCGTGTTGCCAGCCTGCCAGACGCAGGCGCTTCGTGTCACCGCATCGGCCAGCGCCAGCCCCTCTTCGTGTGTGTGCGCGAACGGGGTTTCGCCATAGACATCTTTTCCGCAGCGGAGAGCCTCAAGACCGACACGCGCATGCAGATAGTCCGGCGTGGCGATCATCACCGCGTCGATGTCGGGGCGTGCGCACAGGTCTCGGAAATCGCTGAATGCCCGGCAGTCACGGTTGCCGTAGTACGCGTCCACGCGCGCCTTGGCAGCCTGTCGCTTGCGGTCGTTCACATCGCACACCGCTTTGATCGCCACATCGTCCATTCCGAGGAACGAACTCAGGTTGGCAAAGCCCATGCCGCCGAGTCCGATCATTCCCATGGTGATCTTGCCGCTCGGCGCTGAACGGCCCAACAGGCGGGAAGGTACGATGTTGAAGACCGTGACAGCGGTCGCCGTTCCGCTCAGTTGAAGGAATGTTCTGCGAGTGGTTTTCATCAGGTTGATCGGTTAGGCAGTTAGCGGGCAAGCCTTGCGAGAGCGATTGCCTCCACTTCTGTGCTTAGCCGCCTTCATCCTCGAACGGTCACCAGTTGAGCGCCGCAATTTCGAAATGCGCTTTCGGGTGCGAACAGGCCGGGCATACATCCATGGCTTCTGCCCCCATGTGGACGAAGCCGCAGTTGCGGCAGCGCCACACAGTCATCTGGTCCTCACGCTTAAAGACAATGCCCTTCTGGATATTCGCCGCGAGCGCGCGGTACCGTTCTCCGTGAAACTTCTCGGCAATAGCGATGCTCTCCATCACCTTCGCAACCGCCTCGAACCCCTCGGCTCGCGCGATTTTGGCAAAGTCGGGGTACATGTGTTTCCACTCGTGCTCCTCGCCCTCAGCCGCATGGTTCAGATTGTCCATCGTCTTGCCGATCACACCCGCAGGAAGTCCGATCGAGACCTGCACCTCGCCACCCTCTAGAAACTTGAAAAGCTGCTTGGCGTGCTCTTTCTCCTGATTAGCCGTCTCTTCGAAAATCGTCTCGATCTGAACAAAGCCCTCTTTTTTCGCCTGAGCGGCCCAATACGTGTAACGGTTACGCGCCGCCGACTCCCCCGTGAAAGCGGTCAGCACATTCTTCTCTGTCTGAGTCCCCTTGATCGATGCCATTTTGTCTCCTCCTTAGTCGTCATAGTCAGCCCGGACATCACCCGAGTCATGAGTTTAAAATTATCACAAAAGGCGTGCGGAAACAACCCTTCGCTGCGGCTCGACAGAACGAAGAGGCGCAAGGTTGATATTTTTTGAAGCGCACGTTTTCTTGGTGTGGTTGTCTTTCAGGCCGAGATGTCCGTCAAAGCTTTCAAGCCCTATACCTGATGTGCTACTGTTTCTTACGAAATGAACTGCGCGCGAGGATTTTGAGCAACAGACGCGCGTCCATCCTACGAGGAGCTATCATGCGTCTTTCTCTTTGCGTTCTGATGACGTGCATTGCGGCGGACGCCGCCGTGGCCGCTATGACTGCCGATGCTTTGCGCTGCGAATACGCGTCCGACCCGATCGGCATTGACTCGCTCCAGCCCCGCCTGAGCTGGACACTGCGCTCTGACGGTCGGGGCCAAGTCCAATCCGCCTACCAGATTCTCGTCGCCGCTTCGCGTGAGGACCTGCTGCAGGGCAAGAACCTCCTGTGGGATACGGGCAAGGTCGAGTCGCGGCAAAACGTCTATGTCGTCTATGCGGGCGCACCGCTCGCTTCAGGCTCACGCTGCTACTGGAAAATCCGCGCGTGGGACAAGCAAGGCCAACCCTCGCCGTGGAGCGCTCCCGCCTTGTGGCAGGTCGCCCGCCTGGACACCTCCGCGTGGCAGGCCAAGTGGATCGGCCTGACGAGCGACGGTACGCCCGCCTGGCAGAGCGTCACCCTTGCCGCAGACATCACGCTGCTCACCAACGCCGTCGGCATCGTGTTCCGCGCCCAGGACGACGGCAACTGTTACATGTGGCAGCTCAACAACAGCATGGGCCATGACCTGCTGCTTCGCCCGCACATTCAGAAAAACGGCCAGTGGTCCACGCTTCGCGAGATCTCGTTGCGGCAGATCGTTCCGGCTTCCGACGATTTCAAGACGCACCGCGTGGAGATCGAAGCCGTCGGCAGCCGGATCCGCACGCGCATAGACGGCAAATTGGCCGACGAGCGGCAGGACACCACCTTCGACTCCGGCACCGTCGGCTTCCGCGCGGACAGCAAGGAGCGCTTTGCGGTGGACAACCTCATGGTGACCACAGGCGCGCCGAACGTCACCGTCCTTCAAGACGATTTCAACAAGGGCTCTGCCGCCTTTCCGAAGGCTAAGACAGAGAACGGACGACTTGTCGTATCCGGCGCAACACTGCTGCACCGTCCTCCTCTGTCCAAAGACTGCCCGCGTCTCCGCAAGGCATTCACCGTTGATAAGCCCGTGCGCCGCGCCACGGCGTCCGTCTGCGGGCTCGGCTTCTGCGAACTGTACGTCAACGGCCAGAAGGCCGACAGCCGCGTGCTCGCCCCCGCCAACACACCCTATTCGCAGCGCCTGCTGTTCGATATGATCGACGTGACCTCTCTTGTGAAGCGCGGCGACAACGCGCTCGGACTGTGGCTCGCGCCGGGCTATTCCGACGACTATTCGCAATGGGGCTGGAAATGGGAGAATGCGAAGCGCGCGATCCTTCAGCTCGACCTGCTCTTTGAGGATGGCTCAACCGCCGCAGTCGTCACCGACGGAAGCTGGCGTGCGGGAGCCAGCCCGCTCACCTTCGCCAGCCTTTACGACGGCGAGGTGTTCGACGCGGGACTGGAGACGCCCAACTGGGCTACCGCCGGCTTCGCTGCGGAGGGCTGGCAGCCTGTGCGTGTCCTGTCGGCACCAGCTGCCGCGCTCAAGCCCAACGTGATGCCGCCGCTCCGCGTGACCCAGACGATCCGACCCGTGAGCGTGACAGAGCCCAAGCCGGGCGTATTCGTCTTCGACATGGGACAGAATTTTGCGGGCTGGGTCCGCCTCCGTGCGGCAGGCTCACGCGGAACCCGCATCGTGATGCATCACAGCGAACTGATCGGCGCGGACGGCATGCTCGACCCCTGGACCAACCGGCGCGCCAAGGCGACCGACACCTTCGTGCTGCGGGGCGAAGGTTCCGAAACGTACGAACCGCGCTTCACCTATCACGGGTTCCGCTACGTCGAGGTCTCGGGTTATCCGGGCAAGCCAACGCGCGACGATGTCACTGGCTGCGTGGTGCACGCCGCTGTGCCGCCCGCAGGCACGTTCCTCACCTCTGACGCAGCGATCAACCGGATCCACAGCAACTGCGTCTGGTCGATGCGCAGCAATCTCATGAGCATCCCGACCGACTGCTGTATGCGCGACGAGCGAACCCCCTGCCAGATGGATTCGCTCGCCTACGAAGAGGCCGCGCTGTGCAACTTCTGGATGAACACCTATTACGTCAAATGGCTGGATGACATCGAGGGCGGACGCGGCAACCCGGACTGGAACGGTGACGAGGTGTTCCTGCCGTGGCGCCTCTACCGGCACTATGGCGACACGCGCATCCTCGAAAAACATTACGGCAACATGCGCGCTTATGCTGAGCATATCCACGCCAAAACGCCAGACCACATCTACACGGACGGGTTCGGCGACTGGTGCCCGCCAAACGACGGAACATGGGACGGCTTCTACGGCGACGTGACCGAAGTGAACACAAGTCTGTACGCCGAACTCATCAGGATTATGGCCGAAGCCGCCGCAGTGCTGGGCAAAAGTGACGATGCGACACGCTACACGACACTGGCGACAGAGATCACACAGGCGTTCTGCGAGAAACGCCTGAACGCTAAGACATCCGCTTACGGCGACGGTTCGCAGACCACGGCGATCATGCCGCTGGTCTTCAACTTGGTGCCGCAAGACCGGCGGACCGCCGTGTTTGGCCATTTGATTTCGACCATTCGCGAGAAAGACAAGGGCCATCTCGACACCGGGATTTTCGGAACCCGCTACCTGCTCGACGTGCTGTGCGACGGCGGACAGACCGATCTCGCCCTGAGCATGCTGACACAGCCAGAGTACCCTGGGTTCGGATTCCAGCTCGCACAGGGCGCCACCACGCTGTGGGAGCAGTGGACCGTCAAGGGCGGCATGAACTCTCACAACCATGCGATGTTTTCGGGAGTGGACGCCTCGCTCTATTCGCGGCTGGCGGGCATCACGGCCCTGAAGCCGGGCTTCGCGGAAATCGGCATCCGCCCCTGCCTACCGGAGACGCTGACGTTCGTCGAAGCCGCTCAGGACACTGTGATGGGCCGGGTTCGTTCGCGTTGGCAGCGCAAAGGGGACAGCGTGGAGATGAGCGTCTCCATCCCAGTCAATGCCACCGCGATGATCTCCGTTCCTGCATCCAGCAAAGCGTCCGTGACCGAACACGGCCAGCCCGCCGGCAAAGCCGATGGCGTGACGTTCAAGGGCATGAAAGGCGGGTCCGCCGTTTTCCAAGTCGGCTCAGGCGACTACCTGTTCACGAGCGCAGTTCTCCGTCGGTAGGTAACGAAGCTAGAGCGCGTTAACTTGAATTGTGGCCACTATTTTCACTGCATGACGCAAAACGTTTTTGACAGGATGAACAGGATTTTCAGGATTTACCCTAGCAATAACATCCTGTTTAATCTTGTCTCAAATTTTCCCTTTTAAGGTTCGTCGCCATCGTGAAGTCGATCACCTCGTCCTTCACTACTGTTACCGCTTCTGCAGTTCGACAATCGCGCGGGCAAGCTTGTCCCGGTGTGTCTCCATCGTCGCCGGGTCATGCGTGAACGTGGTCATGTTTGCGGAGACATCCGCCGGCACCGTCAGGAGCGCCTCGTAGTTGGCACGCGATCGCGGGTCAAGCTTGGGCGCTTTTTCCGCCAGCAGGCGCTTCAGAATGACAAAGTACTCGTAGTCTTCAAGCCCGTCGCGCAGCAGCTCGAAGCGAATCGTGTCCACAGGTCCGTCCAGCACGGGCGCGGCGGGTTTGCCGTCGGCGGCAGCCTCCGGCGGATACATGAAGCGTCCGTCGCCGTTGCCCCACGGGTTTTTCGTGCCCGGCGCGAGTTTTCCATCGGACACCCAACTCATCGCGTCGAGATACGGGTTCTGCGGATTCGCGCGGTCTGGATACGCCGCGCCGCTTGTCCAGTACACGGTTTCCCAAATCAGGACGCCGGTCACGCGCTCGGCCCAGGTCTGCCACAGCCAGACGCGCATCTCCGTGCCCGGATGGTCGATGAACTCGGTCGCATACGGTGCTTTCGGGCCGCAGCACACATACCACCAGAACTGATCGCCCGCTTTGCGACGCTCCTCCGTGCCGGCCATGTTGAGCGACGGGGTCAGCGGCACCCAGAGGTTCGGCCCGCCCACCAGTTCCTTCTCAACTTGCTCGGTCAGCATGCGCCGCAGTCCCGGCGCGTGTTTCTTGAGCTTGGCGAAACCGTTCATCACAAACGGATAGTCCTTGGGCTCCGGCTCGTCGAACCAGTAGACGTAAGCCTTGTCGAGCCACCCCTTCTCGCGCAAATGGGTTTCGATGCCTTTCAGATACTTGCCGAGCAGGATATCGTACTCGGGGCTGCTTTCCGCAAACCCCAAGAATGAGGGTTCGGTCCGGCTTTGAAACGTGCCGCCGCCCAGCCCGTCCACAAAAATGACGAACGAGTTGAAGTGATATGTCGCCAAGGCACGGGTCATGGCCGCATCCCACTTCGACCAATCGAACACCGGCACGGTCTTCGTCGCGTCGAGCGGCTCAAACGCGCCACCCTCGACGACTTCCTTGCCAGTCGCGGCGTCGGTGATCTTCAGGCTGTCCACCCACAGACCGCCCGTTGCCCCCCCGGGCTCCTGATAGCCTGCCGCATAGATTGCGAAACGGCAGGAGACGGCCTCCTTCGGGAAGGTCGTCAGCACTTTCTCGAAAGACTGCCACTCCGTTTTGCTATCGATCGTGAGATCGGTGTTGCAACCAGACATCCATTCCCCGCTCGCCTTCTGATAGCTCAGCGCGAACACGAACTTCTGTCCGTTCGTGGTCTTGTGTTTGAAGGCGATTTTGAATCCCTTCTCAGGCAGCGGAACAAGTCCCTTGTAGGTGGCGCTGACGTTCTCGGTTTCGCTCGCGTCATTCACAAACAAAGCGCCAAGCCCTTCGGCCTTCTCCTTCGTGTCGATGACGCCGCCGCGCCACGGGTTCAGCCCCTGCCATTCGACGCTCCAGCCGTCCAGCGGAGCGGGATCATAAGGCGCGATATGGTGCTCGGACATGCTCTTCAGGTACTTGTCCAGCACCTCTCGCCGCTGGGCCGGATCAGTGACCTTCTGATACTGCCACACGGTCTGCGGGCTGAAACCGAACGAGGTCTCGCAGGTGAGCGTGTCCGGGAGCGCGAAGTCGTACACCTCCACGTTCAGGATCGCCGACACCTTCACGCCGTCGGCTTCGACCGTCACGTTGCCGCGGTAAATGCCGGCCGGCACGTCCTTCGGCGCCTTCACACGGATCCAGAACGGCTGATTCCGGCCGGCAGCCAAGTTGACCGGGCTCTTCTGCGGCGGCAACGGGTCTGGCCAATCAGCCACGGTTCCGGTCGCGTCCGTCTTCTTGGCAACCGGCACATAGCCCACGCGCAACACCTCGACATTTCCGGCGGGAATCTTGTTCTTCCCGAACACAAGTTCCGTGGCATGCACGGTCACGTTGGAAAGCGCCACGTTGGGCGTGACGACAAGCTGCAAGGCTTCCCATTCGTTTTTCGCCGCGCGAAGAACCAGCGCTTTAGCGATCTTGTGCGGCAAAGCCCTGGCCTGCGGAATCTTCCACCCCGAGGAGGCGCGCCACACATTCAGTTTGGGGTGGTTCACCGGGATGATCTCGCCGTAGCTGTCGTCATAATACTCTGACACGCGGACGGAACTTCTCGCCGTATACACCGCACCCAGTTCCACCGCCATCTGCCAGAGACCTGTCCCCGGGATTTCATACGGCACTCTCAAATCGAAAGCTCCGCCGGCGGGCAGCGTCACGGCCACGGCATTTGTGTGAACAGGCGCGTCCGAGCGCCAGAAGAGCACGCGGGCTTCGGTCGGCAGAGCTGCGCGCATCAGATTCTGAACCTGCAGGTCGACGAAATTATCGCCGCCCGGGGTCAGCGAACCCAGTCCCAGAACCCGGACCTTGACCCGCTGACTCTTGACCATATCCTCAATGTAACGCGTGCTGCCTTCAAACGACAGCGGATCACCGTCCACCTTGCCTTGAAACGCATAGCCGTGCACCTGCAAATTGCAAGGCGGTTTCGCGCCGTGCAGGCGGACGTAGACGGCCTCTGTAGGAAACATAGACGCAGGCAGATCGAACGACCCATTTCCAGCGTTGGTCAGCATTCCTACGTGCTGCCATTCCTTGGCATCGGGCGAAACGTCGACCGTCAGTTTCCCCGACATATAGTAGTTGCAGGTCAACTCCACGGTTCCCGACAACAACCGACGTCCGGCCAGCGCATGCCGGTAGGTCACAGCGGAAGTTTCGCTGAAACACCAGCGGTCGGAGTTGAACGGCGCAGTAAACCCCATCAGCGGACGGCTGTGGTTGCGGCATTCGCTACCGAGCGGAGCGTCGAAGGAATACGCGTTGCTCGCGAGCTTCTCGCCTGCGCCTAATGTCACGCCCTCAGACACCGCATAGACCGGCTCGACGGACACCAGACGCGCGTTGTCGAAAAACAGACTGCCTTTCAACTGCCACTGCCCCAGACGGACAGGTGTCGTCAGATCGTCCTTGCGGAACGGCGTCGCAAACACATTTTCGTAGAGCGACCACGCCTTGTCAGGAACGCCGATATCCACATTGGCAAAATCCGGCCCGCTGATCGCAGTGCCGCCGATGGCCTCCTCCGAGCGCGCGCTGTAACTGAGCCGGTAGACGCGACCCGGCAAAAAGGTCACAGGCTGAGAGAGCCACGCGCCATCACCTTTGCCGTCACCCTCTACCTTCAAGCACGCGCTGTTGTCGATGCCGCCTGTCTTGAGCCATTCACCCTGTCCCTTCGAAAGAGTCCATCCAAGCGGCGTCTTGTCACCCTCCTCAAACGAATGGTTCGCCAGCAAGTCGGTCTGGCCATACGCCCCGCAGAAGCAACCGCATGAGATCCCCAGCGCTACCCACGTCAAGCCCCTCATATCCATTTATCCTTTCAGTACATGTACTGTGCCAGAATGATACCATGCGACAAACGGCTCTGGCAATTCAAACCAGACGCAACCGGCGGTCACTACCGTGTTTCCTACGGTGCCCGTTCATGCTATAGTGATGCAAAGGTGAAACGATGGTCCGTTTATTCATAGCTTCGATACATGTCACGCTGCCCGAATCGATCGAATTCGGAACGGTTCTGCACATCACCCTCTGCTTTCTGGTCTGCCTGCATCTGCTGCGCACGCCGCGCGACGCCAGAACCTCGCTTTTGTGGATCCTGTTCACCTCAGTCTTTCCGATCGTCGGCCCTCTGGCCTATGTGCTCTTCGGCATCAACACCGTGCCCCACAAGGGATGGGAAAAGCAACATTCGGACGTCGCGTTCCACAAGCACCAGCAGCTCAACGTCCGCACGGCCAGCCCGCTGGCTGAGATGAATGCTCAGAAGGATGCGATGCGGGTGACGCCTGAAAACGCCCTTTCCAACCAGCTCAACCGCATCCTCGACCATCTCTCCGCCAACCATCCGCTGCTGGGCGGCAACGATATCCAGATCCTGGAAGTGGCCGAACACGCGCTCGATGAGATGTTCCTCGCCATCCGCAACGCACAGCAGCACATCCACCTTGCGACCTATATCTTCAACGACGACAAGGTGGGCTCACAACTTATGGATCTGCTGATTGAGAGAGCGCGCGCCGGCGTCCAAGTCCGAGTGCTATATGACGCTTTCGGATCGGCGGGCGCGAACCTGCGCCTCTTCTTTTGGCGGCACAGGCACGAGCCCAACCTGC
>TBL_comb47_HYPODRAFT_10008126_pt1 | contig 10820 bp, 11 predicted proteins | sample TroBogypolimnion_40_FD_10682 | JGI IMG/M metagenome (IMG submission 10682) | reverse complement strand
GAACATGGTATTTGCTTAACTGTTTTTCCGGGTTTTGCATTTTTGTCAGGCGAAGGCCTGACTCTTGTCCGCCGCAGGAGGATTGGAGTGCGGCACTCCTGCGCCGCTTTAAATTTCTTCAATACATCTCAAAAATCGTCAAACACATTTAGCGTGTCCGTCTTAAAACTCTCAACTGTTTTCTTGAAAGCAGGTTCGGCATGGATGTTAAACCAGCCAGCCGAGCACCATGGATAATTTTCTGCTACAGAAGCAAGCTTGTGGTGGACAGGATTATTATGTACATATTTAAGTCTTGCATAATAGGATTTCTGATATGAGATACGACTGTCCCAATATTGATACCAGACTTTTCTGTTTATTGTTTTATCAAGATCGTTCACATAGCGAACGGTCTCCGTGTGAAGAGAGGAAATAAAATCTTTAAGATTTGCAGGATCACTGGTAAATCCGATGAAATGATAATGGTTTGACAGCACTGCCCAGGCTTGGAGACTCCAGTTGTATCGCGTCGCATATTCTATCAGCTTGGATGTCAATATATTTAATCTTTCAGGGTCAGAGAAATAACGGGTTTTGCCATAAGTACCAGCCGTCACCATATACATTCCGGGTTCAATCATTTTATGCGGTGGAGAATGCGGCCAGTTCTGCATAAACATCTTTCCTTGTATTAAAAAAAAATGGAGAATCCAAAGCGAAGCAGGGGCTTCGCACTCCAAAGATTGCTCCGCAATCATAAAATACAAATTACCGTACGATGAACTTAACCGCTTTTTATCTTTGTCAGGCGAAGGCCTGACTTTGGAGTGCGGCACTCCTGCGCCGCTTTGGTTTGTCGCGGCATGTCCATAGAGCTTATCATGGTCTCAGTAACTGTAACCGTTGTTTTATCCTGTTTCCAGCGTATTTTCGGCGTAATCCAAAGCGAAGCAGGGGCTTCGCACTCCAAAGATTGCTCCGCAATCATAAAGAGGAACAAAATCATATAAGCTCATTTTTTGATGTTTTGAGTCCAGGGATCGCCCTCAATGCTTTTGACGGTACCGTCTACAAAAAGCACATTGCCGTAATAATTCCCGTGATTCTTCGCTTTGTCATACGCAAGCGGCAAGTTAGGATCGGATTTGGTATTTAAACCGCCGATGTAAACATAATCCAAGATTTCCTCTGTCAACGGTTGATTATCCCTACCTCTTTCTGTAGCAGAACTCGGACAGCGATATACGTCATAATCGGTCAGATAATCGTTTTTTCTTAATACTTCCAGCCCGGCAGCGCCGTTAACCGGAGGGTAATAACCTGCATAGTCCATTGCATATTGCTGAAGTACCATAGATATCTGTCTCAGATTTGAATGACACGAAATACGGCGAGCACTTTCTCTGCCTGTACATGGCAACGGGAAAGTACATAAAATGAAAAAAAGACAAAGCAACGTGCAGATACTACATATTATCTTATCAGTATTATCTATATTTTTGTTAAATATTCCTGAAAGTCCGACAATAACGCCAATGATACAAAAAAGCACCCCAATGCCTACAACCTCAGCAATATCAGGTAATCTGTAATAAAGCAAAAAATCCACAGAAAAAATTTTATTATAGATAATCGGAAGTACATATCCTGAAACAGTCAAAATTACCACAAGCATTGTTTTTGAAATTTTACTTTTGCTCATATCAAACTCATTTTTTGATGTTTTGAGTCCAGGGATCGCCCTCAATGCCTTCGATAATACCATCGGCAAAAAGCACATTGCCGTAATAGCCGTGATTATTGGCCTTGTCATATATAAGCAGCAACTTACGGTCTGATTTGGTGTTTAGTCCGCCGATATAAACATAATCTACATTTTCTTCTGTTAGGGATTCATGCCTTTTGAAGTCTTTGCTTTCCATGGTAACGCTCGGACAACGATATACGCCATAACCGGTCAGATAGTCATTTTTTCTCAACACTTCCAGCCCGGCCGCACCGTTTGCCGGCGGATAATAACCGGCATAATCCACGGCGTATTGCTGTAATGCCAGATATATTTGTTTCAGGTTTGAGGAACAGGAAATACGTTTGGGTCTTTCTCTCGCAGCTCCCAACTGAGCAAGCGCATATAGTAGGAAAGCAAGGCAGAGTAACGTACAGACAATGCATGTTACCCTGCTAATTATATTTACTCTTCTTTCGAATATTCCAGGGAATCCAAAAATAACTCCAACAATACAAATAAGCTCACCAATGGCGGTGAGATCGGCAGGCCATCTGTGATAAAGTAAATACCCGACAGAAAAAATATTTATATAGACAGTCGGAATCACGCATCCTAAAACCGTCAAAACCAATGTAATTATTGCTATTGAAGATATTTTTTTGCTCATATCAAGCTCATTTTTTTCTGCTTTTATCATTGGGTGTACCATTGACTCCTTTGACGGTGCCATCCACAAAAAGCACATTGCCGAAATGATTGTGATTGTTTGCTTGGTTATTTTCTTTGTCATATACAATCGGCAAGTCTGGATCGGATTTGGTGTTTAAACCGCCAATATAAACATAATCCAAGATTTCTTCTGTTAATGGTTGATTATCCTTGCCTTTTACCGTCATAGTGTTTGGACAGACATATATAGCATAATCAATCAAATAATTATTTTTTCTAAGAGCTTCTAATCCGGCAGCACCATTGGTCGGAGGATAGTAACCTGCATAGTCCGCCGCGTATTGCTGCAATGCCGCAGATATTTCTTTCAGGTTTAATGAGCAGGAAATGCGTATCTGATATGCTCTATAGAATGGGAAATGCATATAGAATATAATGATGCAAAGTAACGAACTAATAATCAAAATCAATACTATTTTTGTCGTCAAACTTATCTTCTTGCTCATATTTTTACCTGATTTCAGGTTCAATACTATACAATTCCGACTACAGCCATGTGGGATTCAGCAACTCGTACATGATTGCTTTCTGGGCGTGACGGCGGTTTTCGCTCTGCGTGAGAATGGTCTCAATGTTGGCTTCGACGATGTCGCGGTCGATCTCCAGTCCGGGATGAATCGGCATGTCATGGAAAACTTTGGCTTTGAGTCCGCCGAGCAGTTTCATATTCAACTGGAACGGCATCATTTTGCGGATGATCGCGTCTTTTTTATCTTTAAACTCCACGGCTTTGAAAAACTCCATATCCACCCAGGTATCGGTATAAATTACATCCATTTCGGCGGCGAGATGGCGGAAATCTTTTTCATTGATGCTGTGATCGATGTCATGGTATTTGCCGGTTCTGATCATCTCCACCACGAGTTCCGGATTGGCGGCCCCGGCGCTTTCAATCGGCGTGACGGCGTAAAAATCCGCGCCGAGCCGCGGCAGCGACGCCAGCAGCGAATTGAACACGTTGTTGCGCGCCCCGATATAAAGCACTTTCACGTTGTAGGTCTTGAACAGCTCGAAAATCGTCATGATGTCCGCCATGCCCTGACAGGGGTGACATTTATTGCAGCAGCCGTTGATGAGCGGCACCGGAGAATATTTGGCCATTTCGAGTACGTCGTCATTGCTTTTCAGGCGGGCCATGACCAGATCGACATTGCGGCCCACATAGCGGATTTCGTCCCGGATTTCGCCGATGGAAAAATTGCTGTCTTCCCATTTCTGCATATAATAATAACCGCCGAGCTCATTGATTCCCGCTTCGAACGACAAGGCGGTGCGGGTGGAAGTTTTCTGGAAAAGCAGATAAAGTTTGCGTCCTTCCAGCGAATGCGCGTAGTCCCGGGGGCGTTGTTTCATATCGCAGGCGCGCTCAATTATTTTGCATAAGTTTTCCGCGCTGTAATCTCTCAAACTCAGGAAATGCATAGCTCCCTCCTGAAAACAATTATCGAGAAAGAGGCACGATGCCTTTTTCGTTATTTATGATTCCGCATGAGACGCCGCGAACGGCTCCTCAACTAATATCGCCTTTTAACCGGATTTTTCAAGCTCATGAAGCTCAACGGAACAAAGCAATTAAAATTTATTGCACAGAAATTTGTATTTAAATTATTTATTCACAAGCATTAACACAATATTGAATTGACAAATTCACTATATTGTAGAATCAAGACGCTTATAAAAAAATGGGCGAAAACGTGGGGCCTATGGGACCTATGGGTCTTATGGGGCCTATGGGTTGCGGCTGGCGGCCGGAAAGCAGAGTATGGGAAGTATGGGAAGTATGAGAAGTATGAGAAGTATGGGAAGTATGGGAAGTATGGGAAGTATGGGAAGTATGAGAAGTATGGGAAATAGGGGGCCCCGCACGGCGCATGTGTCCAGAATGAGGTGCGCGGGTGTCCAAAATGGTAGAGTCTGACTGGTCTGACAAGTCCGACTTGTCAGACTGATTGGTGTCTCCCGCGAATGCGGGAGAGCATGTCCAAAATGGTCTTAAAACTGAAAGACGGTGTGCGGAAAAGGTCTCTAAATCCTCGGAAATGTCCTGCCGCACGGGTGTCCAGAATGACCGGCGCGGGTGTCCAAAATGGTCTTAAAACTGAAAGACGTTGTGCGGAAAAGGCCTCTAAATCCTCGGAAATGTCCCGCAACGCGGGTGTCCAGAATGACCGGCGCGGGTGTCCAAAATGTCCGAGTCGTCCGACTGGTCCGACCTGTCCGACTCGTCCGTCTTGGACCGGTATAGGGGGTCTGGTGTTCAAAATTAGCTTAGTTTTGGGATTTTTCGGTTGAATTGTGGACTTTTGCCGGTTTTACAGTATATTACTCAAACACTTTTTGCGGCTTGTTGCGGATTTTGGATGTATTGAATTGTAAAGGAGTTCCGTATGGCGGAAGTAACTTTAAGAAACGTGGCGAAGGTTTACCCCGGCAACGTGAAGGCGGTCAAGAATATCGATCTGGATATCAAAGACCGCGAATTCATGGTGCTGGTCGGCCCTTCCGGCTGCGGCAAGTCCACCACTTTACGCATGGTCGCCGGGCTGGAGGAAATTACCGAAGGCGAAATCCGCATCGGCGGACGGCTGATCAACGACGTTCCGCCCAAAGACCGCGACATCGCGATGGTATTCCAGAACTACGCGCTGTATCCGCATATGACGGTTTATGAGAATATGGCTTTCGGCCTGAAACTCCGCAAATTCAAGAAAGCCGACATTGACAAGCGCGTGAAAGATGCCGCCAGAATTCTCAGTATTGAAGATTATCTGCACCGCCTTCCGAAAGCCTTGTCCGGCGGACAGCGTCAGCGCGTCGCCGTGGGCCGCGCGATTGTCCGCAAACCGGAAGCGTTCCTGTTCGATGAACCGCTGTCCAACCTTGACGCCAAAATGCGCGTCCAGATGCGCGCGGAAATCAGCAAGCTGCATACCCAGTTGGAAACCACGATGATTTACGTCACCCACGACCAGGTGGAAGCGATGACGATGGGCGACCGCATTTGCGTGATGAAAGACGGCGTTATTCAGCAGATTGACAGTCCGGTCAATCTTTACGATACCCCGGCGAATTTGTTTGTCGCCGGGTTTATCGGCACCCCGCCGATGAATTTCTTCACCGGTGATATCATCGTGAAAGACGGCAAACTGACTTTTAAGGAAGAGACTTTTGAACTGCCGCTGGCCGATTCCTGGAAAAGCGCGGTCAGCCCTTATATCAACCGCAAGGTAGTATTCGGCATCCGTCCGGAAGATCTCTGCTGGGAAAAAACGGCCAACGCGGACTATCCGAAGATCAAGGCTGAAATCGAGGTTATCGAGCCGATGGGGGCCGAAACCTATCTTTACCTGAATACCGGGATCAACAGCTTCATTGCCCGGGTCGATGCGCACAAAGTTCTCAAGGTTGGAGATAAAGTTGAGCTGCCGCTGCTGATGCCGAAAGCTCATTTGTTTGATAAGGAAACTGAAAAACTGATAATTTGATCAGTAGTTGTTTGAAAGGTCGTGCCGGAATTGTTCCGGCATGAAAATATCTTCAGGGCAAGGTGATTCCGCAAGGAAATTTCCTGACCGGCGGTACAGTCCGCGAGTTCCGTTACGGAACAGATACGGTGCAACTCCGTGACCGACAGTAAAGTCTGGATGAAAGAAGATGCCGGGTTCGATATCGGATCCCGGATAAGCTGGTCTCTGCAAGCCCTGAATAAAATTGTCTTCAGGGCTTTATTTTTGCCCTGACACAGCAGAAGGGAATAAGTGAAAAATGCCGGTAGAGTTTGACAAAATCGAAGATGTGATCGCCGCCTTGAAAAGCGGGGAAATGGTTATTGTAACCGACGATGAAAACAGGGAAAACGAAGGCGACCTGATTGCCGCCGCCGCTAAAATCACCCCGGAAATCATTAATTTCATGGTGACGCACGGACGCGGCCTGGTTTGCGTCCCGTTGTCGGAAGAACGCGCAACGGCGCTGAAACTGTACAGCATGGCGGCGCTGAAAGATCCGTTCCACACCGCGTTTACGCAGAGTGTTGACGCCAAAAAAGGCATTACCACCGGCATCTCCGCCTATGACCGCGCGAAAACGATTGAAACGCTGATCGACCCGACTTCAACGGCGGATGATTTCGTGATCCCCGGTCATGTTTTTCCGCTGGTGGCAAGGGCGGGCGGGGTGCTCAGGCGCGCCGGGCATACCGAAGCGGCGGTGGATCTGGCCCGGATCGCGGGCCTGGCCCCGGCCGGCGTTATCTGCGAGATAATGAATGATGACGGCACCATGGCCAGAGTTCCCCAGCTTGATGAGTTCAGGAAAAAGCATAAATTGAAATGGTGCTCGGTTGCGGGTTTGATCGCCTACCGCCGCCAGACGGAAGTGCTGATTGCGCGCGGGGCGTCCGCCGATCTGCCGACTGAGTACGGCAAATTCCGGGTTCATATTTACAAGTCCAAGGTTGACGGGCTGGAGCATGTGGCGCTGGTTTTCGGCGATGTCAAGGATCAGGAGAATGTATTGGTCAGGGTTCACAGCGAATGCCTGACCGGCGATGTTTTCGCTTCAGCAAGATGCGACTGCGGCGCGCAGCTTCACTCCGCGATGCAGCAGATTGCGCAGGAAGGCCGCGGGGTGGTCGTTTACATGCGCCAGGAAGGCCGCGGCATCGGGCTGGCCAATAAAATTCACGCCTACAAGCTTCAGGATGAAGGCTGCGACACCGTTGAAGCCAATGAAAAATTGGGCTTTGCGGCAGACCTCCGGGAATACGGGATCGGAGTTCAAATCCTGCTTGAACTGGGCGTCAAATCCGTCCGGCTGCTGACGAATAACCCCCGCAAACTGGTCGGGCTCAGCGGTTACGGGCTGAAGGTGAATGAACGGGTCCCGATCATCATTGATCCGCAGACCCATAACCGCAAATATCTTGAAACCAAAAAGAAAAAGCTCGGCCATTTATTGTAAGAAGCAGTTTATTGAATGGAATTTTACGGGAAACGCACTAAAATATAACGTCTGTATTACGGAGGAAAAGTTTATGGACAAAACAATTGGAAAAGTTTACGAAGGGAACCTGAAGGCGGACGGACTCCGTTTCGGGATCGTTTGCAGCCGGTTTAACGAATTTTTTGTCAGCAAGCTGCTTGGCGGNGCGATNGACGCCATNGTCCGGCACGGCGGCNTCGGCAAGAATATCCATGCCGTCTGGACGCCCGGCGCTTATGAACTGCCGTTCGTCGCCAAAAAGCTGGCGGGAAGCGGAAAATATGACGCGGTAATCGCGCTTGGCGTGGTGATCCAGGGGGCTACTCCTCATGCCGGTTATATCAACAGCGAAGTGTCAAAAGCGCTGGCGCAGATATCCCTCGATTCTGGGGTGCCGGTAATTTACGGAATCATTACGGCGGATAACATTGAACAGGCGATTGAACGCAGCGGAACCAAAGCCGGCAACAAAGGCGCGGATGCCGCGGTTGCGGCGATTGAAATGGCCAATCTGGTCAAACAACTCGGTTAATTACGGAGAGATACATGTCCGCTACTCAACAACAAGACAATCCGGTCGATTCCCGCAGCCTCGGGCGGGAATTGGCCATGCAGTTTCTTTTCCAGCAGGAACTGAACCACTGCGAAGCGACCGAAGCAGTGTTCACCGAATTTTTCGAACAGAGCGGCCAGTCGCTGGATTTGAAGGATAATCGCTATTTCCGCAAAGGCCGGGAATATGCAATGAGCATTATTGCCGGCGTTTTGGAAAACCTGAAAGAAATTGATGCGCAAATACTTGCCCACTCCCAGAAGTGGGACTTGAAACGGATGGCGGTTGTGGATTTGAATATCATGCGGGTGGCAATCTACGAAATGCTGTTCGTCCTGGAAGTGCCGCCGGTGGTCAGCATTAATGAAGCGGTGAAAATCACCCGCGACTACAGCGGCGAACCGTCATGCGCCTTCATGAACGGCATGCTTAACGCGGTAAAAGATTCTCTGGCCCGGCCGGCCAGAAAGGCAGCGAGTAAACCATGAAGTCGATTTTTTCCATCTTCAAAAAAGGCCTTGAGAAAACAACGACAACGGTTTCACGTTCGCTGGCGGAAATTTTCATTGGCGAAAAGAAATGGGATGAAAGCACCTTTGAGGATCTCGAAGCCATCCTGATTTCCGCGGACTTCGGGGTCCCGGCCAGCCTGAAAATAGTCGAAGACATCCGCGAACGTTATGAACGCGGGCATATCAAAACGTCCGCCGATATTTTCGAGATCGCCAGAAATGAAGTGGTCAAAATCTTCAGCAAAAACCGCCGGGAAATAAATTACGCCCCCGCGGGCAAGCCGACGGTCATTCTGATGATCGGCGTCAACGGCAGCGGCAAGACCACCACCACCGGAAAACTCGCGTGGCTGTGGCAGCAGGAAGGCAAGAAAGTAATTCTGGCCGCCTGCGACACCTTCCGCGCCGCAGCGGTGGGACAACTGAAACTTTGGGGCGACAAGACCGGCTGTTATGTCGTTTCCGCGGCTCCCGGCGCCGACCCGTCCAGCGTGGCGTTTGACGCCACTCAGGCCGCATTGGCAAGAGGCGCCGATATCCTGATAATTGATACCGCCGGACGCCAGCATACCAGGAAAAACCTGATGGACGAGTTGTCAAAACTGCGCCGGACGATAGACAAAGTATATCCGGGAGCCCCTCAGGAAGTCTGGCTGACGGTTGACGCCAGCCTCGGCGCTAACGCGATAAACCAGGCGCGCGAATTTTCCAAAGCCGCCGGACTTACCGGGCTGATCCTGACCAAACTTGACGGCACCGGCAAAGGCGGCATGGCCGTTGCGCTGCATCAGGAATTCGGCTATCCGGTGTTTTTTGCCGGGCTTGGCGAGAAACCCGAAGACCTGCAACCCTTTGATCCGGAGTTTTATGCCGCCGCGATTTTCGAGTCAGCCGGAAAATAAAAGCAATAAGCCGGGAAGAGGCACGGGCTGTTTCCCCGGATGTTTCAAAGCCGTCTGGAGATAATCTATCATGAGACTGTCAGTAAAGAAATTTGTCGGTTACGGCATTGTTGGCGGATTCTTGATTTTACTGTGCGCGGAATCGTTTGCCCAGACGGAAATAAGCGGTATCCTGAAAACAGAGAAAACCATATGGGAAACTTCCGCCAAAGAGATTTCCGATCAATTTCCCGGCAAAGAACTTTTTAAATGGATGGATTCATCCAAAACCGGATTAAGATATTCCGCGGATAGCGGCACGGAAAAAATAACCTTTTCCGGATTCCCGGTTTATGAAGTTGTTTTCAGCGTCAAGAAGGAGAAAATTTCCAAGATTTATATTTCGCTGTTCAACCGCGGCGATGCCGAACGCCTGGAAAAAACCGACTATAATGAACTGCTCAAAAAGTTGAATGCCGCGTTGGAAAAACTGGCCGGTAAAAAAGGGGGCAAAGAGACCTTATCTTTAATCGGCGACAAACGGATTTATTCTAAAATATGGAACTGCAAGGATTATGATTTCGAGCTGAAATGGAGTGATAACGGGGTTACCGGTCCATCTTTCCTGGCCGAATTTGTCAGCTTGAATATTTTGCCGCCGGCGCCGAATGCCGATTCTTTAAAGATAGAGAAAGGATTGACTAAGAAAGCGCTGGCGGGAAGAGTCAAAACCAATGAGGCAGGCGACCGCTACCTGGAAATTCCAATGGTTGACCAGGGCCATAAAGGATACTGCGTCGCGGCGGTTGCCGAGCGGGTGCTGAAGTATTACGGCTCGAAGGTGGATCAGCACATAATGGCGGAATTGACCAATATGCCGGAAGGCGGCGGCGCGACGCTTGGCGATATTGAAAAAGCCGCCGCTGACTGCGCATCGAAAGTTGACGTTAAATATTCAAAACTTTACTATAACGACGACATGTATAATTTCATCAGCTTCAAAAGGATGATTAACATGTATAATGTGGAAGCCGTAAGAGCCCATGCGCAACTAATTGTCATGGATAAACACTTAATGACTTCCGACGGAAAAACCGCGTATACCCTCAGCGGAATTGTCTCTGAAATGAACCCGGATCTTTATAAAAAAGTCCGGCTTACAGACGGCATCAATTTCAAGAAATTTCAACGGGACGTCACCGGGAATATCAATGCCGGCATCCCGCTGCTCTGGGCTGTCAAGCTGGGGATCATCAAAGAGGAAAATCTTCCACAGGAGTTGGGAATGCACATGCGGCTGATTATCGGCTATAACGACAAAGAAAAAAAAATCGTCTACAGCGATTCCTGGGGCGCCGGACACGAATACAAGAAAATGAGCTGGGAAGACGCCTGGACGATGACTACCTTTGTCGGGCTGTTTGCGCCGCGGCTGGAGAAATAATTATGCA
>TBL_comb47_HYPODRAFT_10008124_pt1 | contig 10821 bp, 8 predicted proteins | sample TroBogypolimnion_40_FD_10682 | JGI IMG/M metagenome (IMG submission 10682) | reverse complement strand
AGAACTTTAGAACTTTAGAACTTTAGAACTTGTATTCAATGGGTCTCCAATGCCTCGGAAATGTTCTGCGTTGTTGGTGTCCAAAATCTTTGGATGTCCTATAGGTCCCATAGGTCCCATAGGCCCCATAGGACGGCGGTTTCTTCCGCGATTGCGGGGGCCATAATGTTACAGGGGCAAATGGCGAAACATTTTGCCGGCATTAAGTTACGCCTGTTCAAATTATTGAATTTTATTAAATTAAGCGGTCTGCCAGGTTTTAATTTTAAGAAAATCTGCTATCTTAAAAAGATGTTTGTGCGGAAACAAAAAAAGAAGGGTTGACTTACTGTGAAAGAAATTAAGGTTGGAATCATTGGTTTTGGGACTGTCGGAGCCGGCGTTGCTGCTAATTTGCTGAGTAACGGAGACGTCATTGCCAAACGAACAGGTGTGAAGCTGGCGCTTTCAAAAATCGCCGATATTGATATCAAAAGTGATCGCGGCGTTAAAGTGCCGAAAAAAATATTGACTACCGACGCCATGGCGCTGATTAAGGAAGTTGACGTCGTGGTCGAATTGGTCGGCGGCACCACCGTTGCCAAAGATTTCATTTTAGCCGCGCTCAAACTGGGCAAACCGGTGGTTACCGCCAACAAGGCGCTGCTGGCCAAGAAAGGCGAAGAACTGTTTGCCGCCGCCGAAAAATCCAAAGCGGACATTTATTACGAAGCCAGCGTTGCCGGCGGCATTCCGATTATCAAGGTGCTGCGCGAAGGCCTGGCCGCCAACCGGATACAGAAGATTTACGGGATTTTAAACGGCACCTGCAACTATATTCTGACCAGGATGGAACGCGAAGGCCTGGATTTTGAGCCGATTCTCAAAGACGCCCAGGCGCTCGGCTATGCCGAAGCGGAACCGTCACTGGATGTTGACGGTTTTGATACCGCGCACAAAGCGGCGATTCTGGCGTCGCTGGCCTACGGCGAATGGTTCGGCCTGGATCCCATTCACATTGAAGGCATCAGAAATATCTCCCTTACCGATCTGCGGTTTGCCGATGAGCTCGGTTATCGCATTAAACTGCTTGCCATCATCAAACAGGTCAAAGAAGACGTCCAGATTCGCGTCCATCCGACGCTTATTCCGAAAACTACCCTGCTGGCGGGGATTTCCGAAGTATTCAACGGGGTCATGGTCAACGGCGATTATGTCGGCGACGCGCTGTTTTACGGCAGAGGCGCCGGACGGAATGCCACCGCCAGCGCGGTCGTAGCCGACCTGGTGGACGTGGCGTTGAACCTGAAATTCGGTTCGCACCGCCGCATTCCCGCGTTCCGGATCGGGCGGCAGTACCGTCATATCCTGCCGATGGATGAAGTCGAGACCAGATACTACATGCGTTTGCAGGTAAAGGACAAACCGGGCGTAATCGCCGCGGCAGCTAAAATCCTGGGCGACAAAGGCATCAGCATTTCCAGCTTCGTTCAGCGCGAAGGTCAGTCCGAAAATAATGTTTCCCTGCTGATTCTCACTCATCTGGCCAAAGAAAAACAGGTCAAGGAGGCGATTGCCGGAATTGAAAAATTGAAGGCGGTCTGCGACAAAGTAAAACTCTTAAGAATCGAGGATATCTAATATGCCGGGAAAACATACTGTAGAGAAAATCGGCGGAACTTCCATGAGCCGGTTCGGCGATATCATGAACAACGTGATTATCGGCGACAGAAAAGGCGCGGCGCTCTATAATCGCATATTCATCGTTTCCGCTTACGGCGGCATTACCAATCTACTGCTCGAAGACAAGAAAACCGGCGAGCCCGGCGTTTACGGCGTTTTCGCCCAGGACGGCAAAGAATGGGAAACATCCCTGGAAAAAGTCCGGGCTAAAATGATTGAACTCAACCGTTCGTTTGAGAGCATCGGACTTGACCAGCAAGACGCGGACGCATTCATCAATGAACGCATTGACGGCATAAAAGTCTGTCTGAAAGACCTGGCGAGACTGCGTACTTTCGGTCATTTCACCCCGAAAGACTATCTGCCCGCCACTCGCGAGTTCCTGAGCGCCGTCGGCGAAGCCCATAGCGCTTACAACTCAGTGCAGATCCTCAAAAAACATGGAATAAACGCTGTTTTTGTGGACCTCTCCGGATGGAAGGAAAGCGAAGCCTGTTCCATTGAAGATACGATTTTGCGCAACTTCGAGGGCATTGATTTTTCCGTATCCATGCCGATTGTCACCGGCTATGCCAAATGCGCCGAAGGCATTATGAACCGTTTTGACCGCGGTTACAGCGAAATCACGTTCAGCAAAGTTGCCGTAATCACCGACGCCCGCGAAGGGATTATTCATAAAGAGTTCCACCTAAGCACCGGCGATCCGAGGCTGATGGGGGCGGACAAAGTTAAAATTATCGGCAACACCAATTATGACATAGCCGACCAGCTCGCCGACATGAATATGGAGGCGATTCATCCGAAAGCCTCCAAAGAGATGGAAATGAAGAACATTCATATCCGCGTCACCAATGCGTTTGACCCCAAACATCCCGGCACTCTGATTACCAAGGATTATGTTTCGCCCGAGCCGCGGGTCGAGATGATCTGCGGACGCAAAGACATCCTTGCCATCGAAGTATTTGATCCTGAAATGGTTGGACAAAGCGGTTATGACTTCAAGCTCCTCGAAAGTTTTGCCCGCTACAAGATCAGTTATATAGCCAAAAACACCAACGCGAACACCATCACGCATTATGTGCCGCAGAAGAGCAAAGACTTGCAGGCATGCGTGGAAAGCATCCGGGCGCATTTCCCGGCGGCTGAAATTACCACCAGTGAGGTGGCAATCGTTTCCGTGATCGGTTCCAATATGAAGATTCCCGGCTTCCTCTATCGCGCCGCCAAAGCCCTGGCCGAAAAGAATATCAACGTTCTGGCGCTGGACCAGTGCATGCGCCAGGTCAATATCCAGTTCATGATCGGGCGGGAGCATTATGAAGAAGCCCAGAGAGCTCTTCACCGGGAATTTGTCGAAGAACCGGCAGGCTGATTTCAATTACCGTGCGTATAAACTTGCTTTTTGACATGTTTTGTGATATCATTATATATTGTTGCAAAACAAGTATTTACGGTAACTGAATGACGGGAGATGAAAAATGGATTTGAAACGCCGCTTTAATCTGTTAGGTCTGGCTATCGCGCAATTCATTAAATTTCTGCTCATCCTGGCGATTATCGGTGCGGCAGGATACGGCATCTACTTTGTCTGGACGAATTTCATCAAGCAGTCTGCCTCCACGGTGAACAGCGCCGGGGCGGCCAGAACGGAAAAGATGCTTAATCCGAAATAACCATCAAGTATAAAATCCGGGGAATAAAAAACGGGACTGGAATAAACCAGTCCCGTTATGTTTAGTACCAAGCGCTTATTTAACCGCGTTGCCGGATACTTCAACATCTCTGTAGAAGCAGACAAAAGTCGGCATAATCCAGAAGCTGGAAGTATTTGATTTCAGGTCAAGAGTGCTGGTTGCGCCGAGAGCTTTGCTCTTGTCGGTAACCATGTCGGTCACGGCTTTCACATTTACAGTGTCTTTACCCCATACGGTTACGCCGGGTTTTTCGGTGCTGCCGCCGACAATCGGAATCGACAGGCAGTAAATACCCCAGTTATTCCCATAAATATGGGCGACGTTAGTTCCGGCGGTGGCAATCTTTTGTCCATTCAGATCATCCGCGACCTGAACTGATGAGCATCCCTGGACAAGTGCGAGCGTGACGACTGCGGCGGCGAGAAGCATTAGCTTTTTCATGTTTTCTCCTTTGTTGTTGTTTTTCTGACGGAACAAACAAACGACTTTCGTCCTGTTGTCCAATCAACTTTTGAATAATGACACATATCCTCCATACGTCTATTTTTACATTAGCAAAGCGAAAATATTTGTCAAGCAAGAAAAAGTAAATAAATGCAATTTCAGATTATTTTGAGCTGAGCTGCCGATTTTCAGGGTCCCATTTATTTTTTATCTGGTGGAGATAGGCGAGATGGCGGTCCAGGTAAAATGACAGCGCTCTGGCAAAGTTTTTCCCGACTACTCCGTCAACCAGCATCTGGCTGATGTCTTTTTCGCGCTTCAAGATGAGCTGTGAGCGGAGCATGATGCAGCGTTCCTCCGGTGACATTTCATGTATGATAATATTCAATGCATTGCCGGCCTGCGGCTGGTACATCCAGAAGTAGAGCAAGTCCAGAGCGTTGACAATCATGATTCGTTCCAGTTCCTGATTGTCGATGGATTTGACCAGAGTTTTGGGAGATTTCAGCATTTCCAGGACGTCGTCTTCCGGAAACAGCACTTCCAGCTTGGCGTAAGTGGCAAAGAGCTGCGCCAGTTTGCCCCGGTAGTCGCTGATTCGCAAACGAATATTCTTCATGCGGTCGGCGTAGCCTTCGATGACTCCGGCAACGCAGTCCGAGGCGGCTTTGGAGATGACCGCCGCCCACTGCTGGATAATGGCCGCCACATTGGCGACACCGCATGCTTCCAGAAGTATTGACAGCCCCATGCTGAACAGGATGGACAGCAGTATGGCCGGCGCCGCCCGGAAGAGATTGCCGATAACGGCGGCTTTAGGCAGGCCGCGGAACAGATTATGTCCGGAAATATAACAGCCGTTGACGAGCGCGATCACCGAATATACCGCTACAGGGTTATTCTCGGCGGTAAGACCCATGCCTTTGTTCAACAGCAGCGTTTTCACGCACAAATCAAGCAACGGCACGGAAATTCCGGTATACATAAGCGAGTCGGCGATGCGCTGCCAACTGATAAAGTCATTCCATTTGAGCAGGTCGGAACGCCGCAGGCCGCCGCCGCCAAGCACAGCCTGGATGATGTTGCGCACTCCGGTGATGCCCAGCCAGATGAAAGCGCCGCCATAGGCCAGCAGCCACCAGTCGTTGGTAAAGTAAAAAGAGAGGAACGCCGGGATGAAGCCAGTCAGCACCTTGATCGCGATTCTAAGGTTGGAATTCAAGCAGTTCCAGTAGTCCGCAAACGAATATGGGTGGAAAAGAGATATTACCTCGTGAGCCGGTTCGTCCCAGTATCCGCCGAGCGAGGCAATGTTGCTCTGCTGTCCAATTTGCGCGGCGCTGTCTTCGAACTGCCATTCGTCTTTTCTGGATTGGCCCAGCCCGAACGGGTAATTTAAGCGCCGGAACAGCGAGTTCAGCGCATTGAACCATTTGCAGCCGGATGCATATTTAGTGTATTTAGAACAGCGGGTTACTCTGGCTTCGACCGGGATGACTTCGCGGTTGCGGTCGCGTCCGCTCAAGATTCGCCGCCGTTCACGCCACGGCAGCGAGTCGGTGATAATCAACCCCATCCCGTGCATCCGCCGGTAGCGGCCGGTGGAATCGCTGCCGAGCCGGGTTCCCAGCGGGGCTCCGGCGTAAAATTCGATCAGGGCCGGAATGTTCCGCAGGATGAGATGCAGTTTTTCCAGCCTGGCTTCCCGGTGCGGGTCGCTGGAATTCCCCAGCCGTTCAATGGTTTCGCGGATTATGTGCTTCAGCCTTACCACATTGCCGTGATTAATGGCCTGGCGCAGGGCGTTGATGGCGGCGATATCCGGACTGTTACCGCTTTTGAAATCCTTGAGATTGAAGATTTCGAGATGCGTGACCCTGCCGGCGCAATCATAAAGCACCTCGATCACGTCTTCCAATGCCAGTCCGCTGAGATTCAGACAGAGACGGCAGCCCGACGGCAGTGCATACAGTTGTTCGGACAGTTCCCGCTGCGAGAGCCGCATCACCGGCGGCAGTTCTGAAATGTTTTCCGGCATGGCGCCGCATATCCCGCCGGTCAGATACTGATCGTTGATTAACTCCGGCGACAGCAGGGCCGACTGTTCTTTGATTCGCGCCAGTTCCTCGGGGGCGTTCAGGATGTCAAAATCTTCCAGCCGGTGACGCAGCAACTGCGCGTATGTGCCGTAGATGAATTCCGACAGATGCAGCATTGACGGCTGCCCGGCACCTACCGACTTCAAAAAGTCCTCTTCGTTAAGTTCCGGACAGGCGACATGAAAGCAGTCGTTCATTTCCAGCCGGGTAGCGGAATTAAAATGTTCGAATTGCGCCATGACCTGCCGGGTTCTCCACTCGCTGGCGGCGGCGGCCCCGGCAAAAAACGACTTCACTTCCGCCTTTTCAAGAAACGCCAGGAAATTCCCAGTTGACGAGAACCCGCGCGGCGTCCAGATCATATCCACAAATTTACCGCGTCCCACGGTCGAATATTCCACCCCGATGCGGATGTCAATGCCCATGATCTCCGCTGCCTGTAACAACTCGCGCGCCGCCAGCGGCGGCACGTAGCTGTAATAGATCACCTGCAACTGGCGGATTCCCTTGATCCAGGCATCCATAATCAAATGCGTCGGCGTCTTGCGCCCCTTGGTGTTGGCGTCATGAACGTGGTCGTCAAACGTGGTCTGGTTCCACGCCTCCGGCATCTCCAGCAGATGATAACGCTGCAACTGGCGGCGGATGAAGCGCGGCTGCCCAATAAGCGCGATGCGCAACTCATGCGCCAGCCGCAACTGCCGCCGGGTATCACCTGTCGAACGGATCAGCAGCTTCATGATCTGCAGCAGCACTCGCGCCGTATTCATTCTTAACGAACTCGGATTACCTTCCAGCACTTCGTCGCGCAGTGATTTCAGCGCACTGATCCGGTCATCCACCGCCGCTGCACCAGGCGCGGCCGAATCAAGCAGCCTGAGCATGGCGTAAACCAGCCGGATCTCCTTGCGCGCCGCCAGTTCCTTGATCCCGCGCGGATGCAAATACGGCTCGAACAAACGGCGCAGGTGTTTCTGCGGATGCGCGCCGCCAATAATCTCGCTCAGCGCCTCTACCAGCTCATAATCGGCCTTTTCATACAGCAAAAATGTCAAAAATGATTTCATTATCATCCTACAGTGTAACTGAAATTTGAATACGTATTCCGTAAAACAAGGAGCAAACAGCGAATCAGTCGAAGCATAACAATGAACGCATTATCAAAAGTTACAAACGGATTCCCGGAAATTTTATGTCAAAATGGCAGGACGAAGAATTGCAAATCAGTACTACCGCCAAGCGGTGTAACTGATTTGACGTGCGAGATGGCGGAAAGCCTCTTAAAAACCGTTATTAACTCAACTTGGTTGATAATCAAGGTAGAAAAATGGTGGAGCATAAGGGACTCGAACCCTTGACCTCCACACTGCCAGTGTGGCGCTCTAGCCAACTGAGCTAATGCCCCATTCAACGATGAAACAGTTACTTTTCATCAGCAGGTCAAAAAGATACTTTAATTTTATGGAAATACAAGCGTAAATGTTGCTGTTTTTTCTAATTTTCCTGTTATTGGCTGAATTTTATCGTTCCGGCGACTTTGACGGCGGCGGCGGTTAGTTTTGACAGTTCGTCGCTGGAGATGATAAATGGCGGCATCAGATAAATCAGTTTGCCGAAAGGCCTGATCCAGACGCCTTCCCACACAAATTTGGCTTGGATTTCCGCTATCTTAACCGGTTCTCTGGTTTCGATGACGCCGATGGCTCCAAGCACCCGGACGTCGGCGACGGCGGGGAGTTTTCTTGCCGGTTCGAGTTGTTCTTTCATCTGCTTTTCGATGGACAGAACTTTTTCCTGCCAATTGTATTCTTCGAACAGTTCGAGCGAAGCGCAGGCCACGGCGCAGGCTAACGGATTGGCCATGTAAGTCGGGCCGTGCAGAAATACCCCCGGCATACCGCCGGAAATAGTCTCCGAAACATGATGTGTGGTAAGCGTGACGGCAAGCGTCATGTAGCCGCCGGTGAGGGCTTTGCCTACGCACATGATGTCAGGCGATACTTCCGCATGTTCGCAGGCAAAAAGTTTGCCGGTGCGCCCGAAACCGGTGGCGATTTCGTCGAAAATCAGGAGAATGTCGTATTCCGAGCAGATTTCCCGCAGACGGCGCAGATAGTGAGGGGAATAGAAGCGCATGCCGCCGGCGCCCTGAACGATCGGTTCGATGATTACGGCGGCGATGGAACTGTGATGTCTGTCAATCTGCGCCAGCATGTCACTGATATAGCTTTCGTCCCACGGGTCATCAAATTTGCAGCGGGGCGCTTCCGCGAAGATATTTTCAGGGAGAATGTCGTGGAACATTTTGTGCATGCCGTCTACCGGGTCGCATAATCCCATGGTGGCGAAGGTGTCGCCGTGATAGCCTGAGCGGACCGTCAGGATTTTCGTCTTGTTTCTGTAGTTGCGGGCCAGCCAGTACTGGAAAGCCATTTTTACCGCCACTTCCACGCTGACGGAGCCGGAATCGGAATAGAATATGGTTTGCAGGGGCTCCGGGGTCATGCGGATAAGTTTTTCCCCCAGTTTGACCGCCGGTTCGTGAGTCAGGCCGCCGAACATGACATGGGCCATTTTTTCCAACTGGTGTTTAATGGCGTCATTGAGTTTGGGGTGGTTGTAGCCGTGGGCGGCGGACCACCAGGAGGAGGTGCCGTCAATCAGTTCCATGCCGTCGGCCAGGCGGATCTTCACGCCGTGAGCGGAAGCCACCGGATACACCGGCAGCGGATTGGTCATTGAGGAGTAGGGATGCCACAGGTGCTTGCGGTCGAATTCGATCAGTTTCCGGACGTCCATTTCATTCATTGCCGTCTCCTTTGAAGATCGTTGAAAAATCAATTATTCCGGCGTTATTCAGATCGGGGATTTCCGGCAGATCAACGATTGATTCCGGATAGCCGAAGCGTTTCAGATAGCGTCGCAGCACTTGCCGGGTGTCGGCGGTAATGACCGGATCGGCGGCGGGAAACAGGTTATAAACAATCCCGGCGACCGGAATATGCCGGTGTTTTGCGGCTTCCAGGGAAAGGAGCGCATGATTGATACTGCCGAGCCTGCCGGAACAGACCAGAATCAGCGGGTATTTCTGCTGTTCAAGGTAGTCAATGGTCAGTATGTCCGCGTTCAGCGGGACGCTGAGTCCGCCTGCGCCTTCGATTAAAACAATGTCATAAATTTTTGTCAGCCGGTCAGTTGCCGCGGTGATAATCTCAGGATCAATCGTTCGTCTTTCCAGTTCGGCGGCGAGATGCGGCGAGGCCGGAAACTTGAAAGTGTAACTACAGGTAAGGCCGCTGATGTCTTCCGGCAGCAGCGGCAGCCCCATTATTGTCCGGTGAGCTTGAATGTCTTCTGAAATCCCGCTGCACCCGGTTTGCGCCAGCTTTTGGGTGATGACTTTTTTCCCGCTGGAAATCAGGTATTTCGCCAGCATTCCGGCGGCAACGGATTTTCCGGCGGCAGTGTCTATTCCTGAAATAAAATATACTGACATACGCAATCCTTAAAAGTTTCTAAGCTCAGCGCTTTACGGCGATTACCAGAATCGGGTGATAAGTCAGAACTACTCCGCCGGTAACGCTGTAGCGGTCAATATAGCTGTTAATAAAGTTTTTTAAAACCGATTTTGTCCAAATTTTATTATTGATGCCGGTAACACCGGTTTGGCGGAGGTGTTCCAGCACTTCCAGCGGGGCGTTAAAAACCATCGTGCGGGATTGCTCGGCAATGGTCTTAATCTCGAAATCAGCGGCCAGCATTTTACGGATATCGGCTATTGAACGGTAAACCAGGCTGTGGCCGGTGACGGCGGCGATTTCCCGGAGGTTTTCAGGACCGAATGTCGAAAAGGCGAGAACTCCGCCGGAAGACATAATTCCGGCAAATCGGGAGAATGCCGCTTCCGGGTTGGTCAGCCATTGAAATGTGGCGTTGGAAATGACCAGATCTACCGGTTGCGGCAGTTCATGGATGGTTTCGATATCGCCTTCAATGAACTCACAGTCCGCAATCTTGACGATGCAGTGGCGGCAGGCAGGCACGATGTCATTGACTGCCAGCTTCCGATACTGGAGTTCCCTGGCGATGATTGAGGTCAGCAGTCCGGTGCCGCAGCCGACTTCAAAAATTGAGTTGAAACGGCTGCCGGAGTTCGCTTTCAATGCCGCGACGAGGCCGTGGGCGGTTTCGCCTTGGACTACGGCATTGGCCGAGTATGAGTCAATGCTTCCGGCGAAGCGCCGGGCTACCAGCGCTTTGTTAATTCTGCTCAAAATCAATCAGCTCCTTCCAGTGGCGCGAGCCGAAAAACGGATAGTGCGGAGCCGCGGTGATTTTGCAGGGGATCCCGGCGGCAGTCCAGAATTTTTCCTGGGCCGCGGCGGGGAATATCCGGTCTTCGCGGCCAATAACTGCCTGGTCGAAAAGGTTGCGGCAGGGCAGGGCGGATTGCCGTAAAACCGCCTGTTGAATGGCCGCCAGTTCCTGTTGCTGACTGTCTGCGTCTCGTTTCGGTTCCGAGTTACGAAACGCGGCGGTTGTTTCCAGGGAAACGCACATTCTGCGGTAAAACTTTTTTCTGGTGACGTCGTTCCAGGAGTCAAGCGTACCCTGAAATATTTCCGGAGCGATGCCATGCGCCGTATCAATCGGCCGGAGGGTGCCGTTGATCGCAACGGCGTTTGCGAACTGGATGGGCTTGCCGGATAACGCACTTGCCGCCGCCCACACGCCCAGCGACCAGGCTGCCAGATGACAGGTTGAATATTCTTTGGTCAACGCCGTAATATCGCAAGGCAATTCCAGGTCGGAATAGTCGTAAAGCATCAGGACGTCAAGCCCGCTTGAATCCAGCCGGGAAAACGGCTTGGCATCCATGCCCCAGCCGTTGAAAAATATCAGCAGTTCGGCAGAGCCGGACC
>TBL_comb47_HYPODRAFT_10008122_pt1 | contig 10822 bp, 10 predicted proteins | sample TroBogypolimnion_40_FD_10682 | JGI IMG/M metagenome (IMG submission 10682) | reverse complement strand
TTGGATCCCTATTTATGGGCCAGGTCTATTAAACCCCGATTTATCAAATTCAAAAATAATAAATTATTTCAGGTGCAGACGTGGGAAAGAGCCTAATTTAAACCCGCCAGATTTGATAAATTAATAATATCGAAGATTGTATTAAATACGGCATTCACGGATGCATGTGATCTTTTTATGGTGGTTATACAATTAATGAATGAAAAAAAGATTACTATAATTAATATTAAAATTAGATTCCAACTAAAATGATTTTGTAAAAAAACATGGGCACTTTCTTGTGTGGGTCTAAGATTTTTGAATCATGAATAACGGTTGATCTACTGCTTGATATCTTGAGGTATAAATCGAAAGTTTGAAATGAATATTTTTGCTAAAGCCGATATAAAACCAAAAGATTTAAGCTCCCCAAAAGTCTTGAGAGAATTATTTGAGGAGGCTGGCATTGCTATAAATGGCCCAAATATTTGGGACATCCAGATTCATGATCCCAAGACTTACTCTGAGATTTTATCCAAGTGGTCTTTAGGTATGGGTGAGTCCTACATGAATGGTCAGTGGGACTGTGAGAGACTTGATGAGATGCTCACTAAGTTACTTAGTTATGACATTAATATGCGTGTTCAGGGCGTAGCAAAGGCGCGCCTAGCGTTTGAAGTCATGAGGGCGAGAATGTTAAATCTACAATCGAAAGACAGGGCTTTTCAGGTTGGTGAACAACATTACGATATCGGAAATGATATTTTTGAAATGATGCTTGATCCACAAATGATGTATTCGTGTGGGTATTGGGAATTTGCCAATTCGTTAACTCAGGCCCAAGAGCATAAGCTTGATCTTATTTGCAAAAAGCTTCAACTAAAACCTGGTGAAAGACTATTGGAAATTGGTTGTGGCTGGGGAGGGTTAGCAGCTTATGCTGCTAAAAAATATGGTGTTGAGGTTGTGGGAATTACAGTTTCGAAAGAGCAGCAACAATTTGCAATTGAAAGATGTCAGGGATTGCCAGTAAAGATTGAACTCATTGATTATCGCGATCTTATTGGAAAATTTGAAAAAATTGTCTCAGTAGGAATGTTTGAACATGTTGGTGAGAAAAATTACCCCATCTATTTTCAAACTGTGAATAACCTTCTTGCCGATAATGGTTTATTTTTACTACATACTATCGGGAGCGATGTAACTATTGATAGGACTGATCCCTGGATAGACCGATATATCTTCCCAAATGGAAAAATACCATCGGCAATGGAAATAGGTAAGTGCACAGAAGGTATTTTTTTAATAGAGGATTGGCAAAACTTTGGGCAAGATTACGATAAAACATTAATGTCCTGGCATCACAACTTTACCAATAATTGGTTCAAAATATCCAGCAAATACGATGGCCGATTTTATAGAATGTGGACTTATTATTTGCTGAGTTGCGCAGCTTTTTTTCGCTCACGTCAGGGGCAGTTATGGCAGATTATTCTGACAAAGAGAGCTAGGTCTGATGCCTATAGGTCCATACGATTGTTTCCTACTCTATACAGTTGATTGCTGTTTCAGGCTCTACAAGAGAGCATAGAATTCCCTGCTCAGAGGTAAATGTCCATAGCTATGTTGGGCATAGTCAAAATCGCTGCAATATATTAAGGACTCGAGCAATATTTTTTATTGCATTTGACTAGTTCGTCTACAAGTATCCCTGAAATTGCCTAGGGAATTCCTCTATAGGATATTCCCTATAAAACAGCTGAATACCCTAATTAACGACCACGCACAGGAATTTACTTATTAGAATCTTTTTTTATTAATGTGAAGTCTTTTTAGGAGAAGCGTATGTCTGATGCAACAGTGGCGCGCATAGAGGCAAATCCAAAATACCAGGAGCTTAAGCGTAAGCGTAATGCTTTTGGTTGGACCCTTTGTATTTTGATGTTTATTGTTTATTACGGCTATATTTCCCTGATTGCTTTCAATAAGCCTTTTTTGGCTCAACCTATCGGTGATGGCGTAATGACTTTGGGCATTCCTATTGGCTTTGGGATCATTATTTTTACTATTGCAATTACTGCTTTGTATGTACGCAGAGCAAATAGCGAATTTGATACGTTGACAGCAGAAATTTTGAAAGAAGGCACTAAATGAAGCGCATAGAAAAATTACTTTGCGCATTGGCGCTTCTTGGTTTTGCCTATTTTCGCAATAGCTGCTGGTGCTGATTTGGGGCAGGTGGCAAAGCAGGAAACAAACTGGGTGGCTATTGGTATGTTTGCCGTCTTCGTTGCCGGTACACTTTATATTACTAAGTGGGCAGCAACCAAAACTAAATCTGCAGCAGATTTTTACACTGGTGGTGGCGGTATTACGGGCTTTCAAAATGGCTTAGCCATTGCTGGTGACTATATGTCTGCAGCATCATTCTTGGGCATCTCTGCAGCGGTGATGATGAATGGCTATGATGGCTTAATCTATTCCATCGGTTTTTTAGTTGGATGGCCTGTCATTACTTTCTTGATGGCAGAGCGTTTGCGTAATTTAGGTAAATTCACTTTTGCTGACGTAGCAGGATATCGTTTTCAGCAAGGTCCAATCCGAGCTTTTGCCGCATCAGGTACTTTAGTTGTTGTGGCCTTTTATTTAATTGCTCAAATGGTGGGCGCAGGTCAATTGATCAAGTTATTGTTTGGTCTAGAGTACTGGATGGCAGTGGTGATCGTGGGCTGCTTGATGATGATTTATGTCTTATTCGGTGGAATGACCGCTACTACTTGGGTGCAAATTATTAAAGCCTGCCTCTTGTTGGCTGGGGTAACATTTATGGCGTTTATGGTTTTAGCTCAGTATGGCTTTAGTCCAGAGGCATTGTTTGCAAAAGCGGTAGAGGTTAAAACTTTAATTGCAGCTAATGCAGGAAAAACTCCTGAAGAGGCTGCTAAAGCTGGTTTAAGTATTATGGGGCCGGGTGGATTTATTAAAGATCCCATATCCGCGATCTCATTTGGTATGGCATTGATGTTTGGTACCGCTGGACTGCCACACATTTTAATGCGTTTCTTTACTGTTCCTGATGCAAAAGAAGCGCGCAAATCGGTTTTGTGGGCAACTACCTGGATTGGTTATTTCTACGTATTGATCTTTATTGTTGGTTTTGGTGCCATTACTTTAGTCTTAACAAATCCAGAGATGGCGGATGTAGCTAAGGGCGTCATTAATGGTGGTGCAGGAACGGCAAATATGGCAGCTGTATTGGTAGCCAAAACTGTTGGCGGAAATATTTTCTTTGGGTTTATCTCTGCTGTTGCATTTGCTACTATTTTGGCTGTAGTGGCCGGCTTAACTTTGTCTGGCGCCTCCGCTGTTTCTCATGATATTTATGCGACTCTGATAAAAAAAGGAAATGCTGATAGCGCCTCAGAGTTAAAGGTATCGCGCATTACCACCTTAACTTTAGGTGTGATTGCAGTCATATTGGGGATCACCTTTGAAAAGCAAAACATTGCTTTTATGGTGTCCTTGGCATTTGCGATTGCCGCATCTGCCAATTTCCCAGTCCTTTTTATGTCAGTACTTTGGAAAAACTGCACTACAAAGGGTGCAGTTATTGGTGGCTTCTTAGGTCTCATTTCTTCCGTAGCATTAACCGTTGTTTCACCAGCGGTATGGGAGGCTGTATTGGGCAATCCTAAGGGCTCAGCACTATTTCCTTACTCATCTCCTGCCTTGTTCTCAATCACTATTGGTTTTGTTGGTGTTTGGTTATTCTCTATCTTGGACAATAGCGAGAATGCTAAGAATGAACGGGCTGCATTTTCTGCGCAGCAAGTGCGTTCTGAAACTGGATTTGGTGCTTCGGGAGCCTCTGGTCATTAGTGCTATTTAAAAGTATTCCTTAAAAAGCCAGGAGCAATCCTGGCTTTTTTAATTTGCAAGCAATTTACGAAGTTTAATAAAGGCCATGCCAGTCATCACTGCATCGTTCATGGCATCATGAGCCTCTCGTAAGGGTAAATCCAATTCATGCATGATGGTATTAAAGCGTAGATCGATTCTTTCATCACGTTCATTCACTAATAATTGGGAATTTTTGTACTCATAGTACATGCTAGAAATCTCAATCTTTTCTTGGGGGAGCCCCTGGCCTAGCATGCGCCAGACTATCTTGTTCAGCATTGCCATGTCGAACTCTAAGTAGTAGCCCACGATGGGACGGCTACCAATAAAATTCATTAACTTTGCTACGGCTATCGTTGGATCCAATCCATCGGCAACGTCGAGCTCTCGAAGTCGATGGATTTTTACGCTCTCTGCAGACACCTCCTTTTGAGGCTTCACCAGAAGTTCCAATCGTTCGCTTGTCAGCAGGGTATTGCCTACAATTCTGACGGCGCCAATCGAAATTACTTCATCTTTTGCAATATTGAGCCCAGTTGTTTCGCAATCAAGTACAACCCATTCATTAATGGGTGGCGGGTCAAACATAAACAGGTAGTCCTCGTCGGCTAAATGGTAAATAAGCCATTCTCGCCAAATCGAGCGATAGAACTTTCTAATCAGACCTGGCACTATGGCGCTCATGTAAATTCAAGATGGAAGTGTTGGCGAAGAAAAAATTTAAACTTTTTAACTACATTTAAGGAATCTTTGAGTAAATCCCTTTCAAGGCTTGATAGGTGACTTATATCAACATCACCAGATACCTCTTTTCCTGTCTCTAATTCGGATAGGCCAATCTTGAGCCTGAGCCCCATTAGAAAATATAGCGATTCTATAAGGTCATTAGATAGGTCCTTAGGAAGTTTATTATTTTGCACGAGGGCTTGAATGCGCTCTGCAGTGGAATTTGCCCATATATGGTTCTCAAGGGCAAGTGAGCGAACCCCGTGAACGATCGCAAATATCCCAGCCTTTTTTAGGTTAATAGAATTTCCGGAAGGATCTCCGCCTAGGGTAAGAAAGCGGTTCCACCAACCCGTCTCTGAGGAGATGCTTTCAATCGCAGAAGCAAATCGTGCCAATAGAAATTGGTTGTCTGTAATCAGATCAAATAGTTCCTGTTTTACTTGGTGGAGTAAAGCAGCATTGCCACTGACAGGATGAGAATCTAGAAAAATAGCTAAATTCATGAGGCTATCTGGAGTGGGGTCAAGTAGCCATTGTTTGGTTGTTTCTTTGTAGTCCGCGACAGACATACGCCAGGCTGAATTATTGACCATAATTTTCCCTGGACACTCTGGATATCCAAATTCAATTAATGCTACTGAAAAGCAGTTACAGGCCTCGACTAGGTCATCACCAGCGGGATAATCGTTTGAAAAAATTAAGCCATTGTCTTGGTCCGTTTTGAGAGTTTGCTCACCTCTACCTTCGCTACCCATGACAAATAGACAACTTTGACTCTGTAATTCAGGGTTAGCTATCAGAGACCAGGCTTTATCGAATAGCTTGGCATTCAACTCTTGCACTAGACGTGCAATCATGCCTACTTTGGTGCCATTTCGGTGGAGCAGGCTAATTAAATTAGTAATTTGTTCTGCCGGCACTTTAAGTTCGTCCAAAGACTTTGCCATTAATATTTTTTGCACTACTAATGAGGACCCATTGGCAATAAAGCTCAGTAAATCTATTTGCTCAAGAATGCCAACGACTTGCAACTTATCCATCACAATGACTCGATGTACTGAATGGCGGATCATAATTGCCAATGCCTCATATAGGAGATCAGTTGCTTGAACAGTAATTAGCTCATAGTTACTTAAGGGACCAACAGACGTTAAATCCATTGGCAATCTTGCCAAAATTGCTCGCTGAAGGTTGGTGGCTGTAAATATGCCAAGCCGACTCTCATTCCCTGATCTATCATCTACTAAGACATGGGTAGTCCGCTTCTCATTAAATAATTTAACAACTTCAAACAAGCTGGTGCTAGAGCCAACAATGTGAACCTCTCTCAAAAAGGCTTGGCTCACTAAAGCCAAGCTGAGAGAACTCATTTCATACTGACTCCGTCTTTCAGAGAGTGCGTTTAATTTTTTAGAAAGATCGGCAAAAAGCAATGCGCCAAAAGTTGCATTGCTTGATATCAACTCATTTACCGCTACTTTGGCCAGTTGGTATGACACCACCTCCTGGGATGCAATAAACTGGCTAGATACTTTTCCTGTCATCAGTCCGCGACCATCAAAGCAGTCATCTGGAGCCATACAGCGCTACCTCTTCACCGCTTTCATATTGCCGGACAAAGCCTTTAATGGGAATAAAGAGATGGGTTGGGGTAAAACCCACATCTAAAATAATTTCGCCTTCTTTAAAGTAGGCTATATCAACGCTATCTCGCACCAGTTTTTGCTCTAAGGCATTAAGGCAATCGAAAGGGGAGGCGGAAAAATTGAAGGCGTTTGGCATGCCTTATTCTATTTCTTGTGATGCAATAAGTGGCAAGGCATTTAAAAAATATTGCTCATTTATTCAAATTTAATATTTAATTGCTATAGTTTTGACAGTGCACGGGTTATATATTGATTTATACGACCAAAAGTGGCCGCTTCAATATACTTTGATGGTCTTATTTGACTGCAGCCGGTATGGGAAGAGAATCAATAAGTCATGCTGAAACCTTTTTTAAGGAGCTGGCTAGGCGTATACCAAGGCCGGTAAATGTTGTAACGCTTAATTTTCTCAATCTTATGTAACAGCGATCCTCGTTAGGAAATTAGAGCGGCCCCACCTTCCGAAAGTGCATTTGAAGGATGTGCTGTAATTAATTTCTCTCGATGTCTCAAGATCAAGAGCTCATTGCGCAATCAATTAAAAATTGCCCACTACTTAAATAACAGTAACTACAATCAGTTAGACTTAAATCAGCTATTCTCTTCGAGTAAGAAAATAGCTGATTGATTAATTTATGGCTTGCCTAATCTAAATACGGATCTTACAAATCAGTCAATGAAGTAATTGATTTATTTCTTGGGATCCAAGATGTTCCCATATATTAGGCGGCAATAGTTAGGCTACCATTCAAGATGGCCCATATAGCATCTTTACACCTTAATCCAATTGAATTACGAAGTCCTCTTTAGGGCGCCTTACCTTTTTGAGATTGACTAACCAATCTTCATTGGCCTGTCTATAACCCAAAGGAAGCATGACTACACTTCGCAATCCCTTCTTTTTAAGATTTAGAATTTCATCAAGAGCTTTAGGATCAAATCCTTCCATGGGGGTGCAGTCCACCTCTTCATAAGCAGCTGCGATTAATGCAGTGCCAAGACCAATATAGGCCTGCTTAGCGGCATGGGTGAAGTTGACCTCCGAATCTCTTAATGGATATGTGCCTAGTAACTTCTGACGATAAGTTTCTGCGGCCTCACTCTTAATATTGCGGATCTCGTTTGCTAGGTCATACATTGCATTAATACGATCAGCCGTGTAGTTATCCCAAGCAGCAAAGACAAGCAGGTGAGAGCAGTCAACAATCTGAGATTGATCCCAGGCAATCGATTTAATTTTTTCACGAATGGCTTTGTTGGTCACTACTATCAAATCATAGGGCTGCAATCCACTAGAGCTCGCGGTTAATCTGGTGGCCTCTAAAATTTGATCAAGCTTTTCCTGGGGAACTGATCTGCTAGGATCCATTTTTTTTGTAGCATAACGCCACTGCAATTTTTCAATTAAGCTCATTTTGATTCCCTTAGGTTTGATTGGTGAAGCTTGAAATCTAATTTTAGATTATGTTAACTTTTTTCGTCGCCGCATCTTAGTCTTTTCTTGCAGACCAACCTCCGCCCATAGCTACATAAAGGGCAACTGTATCTTGATATCTTTGAGCCAAGGCCTGCAAATAGGCAATGCTAGCCTGGTGATATTGCACATCAGCAACCAGTACGCTCAAATAATCAATCAAACCAGCGTTGTAACTAATTTGCTGTAACTTTAAAGCCTCTCCTCCGGATGTTTTAGCATTGAGTTGACCTTGCAAAGATTGTGCATCATGTTCTAGTGCTGTTAAACAATCAGCCACTTGTGAAAAAGCAGATAACACTGTTTGCTTATAGTTAAATTGAGCTTGTTCATAGGCATCTAACGCAGCTTGTCTTGCATAATAAAGGCTACCCCCTTTAAATATAGGAATACTAATGCCGGGGCCTGCAGACCAAAATTCTTGACTTGGTCCTGATAAATTAGAAAAGGTATTGCTAGCAACTCCATAACTGGCATTTAAGCTGACGCTTGGAAACATATTTGCAGTTGCAACACCAATATTGGCGCTTGCGATATGCATCTGTGCTTGAGCGGCAAGAATATCTGGCCGATTTTTTATTAATTCAGATGGAACACTAACTGGAATGTTAGATGGAAGCGCTAAATTTTCCAGGGAGATCTGGGGCAGACTTACGTGGCCGGGATCCACCCCTTCTAATGCGGCCAATAAATGCTCCGCCTGGCTTACTCGTTGACGCAGGGGGGCAATAGAGGCCTCATTGCTTGATATCAAGCTTTCGATACTTAATACGGTTGCATATGCTGCGGTCCCTCCAGCAACCTGAGCTCGCGCGACCTTTAATTGCTCTTTTTCAAGGGTGATTAATTCTTCTGTGGCGGTAATTTCCTCTAAATAGGCGGCTCGGGCGATGCTAGTATTAACCACATTGGCTGATAGCATTAGGTAGGCCGCAACAGTAGAATACTTTTGAAAATCTACTTGAGCTCTTAAGGCTTCCACTTGCCGCCTTTCACCCCCAAATACGTCAAGGATGTAACTCACGCTAGCGCTTGCAGTCAGTAGATTAAATACAGATCCTGAAGCGGACGAGCCTAGTTGCATTGGTGCTGCTGAAACACGAGTAGCGCCCAAGCCTGCGGATACTTGTGGAAAAAAGATGCCGTATCCGGCCCGCAATAAATCCTGACTTTGCTTGAGGCTTGCTTCTGATGCTTGCAAAGAAGGATTCCGTTTTAAGGCAAGTTCCACAATATCATTAACAGAGTTGGCGTTAAACATCGCCCACCAGCGTGAATCAGCTATAGATCCTAAAGATAAAGTTTGCGATTTACCCTCTACTGTGAAGCTTTTTCCTAAAAGAGATTCGCGGGTATAGGCTGCATTTTCAGGTGATTCTGGAGAAACAAAGTCTGGCCCAACAGCGCAGGCGCTCAGCAAAGCGATAGCAATACAAATGCAGGCGGTATATTTTTTACTTGAGAGCACTTTTGCCTATATAAACATCAACCAATTGACCGGGATAAATAGTGACATCCTTGGGTTTTTCGAAGCTAAATATCACCGGAAGAACACGTACATCAACCCTCTCAGTTCGCTGGTTAGAGAGTTCAATTTTTGGGGAAACATTAGGTTGGAATCGAACCATTTTTAATGGAACTTTAATATTTGATCCGCGAATAAACATATAAGCATTCATTTCACTCTCACTAGGCAATCGCTGTAGAAGTACTTCATCTACATAACACCGAATTGCTAGGGCACTACCGCTTGCTCCCATAACCATAATAGGTTGATTTTGCTGGGTATAGGTGTCATAAACACCTTGTGCCGAGATATAGCTACCAACTGCCGTGTTAATGGAAATAATTTTTCCAGGTGTCAGGGCATTGATTTGATATTTGGCTAATAGGTTAGACGCTGTTTCATACTGCTTTTGACTAACATCTAAATTAGCCTTAGCCAATCCAACTGCATCTCTTGCGCTATCTAGTGCATCTTTACTAACGGCCCTTGGATCAATGTCTGACGCAGCCTTTTGCTTTTGATAGGCATCTTCAGAAGTTCTTAAAGAGGCCCGAGCGGCACTAATTTGTGCTTTTGCTTGTGCAGTAGTAGATTTTTGAACCGAGTCATTAATTGAAAGCAGTGGAGAGCCAGCATCAACATTTTGATTTTCTTCAACAAATATCCGATTTACAGTTCCCGGAACTTCAGGGTAGATATTAATATTCGATCCACTATTTTGTAGCGCTTCAACGATACCTTCGGCATAGATTCCATTTTCAAAAGGATTTGATGCTGGAGTAAAAGCGGGTGGTAAGGGGTTTTGCCTGAGACCCCAATAATAAGCAGTAGTAATGGCCAAGAAGACCCCTGCAATAGCTAGACCAATAACAAGTCTATTTTTCATCGCGAAATCTTTCTATATTAATCACTTTTCCATCCTCCATTCTCATCATCGCATCCGCATACTCAAATATTCGAGTATCGTGAGTTACGATAATGATGCAGCGAGTGGGGTTTAGGATATCCTTTTTTATAAATTCTAATATTTTTTTACCAGTATCTCCGTCTAAAGATGCCGTGGGTTCATCAAAGATCAATATGTCTGGTTGTGCAGCAATAGCTCTGGCGATTGCCACGCGCTGCTGCTCGCCCCCGCTCAACTTCATAGGGGGAAGATCTGCTTTTTTTTCCAAGCCAACTACTTCCAAAAAATAGCGAGCAGTATTTAATGCGTCTACCCAATTTACTCTTCTTAATATGAGTGGAATAGCTACATTTTCTGCAGTTGTTAAGCGTGGAAATAAATGAAAATCCTGAAATACAAATCCAATTTTATTTAAGCGAAAATTAGCCAGCTCATCAGATGATAATTTCCATAAATCTTTATCCTCTACTAATACCTCTCCAGTATTAGGGTAATCATCCCCTAGAACCAAAGTAATCAGAAGTAGAATTTTCTCAATTAGAGGAGTTCTACAGGTAATACCCCCACCCCTTAACCTGACTTAAAAGTAGAATTTCTAAGTTGTTTGATTTAAAGGAAATTCTATGAAAACCTCCCGCTTTACCGATAGCCAAATCATGGCCATCCTTAAGCAAGCCGAA
>TBL_comb47_HYPODRAFT_10008121_pt1 | contig 10824 bp, 9 predicted proteins | sample TroBogypolimnion_40_FD_10682 | JGI IMG/M metagenome (IMG submission 10682) | reverse complement strand
GGGCCAGCGCTTTTCTTATGACGGCCTGCTCACTTTCCGCGGGCCTGGGAAGCCGGGCTCCCGGCAGGGCGAACTTTCGTTAGACCTCCTCGGGCCGCTTTTCGCCCCGTTGCTGCGCGTGCGCCTCGGGGGCGACGGATTCGTCATGGACGCCATCCGGGTGGCGGGCCTGGATCCGGACCTCATCCGGCAGGCGGTGGAAGGGATGTTCGTCTCTTTGCGCGATTTTTTTTCAGGAGACCTGTTCCTCTCGCAGCCCGTATCGTATCGTAAGGGATGGTGGGAAAGACCTTGGCTGGAGGCCGGCGGCCGGCGCCTGGACCTCGATGTCCAGGGCGCCAGGCTGGCGGCTTTGACGCCGGGGCCGGGGCCGCAGCGCCTCGTGTTTGGCGAATTCGCGAAGGTGGAGGGCTGCCTCGTGCCTCGGAAGGTGTCTTTCCAGGGCCCGGGCTATGTCTTGACCATCAGGCTGGAGCAGCTCAAGTTCGAGTTCTTGCCGGAGACAGAGACGGGCGCCAAATGATCAAGATGCAGTGCCCGGCCAAGGTCGACCTTTTCCTTGAGGTCACAGGCCAGCGGCCGGACGGATATCATCGCCTTGCCGCGTTGTTCGCAAAGATCAATCTCTACGACGTCTTGGAAGTGGAGGGGGCTCCTAGCGGGGTGGCATTGGAGGTCGTCAGCGACGTCCCTTTGTCCGCCGGTCCCGACAACCTCGTCTATCGCGCGGCGGAAGCCTTCCTGCGCGGCTTCCGCGTGGACGGCGGGGCGCGCCTGCGGCTCATCAAGCGCATCCCCATGGGAGCGGGGCTGGGCGGCGGTTCTTCCGACGCTGCGGGCGCCCTGCTGGGACTGGTCAAGCTCTACGGACTGCGCCTCGACGCCAAGCGCAAGGCCGCGCTCCTGCGCATGGCCGCGGCGCTCGGCGCGGACGTCCCTTTTTTCCTGCATCCGGCGCCTTTCTGCCTGGGTACGGGGATAGGGGATCGCCTCAAGCCGGTGCGCATCGCCCGTTCGCTCCCCTATCTGGTCCTCGTCTATCCCGGCCTGCGTGTGTCGACGGCGCAATCCTACAAGGCCTTGCCCGCGGCGCCGCGCCGTGTCGTGTTGACACGGTTGGCCCAGCTGGATAGACTCATCCGCGGACTGCAACGGGGCCGCCCCGTCGAGGAATGGGATGGTTTGCTGTTCAATCGTCTGGAAAGCGCGCCGCTTCCCGTCTTGGCGCAGGTCGAGCAGGCGAGACAGGTCCTCTCGCGGCTGGGCGTCAGGGGGGCGCGGATGTCCGGCGCGGGTTCCTCGGTCTTCGGTTTCGTCGCGTCCCATGGGGAAGGGGAATCCGTCTTGCGGCGCCTGCGAGGCTACCCGTGGCAGTGCTTCCTGACGAGCTGTCAAGGCTGACGACCAAGGACGTGGCCCATCCCATCAACATGGATTTCCGTAAGCTCCGCGAGGCGCGCATCCCGGCCCGCATCCGCTGCGCCGGCGAGCCGTCCCCAGATATGACGCCGCGAGCTTTGGGAGAGTCAAAGGTCTTCTGTGTGCTTCCGTGGTTGGGCCTGAACATCGCGCCCAACGGGGACGTCTATCCTTGCTGCGCGTTCGTCAACGACTCCCCGGTCGGTTCGTTGCGGACGGCCCGCCTCGAAGAAATCTGGAATTCGGAATCCTGGAGGGAAGTTCGTCGGCGCATGTTGGCGGGCGAGGAAGCCCCCCAGTGCCGGCGCTGCTATGAGCTGGAAGCGGTCGGCTCCTGCAGCCTGCGCCAGCAGTTCCAAAGCGTGATCTTTTCGCGTCCGGCCAGGGTTTCGGAAACCAAGGTGGACGGCAGCCTGGACCGGTTCGCTCCGGCCAACTTGGACATCCGGTTCTCCAATAGATGCAATTTCAAGTGCCGCTACTGCACTCCGCAGAAGAGCGCGCGCTGGCGCGATGATTGCGAGCCCGGGGCGATCGATACGCCGACCAAGAAGCCTGAGGATCTCTTGCGCCAGCTCGAGCCGATCCTCCCAGGCCTGGATCAGATCAATTTTTCCGGGGGGGAGCCCCTGCTCAACCCCGAGCACTATCAACTCCTGGGACTTCTGATCGAGAAGAAGAAGACCTACGTCCGGCTCAATTACAGCACCAATTTTTCCGTGACGACCATGGGCGGGCGGGATGTCTTCGCACTCTGGAAGGAATTTACGGATGAAGTGGTGGTCGCGGCGAGCCTGGATGCGATGGGTGGGCGCGGCGAGTATATCCGCAAGAACCAGGTTTGGGGCCAAGTGGTGGAGAATCGGGAGCGCATGCGCCAGGTCTGTCCCCGCGTGCGCTTCAGTCTGGCGCCGACCTTGAGCGTCATGAATGCTTTGCACCTGCCGGAATTCCATAAGGCGTGGATCGAGCAGGGCTATGTAGAGCCCCGGAATATCGCGATCGGTGTCGTCCTTGACCCCGAGGAGTTCCGCGCGCAGATACTGCCCGAGCATCTCAAACGTGAGATGGCCGCCAGATACGAGCGCCATAGGGAGTGGCTGTCTGCCCGTTACGGGAGCGACGCGGCGGGTGCGGTCGCGCAGTTCAAGGCGGCTCTCGACTTCACGCGCGCCCAGGACCGCTCCGGCCTTTTGGACAGGTTCCGGCGGACGACGCGGTCTCTTGATGCCATGCGGGGGGAGCGTTTCGAGTCCGTGTTCCCGGAACTGGCGGAACTGATGCGGGAGCCCTGACGAGGCGCGGGGTCCGGATTCCGGAGGGATTTTTAAGTTTAAAAATGTTAAAATGGAATTTCCTATGGGCGCTTACCGCGAAAGTGTCGCCGCCATATGCGCAAATCAGGCTTTTCTCCCAGGTGGTGTAACGGTAACACAGCGGACTTTGAATCCGCTATTCCTGGTTCGAGCCCAGGCCTGGGAAATTTCAGCGGCGTCAGCCGGCAGCGAGGCAATCCGACCATGATCGCGCAACGCAAGGATGGCAAGTCTCTGGGCGTTCTGATTCTCGCCGCGGGGCAAGGGACGCGGATGGTCTCCTCCCTGCCGAAGGTCCTGCATGGCATCGCCGGCAAACCCATGCTTTTTTATCCCCTGCGCGTCGCCAACGCGCTCAAGCCAGCGGCCATCGGTATCGTGGTCGGCCACGAGTCGGGGACCGTGAAGGCGGCGGTGACTGAAATGGCCAAGGAGGGCGGCATCTCCCGGCGCATCGAATTCATTCAGCAGAAGGAAACCTTGGGCTCCGGCAACGCCGTCCTGGAGGCGGTGCCCTTCCTTAAGAAATTCAAGACTGCGGTGGTGCTCTGCGGAGACAGCCCGCTACTGACCTACGAGAGCCTCTACGGCCTGCTCTCCAGCCATGAGGCCCAGAAAGGTCAGGCCACGTTGCTGACCGCCAAGCTCGCCAACCCCAAGAGCTACGGCCGCATCGTGCGCGGCCCGTTGGGCGAGGTCCTGCGTATCGTCGAGGACTCCGTGGCCTCGCCCAAGGAGCTCGCCATCAACGAGGTCAACTCGGGGGCCTATTGCTTCGAGGTCGCGAGCCTGCTCATGGGGCTCAAGGAGATCGGCCCCAAGGGCCCTAAACGAGAGCAGTTCCTCACCGATATCATGGAACTGGTCCGCGCCAAGGGCGGCAAGATAAACGCCTTCGTGAGCGCCAACCCCGAGGAGATCCTCGGCGTCAATTCCCGGGTCCAGCTCGCTCAGGCGGAGCGGGTCGTCAACCGGCGCATGCTGGAGCGCTTCATGCTCTCCGGGGTGACGGTCTGCGACCCCGCCTCCACGCACGTGGACATGGACGTGGAGATCGGCCCGGACACCGTGGTGCAGCCCTTCACGATCCTGCGCGGCAAGACCAAGATCGGCCGTCAATGCCGCGTCGGCCCCTTCAGCTATCTGCAGGACGTCCAGGTCGGCGACGAATGCGAGGTGCGCCTTTCCCACCTGGCCAACTGCCGGATCCTGGAGCAGTGCGCGATCGGACCCTTCTCCAACATCCGCCCCGACTCCGTCCTGGGGCCGCGCGCCAAGGTGGGCAACTTCTCCGAGATCAAGGCGTCCCGCGTCGGCGCGGGCTCCAAGGTCCCGCACCTGAGCTACATCGGGGACAGCGAGATCATGGAAGACGTCAACATCGGCGCGGGCACCATCACCTGCAACTATGACGGCAAGACCAAGCACAAGACGGTGATAGGCTCCAAGGCCTTCATCGGTTCCAACGTCAACCTTGTGGCCCCGGTCAAGGTCGGCCGCGGGGCCCGCATCGGCGCCGGCTCTACCATCACCGAAGACGTCCCTGACGCGGCCCTGGCCATCGCACGGGCCCGGCAGGTGAATAAGACATGAAACTGGCGCTGCCGGAGGCGCCCAACCCTATGACCCCAAAACTCCACGAGCCGGACCCGCACTCCGAGGGAGCGGCCGGCATGCGCCGCCTCAAGATCTTTACGGGCAATGCCCATCCCCGTCTGGCCCAGGATGTCTGCGACTACATGGGCTTGGAGTTGGGTAAGGCCCGCGTCGGGCGCTTCGCCGATGCGGAGATCAATGTCCAGATCGATGAGAACGTCCGCGGCGCGGACTGCTACTTGGTCCAGCCCACCTGCCGGCCGGTCAACGAGCACATCATGGAGCTGCTGATCATGATCGACGCTCTGCGCCGCGCCTCCGCTGGGCGCATCACCGCGGTCATCCCTTATTTCGGCTACGCCCGGGCCGACCGCAAGAGCGCGCCGCGCGTGCCCATATCGGCCAAATTGGTGGCCAACCTCATCACCACCGCGGGGGCCAACCGCGTCATCGCCATGGACCTGCACGCGGCCCAGATACAGGGTTTCTTCGATATCCCGGTGGACCACCTCATCGCGGCGCCCGTGATCGTGGACTATTTCCGCAAGAAAGGCCTCAAGGACCTTGTCGTGGTGTCTCCCGACGTCGGCGGGGTGGAGCGGGCCCGGGCCATGGCCAAGCGCCTGGAAGCGCGGCTGGCCATCGTGGACAAGAGGCGGCCGCACCCCAACGAGGCTTCGGTCTATAATCTCATCGGAGAGGTCGAGGGCCACGACGCTCTGGTCCTCGACGATATGATCGACACCGGCGGGACGCTGGTCAAGGTCGCCGCGAAGCTGCGCGAGCGCGGCGCCCGCCGGATATACGCGGCCTGCATGCACGGGGTCCTCTCCGGGGCCACCACCGATCTCATCGCGCGTTCCGAGCTGGAGGAATTGGTCCTGACCGACTCCATCCCCGTGCACCATCTGGCGGGCGACAAGATCAAGATCCTGTCCATCGCGCCGCTGATGGGAGAGGCTATTCTGCGCAATAACCGTGGGCTGTCGATAAGCGAGCTTTTCGTTTGAGAATCAGGAGAGGAGAATCATGGAAGAGATAAAAGTAGCGGTCACGATCCGAGATAGCAAAGGGAGCAAGAAAGAGCTCTCCAGCCTGCGCGCCCAGGCCCGCATCCCGGGCGTCATCTACGGTGGCGCCAAGCCGCCGATCAAGGTGGCGCTTTCCGAGAAGGAACTCCTGGCGGCGCGGCGGCGCGGCGGCGTCAACGCTATTTTGCGCCTGGAGACCGGAAAGGAGGCGGAGACCGTCATCGTCAAGGAACTGCAGCGCCATCCGGTTTCCGACCGGCCCGTGCATGCGGATTTCCAGAGGATCTCCTTGACCGAGAAGATCATCGCCAAGGTCCCGGTGCGTATCGTGGGTGAGGCCCCCGGCGTCAAGAATTCGGGCGGCATCATCCAGTACGAGCTTCGCGAGCTCAGCGTCCGGGCCCTGCCCAAGGACGTCCCGCAGGGCATCGACGTGGATGTCTCACATCTGGAGCTCAATAATCATATCTTGGTTAGTGAGCTCGCCGTGCCGCCCGGCGTTGAATTCCTGGACCCGGCGGAGCATCGCGTCGTCAATGTCACCACGGTCAAGGTCGAGGTCGCCGAGGTGGCGCCCGTCGCGGCGCCGGTCGAAGGCGAGGCCGCTGCGGCCGAGCCCGAACTCACTTCCACCAAGGGCAAGAAGGACGAGGAAGGCAAGCTCGTCAAGGAAACGGCCAAGGCGGGCGCTCCGGCCGCCGAGAAGGGCAAGGAGCCGGCCAAGAAGGAAGCCGCCAAGAAGGAGCCGGCCAAGAAGGACGGCGAGAAATAGGCTTGGCCTGGCTGCGCGGGCTGGGGCTGCTGCTGCTCCTGCCCGCGCTGGGGGCCCGGGCCCAGACGGATGCCCCCGGGTTTCAAGACCTCTTCCGTCAGGGACGCGTCGAGCTCGACGCGGGGGCCGGCCTGGGGGCTCTGGGCGGCCGCGATTATCTCCTGCTGCTGCTTGGAGCGGGCTATTATGTCCGCGAGGGGCTCAGCGTGGGGGCAACGGGCGAGGCTTGGCTGGGCTCCCAACCGCAGCTCGGCGATGTGAGCCCGGCTCTGCGCTACGTCTTCCTGGGCTCCTCGTGGAACTGCAAGCCGTACCTGGGGGCCTTCTACCGCAGGACCTTCTTCAACCATGAGCAATCCCCGCTCGATTCGAGCGGGGCGCGGGCGGGGGTCGTGTTCCCGCTGAGCGGCCGGGCCTATCTGACGGGCGGCTTGGTCTATGAACATTATTTCTCCTGTACCGGGAGCATCTTCGCGAACTGCGACCAGGTGTATCCCGAGATCGGGCTGGCTGTCGCGTTATAGCGGTTTTGGGGTAGGACGATGGCCGCATTGAGCCGGGGAAACACCAGCCTCCCGCAAAAGCTGGGTCTTTCGGCATTCGGGTTCTTCCTTGCGATCCTGTTTCTTGAGTGTGTGCTGCGCTTGGGCGGCTGCATCATCCTGAGCCTACAGAACCATAGGAATGCGCTGGCCATGCGCCAGAAGGGCGTTTGCCGGATTATGTGCATCGGCGAGTCCACCACCCAGAGTCAGTATCCCGCCTTCTTGGAGCGATCGCTCAACGGCAGGAATCTGGGCATCAGATTCAGCGTCATCGATCGAGGGCTCGTTGGGGCCTACTCGTCGGTTCTCGTTGACCGCATGGAGGCAGACCTAGAAACCTATCATCCGGACATGGTCGTGGCGATGATGGGGATAAACGACGGCGGGCCGCATATGCCTGATGAGCCGGAGACGGGCTCGTGGGTCGTGCGGCTCCTCAGGAGCCTGCGGACCTATAAGCTGGCGCGGATTGCGGGTCTGCACATCGTGAGCCTGGCGCATCCCGCCGGGATTTTCCCGCCTGGTGCGGGTGCGCAGCGGCGGGAGAGGAAAGAGGCTCTGGACCGCGGTCCCGGTAACGCTCGGGATGAAGGGGGGATGGTCGAGTCTTATAGGTACGAGGGTAAGTTCGCGGAGGCGGAGGCGGCTGCCCGGAAGGCGTTGCGGATCGATCCCAGAAACGACCGCGCGTATGTGTATTTGGGCTGGACCTATATCATGCAGGGCAAGAAGATGCCTAAGAGGCCCCAAGCTCGAAGCAAATTCGCGGCGGCGACGGCGGCCTTCAAGAGGGCTCTTGAACTCAATCCCAAGAACGATGAGGCCTATCGGGGCCTGGGATCGGATTATGAAGTCCAAGGTGAATACGCGGCGGCGGTACAAGCGTGCAAGAAGGCCTTGGGACTCAACCCCGGAAGCGATGAGGCGCATGAAGAGCTCGGACGGATATACGGTTATCAAGGGAAATTCGCGGCGGCAGCGGCGGCCTTCAAGAAAGCCTTGGAAATTAACCCTAGCAACGACAGGGCATTTATTCAGCTCGATTCAATCTTGTCCGGCGGCCCGATCCAGAGTAGGCGCATGTTGGAGAAATCTATCCTTCGCGGATTGGCAAAGAGGTGCGCCATGGCGCCGCAGAAGGCGACGGACCGGGCCTGCGGGCTGCTGTCGGCGTACTATGTGGCGATGGGCGATGCCGAGCTTGCGGAGCGATACAACGATAAGGCCGAGCAGTCGCGCCTGAGAGAATACAACCTGATACTGGCGAATAATTATCGCCGTCTGAAAGCCGTGTTGGACCAGCGCGGCGTCAAATTGGTCTGCGTGCAATACCCGATACGCCGTTTGGAGCCGCTGAGAGTGATCTTTCAAGGAAGGGGCGATGGCATCGTGTTTGTGGATAATGAGAATGCCTTCAAGGATGCAGTGAAAAAGGGATCATTGAAGGAATATTTTGTGGACTTGTTCGCCGGAGATTTCGGCCATTGCACGGATAAGGGCAACCAACTCCTCGCCGACAATATCGCAGCCGCCCTGGCGCGGGAGGTCTTCGGGAAATAGTGTCGCGCATCACTTGACCGAGCCTGCCATCAGCCGGCACATGCTCGAATGCGGCGGATTGTCTCCTGGGCGGCGATTGTGATACCCTTGGAGCGTGGCTGAATTCCGGCGGGTGAGATGCGTGTTCCCATTATCCACCGGGCCTATCTGATGGGCGGCTTGGGGAAAGATCGATGGCCGCATTGAACCGGGAGAACACCAGCCTCCCGCAAAAACTGGGTCTTGCGGCATTCGGGTTCTTCCTTGCGATCCTGGTTCTTGAGGGTTCGCTGCGCTTGGGCGGCAGCATCATCCTGAGCCTACAGGACCATAGGAATGCGCTGGCCATGCGCCAGAAGGGCGTTTGCCGGATCATGTGCATCGGCGAGTCCACCACCCAGGGGACGTACCCCGCTTTTTTGGAACAGGCGCTCAACGGCAGGAATCTGGGCATCAGATTCAGCGTCATCGATCGAGGTCTCCGGGGGGCCAAGTCAGCATTCCTTGTTGACCGGATGGAGGCTGACCTGGAGACTTATCATCCGGACATGGTCGTGGCGATGATGGGGATAAACGATGACGGGCCGCATATGCCTTATGAGGCGGACACAAGGTCCGCGACCGTGCGGCTCATCAGGACCCTGAGGACCTACAAGCTGGCGAGGATTGCGTGGCTGCACCTGGCGGGCCCAGGGCATCGCGCCGCAATTGCCCCGCCGGGGGTGGCCGCAGAACACGGAGTTGCGAATAGGCGCATGAATCGGCCGAAGCCAAGGCAGAAGGCGACGCGGAAGCCTTGTACTGACGGGGATTTTGTAATGCTGGGATACGCGTATTCCAAGAGGCCGGGCGGAGCAGAAGAGGCGGTGGCGGCCTTCAATCAAGCGCTTAGAATCAATCCGAGGAATGGCAGCGCCTACGTGGGCCTGGGGTGGGCTTATGATCACGAAAAGAGATTCTCCCAGGCGCGGGAGGCGTTCAGGACGGCCTTGCAAGTGGACCCCGCAAGCGTCGGCGCTGGTCCGGGCGCCGATCGGGTATACGACTCCGCATCGACGGTTTACTTGGCGACGGGCAAGACCGAACTCGCTCGGCAATATCATGAGAAAGCGGAAGCGGTAAGGCTTGGGGGATACGATTCGGTGTTGATGCGGAATTATCTCCATCTGAAAGAACTGTTGGACCGTCGTCGCGTGCGATTGATCTGCGTGCAGTATCCGATGCGAGCGTTGCGGCCGCTGAGAAATATATTTCAAGGGCGCGATGCCGGGATCATTTTCGTGGACAATGAGCAGTCCTTCAGGGATGCGGTTAAGAAGAGTTCCTTCCAGGACTATTTCCGAGATTTGTTTGCCGGAGATTTCGGCCATTGCTCGGATAAGGGGAATAGGCTGCTCGCCAGCAACATCGCGGATGCCCTGGCGCGAGAGGTCTTCGGGAAATAGCGCCGTATATCACCTGACAGCGCCTGCCATCAGCTGGTGCATGCTCGACCGCACGCATTGTTTCCGGGGCGGCGATTGTGATACCCTTGGAGCGTGGCTGACCTTTCTTCCCTGCGGCTGGTGGTGGGTCTCGGCAACCCCGGTACGCGCTACGCTCGGACCCGGCACAACGTCGGCTTCCGCCTAGTAGACCGGATTGCCGGAGAGGCCGTCTGGAGGGACTTCCGAGGCATGGGCCAAGTCTGCCGCGCGCAAGGACTGATCCTGGCCAAGCCCATGACCTTCATGAACGAGTCGGGCCGCTTCGTGCAAAGCCTCACGCATTTCCATAAGTTTGCACCCGGGCTCATTTTGGTCTGTTACGATGACGTGGCCCTGCCGCTGGGGCGCCTGCGCCTGAGGCCGTCCGGCTCTTCCGGCGGGCAGAAAGGCATGGAGTCGGTCATCGCTTGCCTGGGCACCGAAGCCATCCCCCGGCTGCGCATCGGCGTCGGGCCGCAGCCTCCGGGCCTGGATTCCGCGGCTTTCGTGCTGGCGCGCTTTCAGGCAGATGAGGAGAAGCTCTTGGATGAAGCGCTTGCCGCGGCTGCGGCCGCCGTCCTGACGGCGGCCCAAGACGGTTTCGAATCCGCCATGAACTCCTGCAATCCCGCGCCATGACGGATCTCGCGGAGCTGGCCTGCTCCTGCCTCGATTGGATCCGCGGCCAGGACCCCGGCGTGGAGGCCGAACTTTATCTGGCCCGCGGTGAGGAGCGGGGCATCGAGCTGCGCGAGGGGCGTCTGGACCACATTCAGCACGCCGCCTCGGAGGGCGCAGGCCTGCGCGTGTTGGTCGGCGGCCGCATGGGCTTCGCCTGGTCGGGGGGACTTGGCGTGGAGGGCCTGCGCGATTTGTACCGCAAGGCCCGCGAGCAGATGGGGAGCCTGGAGCCCGATCCTTGCAAGGATTTCCCATCTCCCGAGCCGGCGCACCCGGACCCCGCTTTGGCGGCGTCGCTCTGGGACGAGGGGCTCTTCACGGCCCCGCTTGCCGCGTGCCAAGACCGCTTGCAGGCCGCGGCCGCTTCAGCCATGTCCCAGGACCGGCGGCTGGGCGCGCTGCTGCGCGCCGGCTACGGCGAAGCTCGCGGGGAGGCGGTCGTGGCCAACACCCGCGGTG
>TBL_comb47_HYPODRAFT_10008120_pt1 | contig 10824 bp, 9 predicted proteins | sample TroBogypolimnion_40_FD_10682 | JGI IMG/M metagenome (IMG submission 10682) | reverse complement strand
CCGGCAAGCTGCTCGGCGCGGCGGGCCTGGCGGAGCTGCTGGATTCGGTCATGACCCTGGTGACCGGCCATATCCGCTGCCAGCGGGGCTTCATCCTGCTCACCAACGCGGCCGGGGAGCTGGTCCCCGAGTATGTCTGGGAGGAGAAGCCCGGCGCCATCTCCACGCCCATCAGCCGGACCATCGCCCGCAAGGCCATGAGCGACCAGGTCACCATCCTCACCACCGACGCCCGGGTCGATCCCCGCTTCGCCGCCGGCGAGAGCATCAAGATCCATGGGATCTCCTCGGCCCTTTGCGCGCCCCTGATCGTGGACGACCTGCCGCTGGGGGTGGTCTACCTGGAATCGAGCCTCAGCAAGGGCGGGTTCCAGCGGGAGGACGAGCACCTGCTGTCGGCCATGGCCAATTTCGCCGCGGTGGGCATCCAGCGGGAGCGGGAGACCCGGTTCCGCCAGCGCCTGGAGCGCTACCACAGCCCCCAGGTGGTGAGCGAGATCCTCAAGGCCGCCCAGAACCTGGACGCGCCCCTGCTGCAGGCCCGGCGCTGCGAGATCTCGGTGCTGTTCGCGGACATCTCGGGCTTCACCCGGATGTCCGAAGGGATGGAGCCGCTGCAGCTGGCCTCGATCCTCAACCGGTCGTTCGAGGTGATGACCGAGCAGATCTTCGTGCGGGGCGGGACCCTGGACAAGTACATCGGCGACGCCATCATGGCCTTCTTCGGCGCCCCCGCCGCCGATCCGGACCATGCCCGGCACGCCGTGGACGCCGCCGTGGCCATGCAGCGGGCGCTGAAGGCGGTGAACGAGAACCGCCCGGAGGGCTACCCGGAGCTGCGCATGCGGATCGGGATCAACAGCGGCGAGGCCTTCGCCGGGGACATCGGCTGCGAGAAGCGGATGGACTACACGGTCATGGGCGCCACCGTGAACCTCGCCTCCCGGCTGGAGAGCGGGGTGGCCAGGCCGGGGACGATCGTCGCCGGGCCGCGGACGGTGGAGCTGATCGGCCCGGAAGGCCTGGTCCCCATCGAACCGGTCTCGCTCAAGGGCATCGAACATGAAGTCCGGCCGTTCGAAGTGCCCTGGGAAGCCCCCGAAAGCCAGGAATAAATAATTAGGTCAACTCCGATGCTTCCTGCCGGACCAGCAGTGTGGTGCAATAAGCTTGAACTTAAGAACAATCATGGGTTCACCCGCCCTTCCCGTTCAGCAGCCATAGGATCCCGCGCCATGCCCTCCGATCGCCGAAACTACCGTCGGATACCCATGGGAGCCACCGTGGGCTTTCAGGAGCTCTCCTTCTCCACGGCCCCTGAGCCGGCCACCAGCGTCTACGGCGACATTTCCGCGGGCGGGCTGCTGCTCAGCTCTCCCAAGTCCATCCCCCTGGGGACCCTGCTCAAGCTCGAGCTGAGGGTGCCGGGCTGGGGCAAGCATCAGGGCCGCTTCGGCCCCGCGGCCGACCAGGACCAGCGGCCCCTGGTGGCGGTGGGCCAGGTGGTCCGGGTGGAAACCCTGGACGCCGGAGATTACGAACTGGGTGTTAAATTCCTCAATGTCTATCCCGACGACCAGGAAGCCCTGCGAAAATTCATCGAGGCCTCCGCCCCCGCTGACGAGTAAACCGAACGATCGACCCTAAAAGGAGTTCCCCTTGAAGATCCTAATCGTGGACGACTCTTCGACGATGCGCCGCATCATCATCAACACGCTTTCCAGGATCGGCTACACCGACGTGGTGGAAGGCGAGCACGGCAAGGCCGGGCTGGAGAAGCTGGGCCAGGGCGGCGTGGAGATGATCATCACCGACTGGAACATGCCCGAGATGGACGGCCTGGAGTTCGTCCAGGCGGTGCGGGCCCAGAACGCCTCCATCCCCATCCTCATGGTCACCACCAACGCGGCCAAGGAGGACATCGTCCAGGCCCTGCAGGCCGGCGTGAACAACTACGTGGTCAAGCCGTTCACCCCGGACACCCTCAAGGAAAAGATCGAATCACTGCTCGGCTAGACCCTGGGAGGGCCCGTGGACCAATCTGAAATCGACGCACTGATGACCAAGGGCGGCAAAGCCGCGCCCAAGCAGACCAAGGGCTCCGCGCCCACGCCCACGCCCGCGCCGGACGACCCCCAGGGCCATGTCATCTCCGAGCTGGACGCGGTCACCGCCGTCACCGAGCGGGAGACCAACAAGGTCATGGACCAGCTGGACCTGATCAGCGGGCTGGTGGCGACCCAGCAGGCCCTCATCACCGGCGTCATGCGCCATGCGGGCGCCCAGGACCCCTCGGTGCAGGAGGCCATCAACCAGGTGATGGCGGCCAGCAAGGACATCCAGAGCAAGGTCTACGAGGCCATGGACCTCATGCAGTTCCAGGACATCACCCGGCAGAAGCTGGAGCGGATCGTCCACCACCTGCGCCAGATCCACGACTACATCGTCGACCTCCTGGGCACGGGGCTCAAGAGCGACGGGGAGCGGGCGTCCATCAGCCGGACCATCACCTCCACCGGCACGACCCCCGACGAGAAGCGGGCCCACGCGGATTCCGTGGTGGATGAATTCAAGCGCAGCTTGATCAAGGATTGAGACCATGGCCACCGCGGAAATCCAGGCCAGGCAGGCCCTAGACATCATCCCTTCGGGCCAGCTGGTGACGTTCACCCTCGACGAGGTGGAGTTCGGCCTGGACATCGACCGGGTCCAGGAGATCACCCCTCGCACCGCCATCACCCCGGTTCCCGGTTCGCCCAGCTTCGTCCTGGGCATCGTGAACCTGCGCGGCAGCATCATCCCGGTGCTGGACAGCCGGCTGCGCTTCCACCTGCCGCCCAAGGAGCCCACCGCCAAGACCCGGATCATCATCCTCAACCTGGCCGGGCAGCCCACCGGGCTGATGGTCGACTCCGTGTCCGAAGTCGTGAAACTGGACGACTTCACCCTGCGCGACACGCCGCCCCTGGTGGCCGGCGTGCGCAGCGACTACCTGGCCGGGATGGTCACGGCGGCCAACCGCCTGATCACCCTGATCAACCTGGAGAAGATCCTGGATTCCAAGGAGTTCGGCGAGCGGGTGCTGCTGGCCGAGAAGAGCGCCGGGTCGGGCATCTACACCTCCGGCGCCACCCAGGCGGTGGCCGAAGAGGTGGAGGACGAACTGCCCTACGTCACCTTCACCCTCGGCAAGGAATCCTTCGGGATCAACCTCAAGATGGTCGAGGAGATCATCGAGCTGCCCACGGTCACCAAGGTGCCCGACGCCCCGCCCTACGTGCTGGGGGTCATCTGCCTGCGGGACCAGGTGCTGCCGCTCCTGGACTTCATCCAGCTGCTCCACGCCGAGCCGGCCGAAAAGGCGGTGGCGGGCGACATGGTGATCCTGCTCAGCTTCGGCCGGGCCAAGCTGGGCATCGTGGTGGACGGCATCCAGGAGATCATCCGGATCCGGGAGGAGGACATCCTGCCCCCGCCCCAGACCCTGAGCGAACGGGAAGCGGCCGACCTGGAGGGCATCGTGCTCCGGTCCGACCGCATGGTGAGCCTGCTCAAGGTGCTGGACATCATCAACGGCGAAGACCAGGCCAAGATCGCCGCCATGAGCTCCAGCCTCATCCCGGAACAGCCGGCGGAAGCCCTGGCGGTGCACGATCTGCCGCTGGTGGTGTTCCGCCTGGGCAGCGAGGCCTATTCGCTGCGCCTGCACGAGGTGCGGGAAATCATCATGGTCGGCAACATCACCCCCATCCCCAGGGCCCCCTCCTTCATCGAAGGGGTGCTCAACCTGCGGGGCGAGGTGATGCCGGTCATCGATCTGCGGGAGCGCTTCGGCCTGCCCAGGCAGGCGGTGACCAGCGTATCCCGGATCGTCATCACGCCCATCGGCGGGGTCTCCACCGGGCTGATCGTCGATTCCGTGGAGGAGGTCAAGAGCGTCGACGAACGGCGGCTGGAAGCCCCCCCCAGGGTGACGGCCGTCGGGGCCAACACCTTCATCGAGAAGGTCGCCCGGGTCGACCAGAACGTGATCTTCCTGCTGAACGTACAGTGTCTCCTCACCGAGGTGGAAGGCCAGCAGCTCCAGGTCTTCCAGGGAAAGAAAAAAGGCTGACCGATGAGCGATTTCTCCCTGGATGATCCCAGCTTCTACGAAGATTTCCTGGTCGAAGCCGGGGAGCACTTCGAACTGATCGAACAGAACTTCCTGACCCTGGAGGAGGCTCCGGGCGACCTGGAGATCCTCAACGCCATCTTCCGCAGCGTCCACACCATCAAGGGCGCCTCGGGGTTCCTGGGCCTGGCCAAGGTCCAGGCGCTGGCCCACATCGGCGAGAACGTGCTGGACGACCTGCGCAAGGGGCGCATGCTGGTCAGCCCCCAGGTGATGGAGCTGCTGTTCGAGACCGAGGACACCCTCAAGATCCTGGTCCATGACGTCGGCGTCAACCTGCGCAAGCAGGGCACCATGGCCGATCCCGACACCAGCGACCTGATCGCCCGGCTGGAGGCCCTGAAGGGCGGGGGCAAGCCCGCCGCGCCCGGCTTCGCCGTGCCCGCTTCCGCCTCCCAGGATCTCCGGCTGGTGCTGCCGCCGCCCCTGGCCGGGCTCGACAAGGAGTCCGCCAGCGCCGCGGAGGAGGCCCTGAAGCGGGGCGAATCCGTCATGGCCATGCGGATCGCGCTGCACGCCGCGATCCTCGGGACGCCCTTCAACCCGCTGTCCATGCTGCCCATGGTGGAGCTGGTGGGGACCCTGATCCATTCCTCCAACATCATGAAGGAAATGGACCTGGACCTGTTCCGCGCGGACGAGGTGCCCTTCGACCTGATCCTGATCCTCACCCCCGCGGAGTCCCCCGAGGCGGTCAAGAGCATCTTCGACGGCGTCAAGAACGTCTCCATCCAATACTTCCAGCTGAGCCTGGGCAGCGTGCCGCAGGCCCACGCCCCGGCCGCGCCCGAGGCCCCGGTCCATGCGGCCCCCGCCCCCGCGGCGCCCGCCGCCGCAACGGCGACCGCCCCGGCGCCCGTCGCCGCGCCGCCCAGCCCGGAACCCGCCGCCAAGACCCCGGACAAGGCGCCCGAAAAGGGCACGGACAAGACCTCGGACACCATCCGGGTGAGCCAGGCCAAGCTCGACACCTTCATGAACACCGTGGCCGAGCTCATCATCAGCAAGACCATGATCAGCCATATCGTGGAGCGGCTGGAGGCCGAGACCCTCCCCTCCACGGCCGAGGACCTGGTCAAGGAACTGCGCAAGGCCAGCATCTACCTGGACCAGGTGAGCAAGGAGATCCAGGCCTCGGTGCTGGGGATCCGGATGGTGCCGGTGAAGACCATCTTCACCAAGTTTCCCCGCATGCTCAGGGACCTGGCCAAGAACAGCGGCAAGAAGATCGAACTGCAGATGGTCGGCGAAGAGACCGAGATCGACAAGAGCCTCATCGAGGAACTGAGCGATCCGCTCATCCACCTCATCCGCAACAGCGCCGACCACGGCATCGAGCTTCCGGACGTGCGCGCCCGGGCCGGCAAGCCCGAGACCGGCACGGTGGTGCTCCGGGCCCGCCACGAGGGCGATTCGGTCCTGGTGGAGATCGAGGACGACGGCAAGGGCATCGACCCCAAGGTGATCCGGGCCAAGGCGGTGGAAAAGGGCATCCTCGGCGCGGAAAAGGCCGAGCAGCTGACCGACGAGGAGGCCATCAACCTGGTGTTCCTGCCCGGCTTCTCCACCGCCCAGACCGTCACCGACATCTCCGGCCGGGGCGTCGGCATGGACGTGGTCAAGTCCAACGTGCGCAAGCTCAACGGCAGCGTCTCGGTGAGCAGCGCGGTGGGCCAGGGCAGCATCTTCACCATCAAGCTGCCGCTCACCCTGGCCATCATCGACGCGCTCCTGATGCGTGCCGGCGGCCAGGTGTTCGCCATCCCCGGCACCGCGGTGGAAGAGACCCTGCTGGTGCCCCGGGAGACCCTGTCCCACCTCACCCGGCGCAAGGCCATCAACCTCCGGGGCGAAGTGCTGGGCATCACCCGGCTGCGGGAACTGCTGCACTTCAAGGACGCCGTCGATCTCCAGGCCAAGGAGGACGACGAGCTTCCGGTCGTGGTGGTCTCCACCGGCGGCCGCAGGATGGGCATCATCGTCGACGCCTTCCTGCGCCGGCAGGAGATGGTGATCAAGCCGCTGGCCCCCTACCTCGCCAGCCTGCCCGGCATTTCCGGCGCCAGCATCCTGGGCGACGGCGGGGTGGTGCTGATCCTGGACCCGGCCGAACTGCTGATGCTGGCCATCGAGGAGGCCTTGTGAGCTCCGCCGAGGCACAGGGGCATACCGCCGGGGCAGCCGCCGCCGGGGCGCCGCGGCAGTACCTGAGCTTCCAGCTGGATGGGCACATCTACGCGGTGCCGCTGGCCCAGGTGGCGGAGATCACCCCGCTCAAGGAGCTCAACCGGATTCCTCACATGCCCAAGTGCGTGGAAGGGCTGCTGAACCACCGCGGCCAGGTGATCCCGGTCATCAGCCTGCGCTCGCGCATGAACCTCACCCAGCAGGACACCAGCCTGTCCCGGAACATCATCGTCCTGAGCCTGGGCGGCGGCAGCCCGGTGGGCATCCTGGTGGACGTGGTGGACGCGGTCATCAGCACCGAACCCGACCAGCTGGTGCCGGCCAGCCCCCTGCTGTCCGGACCCGAAGGGGCCTGGGTGCTCGGCTTCATCCTCCAGGAGGAGCGGATCATCGCCCTGCTGGACTCCGGCTTCATCACCTCCTTCCATGGCGCCCGGACCACCCTGCACGGCGTCGTGGCCGAGGACAAGGACCTGGCCCTGGACCGGGGGCTCAAGGAGCTCATCGACCTCGCCCCGCCCAAGGCGGTGGCGGACGGGGCCCGGATCATCCCCCAGATGGAAGAGGCCATCGCCCACACCGAACAGGAGATGGGCAAGGTCATCGACTGCGTGGAATCCATGCTGACCGGCAGCGACAAGGGCTTCCAGGCCCTGGTCCGGCTCAAGCAGGAGGCCGCCCTGGGCCGGCTCAAGGGCGAGGAGGGCGCCCTGGCCGAGATCGAGAAGCTGGGCGCCGACCTCCAGGACCGGGTGTTCACCCTGATCCAGCAGCTGCAGTTCCAGGACATCGCCCGGCAGAAGCTGGAGCGGGTGCTGAACCACATCCGCGGCCTGCAGGTCCTGGTGGGCGCCAAGTTCCGGGACATGGGCAGGATCTAGGCCCGGCAAGCATTCAGGTTCCGGCCCAGCACCAGGGTCGTCGCTGTCAGTTCGCTGGCGCGAACTGCATCGACGGAAGGGATACCGGCAAGGATCCGGGATTCCGTCCCGGCGGTTGCGACAGCAACCGACCGGGACGACTCTGATCTATGTCCGGGACACGGACGGATGGCTTGGCTGGATTAAAGCACCAGTTCCCGGCAGCCGGGACCGGCGTAGCCCATGTCCGGGGTGGTGAAGGAGGCCCCGGTGCGGCCGTCCGGGCCCACGGCGATGATGCCGCCCCGGCCCTGGGTCCGGCGGTAGAGGTTGCCCAGGACGGTCTCCACGGCTTCCTGGGGGGGGACGCCGCGGCCGATGAGATCCGAGGCGCTCTTGGCGGCGGCGGTGCGGATGAAGGCCTCGCCCCAGCCGGTGCAGCAGATGGCTCCGCCCTCGTCGTCCGCGTAGATGCCGCAGCCGACCAGGGGCGCGTCGCCCACCCGCCCGACCTTCTTGCCGCGGGTCCCGCCGGTGCTGATCCCGGCGAAGAGCTCGAACCGGCCCGTCTCCCGGCGAACGCCCAGGACGATGCCCACGGTGCCCCGCTTCGGATGCTCGACCACCGCGCCGCTGGGATCGACCCGGCCCTCCTCGTCGAAGAAGGTCCTGGCGTCCGGCTTGCCGGCGGCGATCCAGGCGGAATGGCCTTCGAACTCCCGGGGATGCACCAGGCTGCGGGGATCCACCGGGGCGAACCCTTCGGCCAGGGCGAACCGCTCCGCCCCGCCGCCGATCAGCAGCACGTGCTCGGTGCGCTCCATCACCGCCAGGGCGATGGCCGAAGGGTTCTTGAACCGGCCGATGGAGGCCACCGCGCCGGCCTTCAGGTCCTTGCCCTCCATGACCGCCGCGTCCAGCTCCACGTCGCCGTCCTCGTTCAGGAAGCTGCCGGTGCCGGCATCGAAGGTGGGATCGTCCTCCATCACTTCCAGCGCGGCCAGCACCGCGTCCAGCGGCCGGGCCCCGGCGGTCAGGGCGTCCAGGGCCGCCCCGTAGGCCCGCTTCACCCCGGCGATATGGGGGGCGCGCAGGCTTGCGGGGATGGCCCAGGCGCCGCCGTGGACCTGGATGACGAAGCGGGGGTCGGCCCCCGCGATCATGCACTGGGAAAACATACGTTCCACCTTTCCTGCCGTTGGTTCGGATAGACCAAGGTAACCCGCGCCGGGGCCGGAGGTCAAAGCTGCATCACCACGCCCGGAAGCGCCTGGATCGCGGTCCGCAGCGGAAGCTCGGCGCCGGCGTCGGGCAGGGTGACCCAGAACGTGAGGCTGGTGAAGGCGCCCCGCTGGTTGACGGTGTGGCCGAGATCGGCTTCCGGCTGGGGGCCGAGGTGGGTCCTGATGAGGGCGGCGACCAGGGCCGGGTCCATCTCGGCGCCCCGGCCGATGACCTTGAACGGCACCCGTTGGGGAAAGGTCTGGGCAGGGGGGGCATCGGGCATCATGGGACCCATTCTAGCCAGCGCCGGCGCGTTTTCCGGACTTTGAAAAAATCAAAAGGATGTCAAGCTGTTCACACCTCAAGAGAGCCTGGAAGGAGAATCCCGCACATGGTCCTGCTGGCGTGGCTGGCGAGTCGGCATACGTGGCTGGTGCATCTTCCCGCGGCCGCGGCGCTGATGGTGGTCCTGCCCATCATCGCCGCCCAGCGCCGGGGGCGGGGCATCCGGCCCTGGTGGATCACCTGCCGCTACCTGGCCTGGGCCGGGTTCCTCGGCTCGATCCTGGCCGTCGCCAGCGGCTACCTGGCCGCCCGCGGCCGCGGACTGCCGCCCCTGGGCGGACTGTGGCCCCTGCCCTGGCCGCCCGGCCCGCTCCGGCTCCACGCCCTGGGCGGGCTGGCCTGCCTGCTGCTGGGAGCTCTCTGCCTGCGCTCGCTCTACCGCGGGCGCCAGGACCATCAGGGCATCGGCTTCCCGGCCCTGGTGCTGGGCCTGCTGTGGGGCGCCAGCGCGTTGGCCACCACCTATGCCGGCCAGTACCTGCTGGGCCGTTAGTCAGTCTTCTCCGACCAGCACTTCCCTGGGCTTGCCGACGCCCCGGTCGCTGCCGATGATGCCTTCCTCCTCCATCCGGTCGATCATCCGCGCCGCCCGGCCGTAGCCGATGTTCAGCTTGCGCTGGAGCAGGCTGGTGGAGGCCTTGCGCTCCCGCTTCACCACCGCCACGGCCCGGTCGTAGACGTCGTCCCCGGCCGCGCCGGCGCTCTCGGCGGGGCCTTCGCCCCCGGCCTCCTCCTCGGTCTCCATGGCGTTGAGCAGGCCGGAATGGTAGTCGGGCCGGCCGCGCTCCTTGAGCCAGTCCACCAGGCGCAGGGTCTCCTCCTCGGTGAGCAGGGGGGCGTGGATGCGCCGGGGACGGGCGTTGCCCGGGGCCAGGAAGAGCGCGTCGCCCTTGCCCAGGAGCTGCTCGCCGCCGCTGCTGTCCAGGATGGTGCGGCTGTCGATCTTGGTGTTGACCCGGTAGCTGAGGCGGGAGGGCAGGTTGGCCTTGATGACGCCGGTGACGATGTCCACCGAAGGCCGCTGGGTGGCCAGGATCAGGTGGATGCCCACCGCCCGGGCCTTCTGGGCGATGCGGGCGATGCTGTCCTCCACCTCGGCCCGGCAGACCATCATGAGGTCGGCCAGCTCGTCGATGACCACCACCACGTAGGGCAGCGGCTCCAGCAGGGCCGGTCGGTCCGGCCAGCGCGGGTTGGGGGTGCGGTCGCCCAGGTCGATGCTGCCGCCGGCCTCGATGAGCCGGGCGTTGAAGCCCTCCAGGTTGCGCACGCTGAGCATGGCCAGGCGCCGGTAGCGGTCCTCCATCTGGGCCACCACCCACTTGAGCACGCGTCCGGCCTCCTTCATGTCGGTCACCACCGGCGCCCAGAGGTGCGGGATGTCCTCGTAGATGCCCAGTTCCACCATCTTGGGGTCCACCAGGATGAGCTTGACCTCGCTGGCCAGGGCCCGGAGCAGGAGCGAGCAGATCATGGCGTTCACGCCGACGCTCTTGCCGCTGCCGGTGGAGCCGCCGATGAGCAGGTGCGGCATCTTGGCCAGGTCGGCCACCACCGGGTGGCCGGCCATGTCCTTGCCCAGGGCCAGGGTCAGCAGGCTGCGCCCGTCCTTCTGGGAGGGGTCCCGGAACGCCGGGCTGTCCACCACCTCCCGGAAGCTGATCACTTCCCGGCGCTGGTTGGGCACTTCGATCCCCACCAGGCTGCGGCCGGGGATGCGGTCGATGCGGACCTTCTCGGCCTTCAGGCCCAGGGCCAGGTCCTCTTCCAGGCTCAGGACCTTGGCCACCGGGACGCCGGGATCCGGCTGGAATTCGTAGACGGTCACCACCGGCCCGGGCTGGAACCCGGTCACGGTGCCCTTGACCTTGAACTCGTTGAACTTCTGCTGGAGCAGGATGCGGATGGACTCCAGCCCGGCCAGGTCCAGGCGCTGCTCGGCGCCGGGCGGATCGAACAGCCGGCGGGGCGGGAGCGCCAGCCGGTCCACGACGCCCATGATCTCCTCGGCGGGCTTGGCGGGCTTGGGAGGCG
>TBL_comb47_HYPODRAFT_10008119_pt1 | contig 10824 bp, 5 predicted proteins | sample TroBogypolimnion_40_FD_10682 | JGI IMG/M metagenome (IMG submission 10682) | reverse complement strand
CGTTGCCGAAAAATCTAAAGTGAGAGTGCCCGCATTGACATTGACGCCGTTGGTGAAAAGTTCCGTCGCGCCGCCGAGTGTTAAATTGCCGGAGCCGGTTTTCGTTAAGCCAGCCGCGCCCGCGATCACGGTGCTAATAGTGGCGGATGAGTTTCCGACATTCACGTTCGGAGTGGCTCCCAACGTCAGCGTGTTGCTGCCGGCAAGCGTCCAATTATTGCTGCCCGCGACGTCGCCAAATTTTAAGCCGCTGACCGTGCGGGCGCTGTCCAAATTTACCGTCACATTGGAAATCAAATTCAACGTGCTAAAATCCGCCGTGGCTCCGGTGCCGAAAGCGATCAAGTTGCTGCTCCAATTGCTACCAGTGCTCCAGTTGCCACTGGCATTGGCAATCCAAGTGCCGCTGCCGGCGGCGGATGCGGTTGCGCTCGCTTCGGGGGAATTGCCGCTCGTTCCGCTGACGCCGGTGGCGCTGACAACATAATAATAGGTAATGCCGTTCGCCAGACCGGAATTGGTGTAAGTTGTTCCGGCGTATCCACTTGCGACAATTGTGGCTTCACTGCCGCTGTTGGTTCCGCGCTTGAGGGTGTAGCTGGTGGCACCGGTGGCAGCGCTCCACGCCACGGTGACTTGGGCATTGGTTCCTGTCGCGGTCACGCTCGCAGGGGCTGGCTGGAGACCATTCACATAATTCGTGGCATTCGCCGAGATCCCGCCGGAGTTGACGGCGATAATCCTGTAAAAGTAAGTGTTGTTGGTGTTCAGGCTGTAATCCGTATACGTCGTCTCCGTGATACTTTGCAAAAACGTGAACGGACCGTTGCCGCTGGTGGCGCGATAGATGGCGTAGCCAACGGCTCCGGCAACGGCGTTCCAACTCAGCGTGATATTGGTAAAAACAAAACTACCGACCAGCGAAACGGGCGCGGACGCCGGAGCTGCGGGCAGCGCACGTGCGGCGACCGCAGCGGAATTGCTGCTGGTTCCACCCCAGCCAGTGGCAGTAACAAAGTAACTGTAAATTGTTCCATCGGTCGGCGACGGGTCGGTAAAACTGGTGGCGACCGTGGAATTATTCAAAATAATCGTCCCCAAAACATTCGACCCACCGCCGCCGTTGTTGACCAGAGTCGAACGCCACACGCTGTAATAATTGGCGTTGGTCACGGCATTCCAATTCAGCGTGATGCTCTGATGGCTGACAGCGCTAACCGTCAGTCCGCTGGGTGCCGATGGAATATTGGTGGAAACACTGGCCGAAGCCGTCACTCCGGCGCTGGGCAAAGAGTTCGTGCTGCTGCCAACGGGATTAACGGATTTGACGGCGTAATAATAAGTTGTGCCGTTCACGGCGGTCAGGTCCCAATAGCTGGCATTGTTGGAACCACTGCCGCAAATTGGTCCGCTGACGCCGTTGGTCAGCGTGATGTAATTACTCCCGGCGGTGATAGAGCGCAAGACCGTGTAGCTGGTTGTTCCCGGCGTCGTGGGCCAACAAACTAGGTTACCATTGTTGCCGGCAAACGTGTTGACGCTGGCCGGCGGCGGGGGAATGTAACCGGTCAGTTCCAACCGGACATAATCGTACATGAAGTGGTTCGCAAAATAGGCACTGCCAATTTGCCGCATGCCGATGGTAATTGTGTTCATTCCGACATGGAGTTGCGACGCGGGAAAGGTGATTCGTTCGTCGGAAAAAGCAGCGTTGTTGCCTTCGCGAATGCTCGTGTCGCTGCCGCCGTAGCCAGCATAAAAACCCGTCGTGGGAATACTGTTGTTGGGCGCGCCGGTGACGCCGCTGACGTTGCCGAGATTATTTCCGTTCACCGTAATGACAATGGCGGAGTAATAATCCGACGCCAGCCCGAGGTACAAAGCAGCTTGCGCCCCGTTGGTCGGCGTGGTGGCGAGATAGAAGGTGATGGTCGAGGCTGAACTATTGTAATTGCCCTGACTGTCGGTGACGACGGGCTGAATGAAATTCCAGTCGGTGGTCCAACGACTTTGTCCCACGACGTAATTAGGTCCGTTGGGAAAATCAAAAGGATATTCCAGCCATTTACTCCAAATCGGACTGGGTGCCGGCGGGCTGGGACCGATGTCGCCGACCCAATAATCGTCGCCATGCCGAAATTTGCGCGCAGTGCGGTCCGGATAGCCGATTTCAAAAACCGTCGCGCCCACGCGCGCGGGATTCCATGTCACCGTTCCCAGATTGTTGGTGCTTTTGCCGAGGACGGTGACGCCGAAGGGCGTAGCGGGCAAATCGTAGAGCAGGGGAGGATTGCCCCCGGTTTGATTTTGCGATAAAAAAGTTCCTGCCGCGCCGGGGCCAAAGGCATACAGCGTGTAGTTCGAACCAGCGATGACATTCGGCAGAGAAAAATTTCCGGCGGCATCCGCTTTCACCCAAAATTGATACGGCTTGGCCCATTCCTGAAAATCATAAACGCTCGTGCTGGTCGCCGGTTGCTGCACCAGCCCCACCCACATGCCGCCGGCGGAGGCGTTGGGGTTGCCCGCATCGGCGATCACCAATTTTCCCGTGACGCAGCCGCGATTCATCGCCGGCGCATAATTGGCATTGGTGAACCAAGCATAGGGCCAAGCGGTCTGTTCCGCTGCGGCTTGCGCGATGGCGTCATTGTACAACGCCTGTGCTGCCGCGTTCGTGGCGGTAAGGGTGTTGGTGATGGCGTTGCAGTAAATCAGGTACGGTCCGTACACCTTCGTCCAGATTTCGCCGCTCGCAAAATTTCCGTCGGAACCCATGGCGTAATGTCCACCGTTGTGCATGTTCAAAATGGTGGTGCCGATATGCTCCATGAGTTCGCGTTTCAGCGGACCGCCATTGTAATATTCCGCGCTGGCGGTAATATTCCACAGACCGATGTTTTTGCCGCCGGTGCCGACGCTGCTCCAGCCCCACAGCCGCTGCAGACCGAGATCGGCGCTGTATTTGTATTTGTCCTCGTACTGACCGGCGTAAATGCCATTGGTCCACAACGAGACTTCCACCGGCGCGCCAAGCACGCCGATCGCTGAGCCGCCGGACACTTCCATCAAACGATTCCGCGTCGCGTCCACGCACATCCAATTGAAAATGGAGCCGGCATAAATATTATCGCGGCATTCGCCCATGCCAAAGGCTCCGTCAATGCTGCGGTGGCTCCAGATGGCGGTGACATAAAAACCAGTGGCGCCGCGCAGCAGCGAATAATGAATTTCCAACACGTCATTGGCCACCGAAGTCGTGGTCAACTGGATTTCGGCGTAGTTTCCGCCGTTGTTCGCCGGGTCATTCACCACGGCATAAACAAAACTCAGTCCTTGGTTATTGCTGTTTTCCCAATACAACTGCCCGCCGTTGTTGCCGCCGGCCAACAAGTTCAGCGTCTGGTTGCCGCCACCGTTATTAAAGGTGTAATTGATTTGGTTGATGGTGCCGCCGGACTTGGTGCAGACGATGGAGACAATTCCGTTCGCGAGCGTCACCGTACTACCGGCGTCGGTCAACGTGACATTCGCGCCATTGGTGCCGCCTCCCGGCACGTTCGCCCACGCCAGTTGGCCAACTAACATCGGTGCTAACAGGACAAAGAAAACAGACCGCAACAGCCATCGTGCGGTGACAACCGGCGTAAAAAATATCCGGCGTAAATTGAGCGGTTTAAGTAAAGGATTGATGATTGCAAGTTCGCATGATTTAGTCATTTTTCCCATCGCCAATTCGGGTGACAGTCAGCCAACTCCGAAAAATAATGAGCGCGGCCCTAATGTTTTCAGCGGAATTTCGGCTCTATTTTTTGCGCGAGGAAACGCCACGCGAGATTTGACCGCGCTGGCGTTTTTCCGCATCATCAGCGCATGGCAAGCAGCTTTGGACAAGTGTTCCGCATTTCGACGTGGGGCGAATCGCACGGCGGTGGCGTGGGTGTGGTGGTGGATGGTTGTCCGCCGCGCATGCAACTTTCCGCCGCCGACATCCAGCCCGATCTCGACCGCCGCCGGCCCGGTCAATCCAAAATCGTCACTCCGCGCAAGGAGTCGGACACCGTGCAAATCATGTCCGGAATTTCCAGCGATGGGCACACGCTTGGCACGCCGATTTGTTTGTGGGTGAAAAACGAGGACCAACGTTCCGAGGCGTACAACGAGATGAAGGACAAATTTCGTCCGTCGCATGCCGATTATGCTTATTTCGCCAAGTATGGTATTCGAGCGTGGGAAGGCGGAGGCCGCTCCAGCGCCCGCGAGACCATCGGCCGCGTTGCTGCCGGTGCTATCGCCAAAAAGATTTTGCGCGAGCAGTTTGGCGTGGAAGTTTTGGCCTACGTCAAGCAGGTGCAAAAAATCGTCGGGCAGGTGAATCCCGAAACGGTGAAATTTTCGGAGGTCGAGTCCAACATCGTCCGCTGTCCCGATGCGGCGGCGGCCGTGAAAATGATTCGGCTCATTGAGAAAACGCGCAATGCCGGCAACACCGTCGGCGGCGTGATTGAAGGCTTGGCGCGCGGCGTGCCGGCCGGTTGGGGCGAACCGGTTTTCGACAAGCTCGAAGCCGATTTGGCCAAAGCGATGTTGAGTCTGCCGGCGTGCAAAGGATTCGAGAGTGGCGATGGTTTTGCCGGCACCTTGCTGACTGGTTTGGAACACAACGATTTAATTCACGCCAAAAACGGCAAGGTGTTCACCACCACCAACCGTTCCGGCGGCATCCAAGGTGGCATTTCCAACGGAGAAACAATTTTTTTTCGCACCGCATTTAAACCGGTTGCCACCGTGATGCACGAACAGGCCACGGTGGACGTCGCGCTGCGCAACACCACCTTGAAGGGCCGGGGCCGGCATGATGCCTGTGTGTTGCCGCGTGCCGTGCCAATGGTGGAGGCGATGACGGCGTTAGTACTGGTGGACCATGCGTTGCGCCACCGTGCGCAGTGCGGTTAATTAGTTGAAACCGCAACCGCTGGTGTACACTCTAAAACGATATGGCTGAAAAACTTCCCAACGAATTGTCCGCTGACTTGCGCCGACTGTATGCGAAGGCGATGGAAACCGCACAGCGCGAGCAGCACGAATATGCCATCACGATGTTCTGTCAGGTGCTGGAAAAAGAGCCGACGCTGTTTGAATGTCGCAAAGCGCTGCGCGTGGTGCAGCAGAAAAAATCCGCCAGCACGAGTACGGGCTTTTTTAAAAAAATGATAAGTGGCGCCGGCGCTTCACCGCAGCTCGCAAAAGCAAAAATGGCGCTCGGAAAAAATCCGGCTGAGGCGTTGGCGGCAGCTGAACAAGTATTGAACAGTGATGCGAACAATTCTTTCGCCCACCGGATCATCGTGGATGCGGCACAGGCGCTGGATCTGCCGCAGACGCGGCTGCTATCGCTGGAAGTCATGGTGCGCAATGCGCCGAAGGATAAGGATTTGGTCGTGGAATTCGCCAATACCGTTGCCGAGTTGGGCGGCCATGCCGATGTGGCCGAAAAATATTTGGACGATTTGATTCGCACTTCACCGTACGATCCTGATTTGCAGCAGGCGCAAAAAAATCTTTCCGCGCACAAAACGATGGACGAGGGCGGCTATTCCGCACTGGCGGATGGACAGGGTTCGTACCGCGATATTCTGCGGAACAAAGAAGAATCCGTGACTTTGGAGCAGGAACAGCGTGTGCAAAAATCCGAGGACGTGACCGCGCGGCTGATTGAAGAATACGAGGGGCGACTAATCAATGAGCCGGATAATCTCAAGATGATTCGTTCGCTGGCGGAGTTGCACACGCAAAAAGGTGCGTTTGACCGCGCACTGGAATTGTACGCACGGATCAAAGCCAGCGAGATGGGCGCAGATGCCTCGCTGGACCGGGCGATCACGGACACGATGAGCCGGCAATTCGATGCCCGCATTGCCGCATTGAATCCCTTTGACGAAACGTATGCTGAGGCGGTCGCAAAATTGCAGGCGGAAAAAAATAGTTTCCAACTCGTAGAATGCCAGCAGCGCGTGGAGCGTTATCCAACCGACCTCGCCTTGCGCTATGAATTGGCGCAGATGTTTCTGGCCGCCGGTAAAATTAGCGAGGCGATTGCGGAATTTCAGAAGGCGCAGCAAAATCCGCACAAGCGGATTTCGGCCATGAGCGGCCTGGCGCAATGCTTCGCGCGGCGCAAAATGTTCGATCTCGCGGCGCGCACTTTGCAGAACGCGCTTAAGGAAAAACCGGCGTTTGATGAGGAAAAAAAAGAACTGATCTACCAACTCGGCTGCGTGTTCGAGGGCATGGCCAAAAAGGAAGACGCGATGGAACAGTTCAAGATCATTTACGAATCGGATATTGGCTATAAGGATGTCGCGGCGAAGGTGGACGCCTACTATTCCGGTCAGTAGCCGGGGCGGACTGGATTTTTGGCGGGATAAATTGCTGCAAGCCGGACGGCCCCGCCATATGCTTTTTTTGTGAGCGACGATATTTTAGGTTTTGACGCCTACATTTGCCATCCCCATTTCGGCAGCGAACTGGTGCGCGGACGGTTTCTGCTCATTCATCACGCGTTGCATTTTGTGGCGGGCGAAACAACGTTCGTTTTGCCGCTGGATATGACCGGCATTGAACTGGGCGATGATGCGGACTGGATTTCCCTGATTGATCGCCGGCAGCCGGAGTTGAAATTTTGTGTCACTCGCGAAATTTTGGATGACCATCGGTTTGTGCAAGCGCTGCCGATCCGGCGGCAGTTGGAGAAAATGCTAGGCCGGGGTGAATGGTTCCGGCGAATTAAAGTCACCGTCATTTCGCTGGCGGTCTTCGGCTTCGTGGCGTGGGGACTTTCGTTTACCGTGGGTTGGGGCGTGCGGACGGCGGTGAAGGGAATTTCGGTGAAACACGAAATGGAGTTCGGCGACGAGGCGTTCCAGAAATTGCAGAAACACAAGGTTTGGATTGAGGATACGAACGCCCTGCAAGCGCTCACGGCGGTCGCAGCGCCGTTGCTGCCGGCGGTACCGGCACGGGGAATTCCTTTCCAATTTTACATCACGGCCGGCTTGCCCAACGCCTTTGCGTTGCCGGGCGGGCGGATTGTAGTGACGACCGGTCTGCTGGACCTGTTGGACACGCCGGAGCAACTCGTCGGCGTGCTCGCCCACGAATCGGCGCACATCGCCCAGCGACACGCTTTTCAGCATGTGGTGGCCGGGAAAGGGCCGGTTTACCTGTTGGAAATTTTGACAGGCAGCAGCGACAAAGCGCTGAATCTAATGGCCATTCCGTCCGAGCTGCTCATCTACGAAAGTTTTTCCCAGCGCTACGAACGCGAGGCGGATAGCTACGGTTGGGATTATCTCGTGGCCGCCAAAATTAATCCGCACGGGATGATTGACGCGCTGGAAAAGCTAAAGCATTTCGAGATCGAAATGGTCGGCACCAACCGCGCCTCGGCGTTCGACAGCCATCCGGATCTGGACAAGCGAATCGGCTGGTTGCAAGCGAAGTGGGCGGCATTGCCGGACAAGGAACATTTCATCCGGTTGACCAATGCAATGCCCAAAGTGGTCGAGCAAAATCCGGGGAGAACAACCGGTTGCTGAAAATTCTTTCCGGCGGCAATTTCAGGTGAACCAGCCCAGCTCGTATTTTTTATTGCGATAGAGCAGGCCGAGAATCCGCATTTCTACAATCATCAAATAGAGTTGAATTAAACTGAAGATGAGCGTCGGCACCAGCGGGATGGGCAACAGCGTTTTCAATTGACCGTTCAACAGCCACCGCAACAGTAAAATAAAAGTGAGCATCACGACGGTCAGCACATATTCTTTCAAAACCTTGGCGATGGACGGAATGACCAGCAGCGGATTGAGTGCCACCACCGAGTCGTACATCGCCACGGCCATGAACGCCATCGGAAAATACACGCAGCCCAATATCATCAAAGCCGGGGTGGCCCAGCCCATCCACGTGGTGTCGCCTTCCCCGTCGGCAAAAATGGCGTAAACGGTCAGTCCGATCGCCGGCAAAAACGACACGAACACCGTCGCAATCAATTGCCGGAAGGGCGAAACGATGTCGTTGCTGTAATCGCTGATTTCCGGCCAGTCGGGCATTTCTTCTTCGCCCAACGCTGTGGCATTCAGGATGCGCCGCAGATAGGCCATCAGATAGCCAACCCCCAACACGGTAAGAAAACCCACCGCCGCCCAGCCATACATCAAACCAAATTTCGCAATGCTTCGCGCGCCGTCCAGCACGAGAAAAAACGCCGTGCCCACGCCGATCAAAATCAGGCCGTCGCCCTTGAGCGGATATTTGAAGGCGCCAACAATTTGCCCGAAAAAGGAAACCTCTTCTTCCGCTGCGGGCGCAGACTTCGGCAGCAGCGCCGTGCATTCCGCCGCGCAAGTGCGGCAGAAATATTTGTTCATCCCGCCGACGAAACGGGTGTTCACGCAGACTTCGCAGAAATTGCCGTGGCATTTCGGGCACAAATACCGGGACGGATTGCGCGGATGATATTTGCAGTTCGCCGCCGTCACCCGCGTCGTGACGACCGGCGCAGCGGTTTGTTCAAATTGCACGCGGACTTCGCCGAGTTGCAGCGTCTGGCCGGGCAGAAGGGTGGCTTCACCCACCGGCTGACCGTCAACAAACGAGCCGTTGGATGAGCCGAGGTCTTTCACCGTCAGGCCAAAATCCGTGACGGCGATTTCGCAGTGATGGCTGGAGACCGAAGGGTGGTTGATGACCAACTGATTGTCATCCACGCGGCCGACCGAAAGCGTGCCGTTTTGCAGGGGAAATTCCCAAGCGCTCTCGGTTCCGAGATTGACGATGAGGCGTCGCATGTGAAAGTAAATAATTTTTGCAGGGCGGGTGTCAACCGCGATTTTCTTGTCGTATCTTCGTAACTTTGCCGCCATGCTTTGCGACTAACAACGCATCACATTTGTCAACATGACCAATTCCTTTTTCTCCCGAATTATTTTCGTCAGCCTACTGGCTGCGAGTTTGCTGATCGGTAATACCACCGCGTTCGCGGAAACCGTCTTCAACGTCCGCACCTTCGGGGCCGTCGGCGATGGCACGAATTTGGACAGCCCGGCGATTGACCGCGCCATCGCGGCGGCGGCGGATGGCGGCGGCGGCACGGTGTTGTTGCCGGCGGGAACTTATTTAAGCGGCTCCATTCATCTGCGCAGCAATATTCACCTGCTGCTGGACGCCGGGGCTACAATCCTCGGTGCGCCGCAAAGCTTGAAGGCTTATGATTGGACCGAGCCGTTTCCTGGCGTGGCGTTTCAGGACGGCGGCCATTGCTATTTTCACAACAGCCTGCTTTGGGGCGAGCAGTTGACGAATGTGTTCATCACCGGCCACGGCACGATCAACGGCGGCGGATTGGACCGCAATCCTAAAATTCTCGATACGATGTGCGGCTACAATCATTTTCCTGTGCCGAACGCAACCAATTATCCACCCGTCCGCATCGGCAACAAATCCATCGCCCTCAAGCTCTGCCGTAATGTGGTAATTCGCGACCTCACCATCGTTCACGGCGGCCACTTCGCGATTTTAGTGACCGGCTGCGACAACGTGACCATTGACAACTTGACGATTGACACCAATCGCGATGGGATGGATTTGGATTGTTGCCGCAATACGGTGGTGAGCAATTGTCGGGTTAATTCTCCGAACGACGATGGCATCTGCCCGAAGAGCACCTACGCACTCGGCGAGTTACGCCCGACGGAAAATCTGACCATCGTCAACTGTCAGGTCTCGGGATTTGTCGAAGGCACGTTGGTGGACGGCACGTTGAAGCCGGCGAAAAGCGGTTATGGCCGCATCAAGTTTGGCACCGAATCCAGCGGCGGCTTTCGCAACTGCACCGTGGCGAATTGCACGTTCCGCAGTTGCCACGGACTGGCCTTGGAAGAGGTGGACGGCGGCATCATGGACAACATCACCATCAATAATCTTACGATGATGGACGTGCGGGATTACGCGATTTACATCACCACCGGCAAGCGCAACCGCACGCCGAATCTCACCACCAACAGCCGCGCGCGCAACATTTTGATTTCCAATGTCATCGCCGATGGCGTGGACAAAATGAGCGGCATTCAAATAAATGGACTTCCCGAACAACCGCTCGCCGGGATTCGGCTGGAAAATATCCGGCTCACCAGTCGCGGCGGCGGTAGTGCGACGAATGCGGCAGTCCAACTTCCGGAGCTTGGCACTGGTTATCCGGAGCCGAAAGCGCTCGGCACGGTGCCCGCCTACGGCATTTTCGCCCGCCACGTCCGTGATTTGGAACTCGCAAATATTCGGGTGGATTTTATGAACACCGATTTGCGTCCCGCTGCCGTGTTTGCCGACATTGACGGCTTGGAAATTGACAACTTCAAACCGCAATTGGCCGCCGGTGTGCCAGCCGCCTTGATGAGCGATGATGTGCGCGGCTTGGTCATCCGCAATTCGCCCGCGCTCCAAAAATAATCACGCTCCGGTTTTCATCGGCCAGCCGGCGGCGACCATGCCTTTGTAACCGCCGATGAGTGAATGAACTTTTGCATAGCCCATCCGTTGTGCCGCGTCGCAAGTCAGCGCCGAGCGAAAACCACCGCCGCAATACATAATGATTTCCGTGTCCGGGTCGGGATAGAGCTTTTCCAAATCGCGCTCCAGAATGCCTTTACCCAGATGCACCGCCTCGGCGGCGTGCCCCGCGAGCCATTCATGATCTTCGCGGACATCCAGCAATACGACTTGCGAGCGGCTGGCGAGCCGCGCTCGCGCCTCGGCCACGCTGATTTC
>TBL_comb47_HYPODRAFT_10008118_pt1 | contig 10824 bp, 7 predicted proteins | sample TroBogypolimnion_40_FD_10682 | JGI IMG/M metagenome (IMG submission 10682) | reverse complement strand
CTGATTAAACTCGGCCATACCGAATATCCAGCCTACAAACAGAAAAATAAAACTAATACCAAATAAATGAATATGCGATACTCGGGTCAAGGTCGCAATACTGGCACCATGATCAACTTCCGCCAAGATTTTTGCCACATCTGGCTTGGAAACTTCAGGCAAACCAGATTCAGCGTAATGACAGGTGCCGCAGTTTTTTTCAATCAATGGCTTTATTTTGTCCCACTCTGTATAAGGCGCACCATCACGCGCCCATTTAATCAGGGTAAAATTAACATCGGCAGGCGCTTTATCTTTCATTTTTCCGGTAAGCGCAGCTTCAAGCTTAGAACCTGAACGATTGCCATAATAACTGTAAACAATATCGTTCATCGACAAGCCCGGCTTACCATCTGCCATGCCGTGCGTGAGCATAATCTGAGCGCCCGCCATACACAAGCCCAAACCAACCACCAATAAATAACCGGTAAACAATACCCGGTAAGTTAAAGACAGCTTGCCTAAAGTTAAATTATCATTCGGTTCAATCATTTTGTATTCCTAAAAGCTGTAGTTATAACAGAGCACAACATTAACTGCATAGCTTTACGACTGCAATCTGATCGCCAGTTGTGAGCTAGCCTCAGCATAGACGTCACACAAAATATTACTGGATTTCGAAAGCGAATTAAAAAGCCATCATACCATTAACCATGAAGGTATTATTATCACTCGCCTGAGCGCGGATACCGTTGAATTCAGTATAAGCAATATACTGAAGGCTAGTGCGAAGATTCAACAAATAATGATATGCGTTAGATTTACCAAAGGGCACATAAACCAGCTCTGCCGTATAAAATTGGCTATTAGGTCGAGTTGTAGCATAAGTATCACTTGAATAAAGTCCTGTGTCTGTCGAACCGGTGGTTCTGTTATAGGCAAAAGTAGCGCCATAAGTCTGCATAAAAGTATAAGCGGTATTAATTTTGAAGGTCGTTAAATAAGTTCTGCCAGTTGAAGTTACACCACCAGCAAGCTGGCTGGCTGTTAATTTTTGATCTTCATATATATATGACGTTTTGGTTTCAAAGATATGCTTAGTATTTCCCATGAACTGATAAGTGGCATCAACGGCAAGATCGGTATAATGGTTTGTACCATAGGTTTGATCACGCCCAGGAAAGACATTGGCGCTCATTCCATAATGACCTACAGAGAAAAAATGCCCCTTCCAATCGTGCTGTAGCGCTGCACGCCAATAAGGTGCTCCACCATCAATTTGCTGCTGGGCAGCACTAGCAACACCCAAGCCCTTCTGTACATTATTGTCTAGCGATGTGTAAGCGCCCGCTTCAAGATAGAGCAAATTGTTAATCATGGCATATGCAGTAGCTCCACCAACCTGCCCTGCAAGCTGTCCATCAATTAAAGCGGTTGTTCCAGGATATATTTGAAATACACTGCCAGTATAAGGGAATCCCCAAGCTGGCGTAGTATTCCATAGATCTTGTACCGTTGGGTTGTTATTAAATGAAAGACCATAGGTAATCGGCGCATCCCACAAATCCAACTGATCAGCAAAACGGATGTCTGTATTATCTAGCGCCAATCGGCCTGCATAGCCATCATAATTCAGTTGACTGAAGGCTCCCACTTTGTCATAAATTCGTCCGGCATAAAATACTGCCGCTTGATCAAAAGTAAAATTATTGTTTTTATTGTAGCCTGTAGGGGAATCTGGTGGTGTCTGATCCGCCTTTGAATTGGTGAATGATCCTGTAATCATAGCGCTAACAGCCGGTACTTTTGCATCGACGCCAGTGCCTCCACTCATGGTATAACCACCTAATTTAAAATCACGTCCAAAAGGCGTTAAATTAGCACCAAAAGCTTGAGTATGACAGGCGCTACAAGCCTCACCTGTTTGTCGAGCAAAACTTGGCATGGCTTGTACTTCTGAACTTATTAATAAGGTGACTGAGATCAGTGCCATCAATAATGTTGGAGCATTATTACACTTATGAATTCGATTAAGATATAGGTTCATAAAATCACTTAATGAGTTGTTATTAAAATAATTAAATGGCACAAAATAACCGCTACGATTACTCTGTCACACTATTGTTATTGCAGATAAAAGATGAGCCCATTCATAAATTGAGCTGCAGACTGAGTTGAATAATTGCTTGCATCATCCTTAATAGACCCACACTAGATGATCAGTGCAGAAAGCTTTCTTCTTAATTACTACATGTTTCATAGGGTAATAAATAACCACACTAGTGTCAAATGAATTTATCATGCTTTGTCCGCAAAACCTCGCCGTTCAGGGTGGGGATGTAAGGATGCTCTTCACTTTTGATGCGTAGGGGGTTGCAACCCCGATCGAAACGTTTAAATGTATCCAACCGGCGCTATATAACCAAAAGTAGGTAGGCTACCAACTTAAGCCGTGACAGATAACTTTCTGACTACGCCGAGCTGGGGCTCAGCGCTCCCGGAATCAATAGGCCAGCTTTATTTATCTGTCCCGTTTTAAATAGGTAGCCAGTAGGTATGTTTCTTCGGTGATCTTTCAAAGATAATGGCAATATCAATCGTTTGAGACGGGGTTATAAACCCCGTCTCGCGAGAGAGCAAACTAAAAAATGTTTTTAAAAATTGAAGAAACCCCAGATTCAGTGGCTCATAGGGTGTTTTAAAACATCATCAGAAAGTCAGACGATTTGCGCGGCCTCGATGCTGGGAAAGAAACCATTAGCGCTGCTAGTTGAAAGATAACGCTTGCACGTCTCAGCAATAAGGCGCGACATTCCGGCATCGCTGCTGAAGCGTTGCGCCCTGCTGCTGGGTATTTTTGCAAGAGTGGCGCTATGGGCGCACTCGTTAATTTAGCCTGTAAGACACGTCCTTTAAGTGCGGCCTGTCAACAAAATGCTGGCAAGAACAGTCTGCGATCTTCAAACATCGATGGCGAAGCGTGTAAGCAAAGGCGCGCATCTTCTAGGCAAAGTTGCGAAACTTGCAGGCTAAAGCCCGGAGCTTTCTGGCCTTTCCCCTGATTGTTAGCCAGCAAGGCAATGGACTTTACCCGCCTCCCTAATCCGTTCAGCCTTAAGACAAAGACCTTAAGGAAGCCGCAGATAAGCTGTGGGTTGTTTCCAATAGATGTTAGGGGGCAGGTAAAAACCTTCAGCAGCATCCCTATAACGTCCGCCATTCTCCCTGCGGAGCGCGGGCTGTTGCTAAAAAAAGCCACCACATTACCTGCGACCTTCGTGACTTTACCTAAGAACTTCACGCCTGTGCTTCAAAAGCATAGCGCAAAGGCATTAAATCAAACTCTGCTCTTGTAATAACTTGATTTCATCACGAACGCTGGCGGCTTTTTCAAACTCCAAGTTTTTTGCAAATTGATACATCTCATCTTCCAGTTGTTTGAGTTTTTTGCCCAACTGCTTAGGATTCATGTTTTTATAGTCGGCTGTCGGTTCTGCGGCTTTATTCTGGGCTTTAGCCTTTGGCAGACCTGAGCCCGGAATCGCGACCTGAAGTATATCGGTAATGGATTTTAAAATAGTCGCAGGTTCTATTTGGTGTTCGATATTAAATAGATGCTGTTTTTCACGTCGTCGCTCAGTTTCATCAATGGCTTGTTGCATAGATTTGGTGATTTTATCGCCATACAAAATAGCCTTACCATTGATATTTCTAGCCGCACGTCCTATGGTTTGTACTAAGGACACAACCGAACGTAGAAAGCCTTCCTTATCGGCATCTAATATCGCCACTAAAGAAACCTCAGGAATATCTAAGCCTTCACGTAATAAGTTAATACCGACTAAGACATCAAACTGACCTAAGCGTAAATCGCGAATAATCTCGACCCGCTCTACGGTATCAATATCCGAATGCAAATAACGCACTTTCACCCCATGTTCTGACAAATATTCCGTTAAGTCTTCAGACATGCGCTTGGTTAAGGTGGTCACCAAAACCCGCTCTTTAACACTGACACGACAATGAATCTCTGATAACAAATCATCCACTTGCGTCGTTGCAGGGCGCACTTCGACCACCGGATCTAACAAACCCGTCGGTCTTACCACTTGCTCGGCAAAAACACCCGAATGCTCTCGTTCATAAGGACCAGGCGTTGCTGACACATAAATACGCTGTGGTGATTTAGCTTCAAACTCTGCAAAGGTTAAGGGCCGATTATCGAGTGCAGAAGGCAATCTAAAGCCATAGGCAACTAGGGTTTCTTTACGTGAGCGATCACCTTTATACATGGCGCCTATTTGCGGCACCGTGACATGGCTTTCGTCAACGATCACCAAGGCATCATCGGGTAAATAATCAAACATGGTCGGTGGTGACTCCCCTGCCGTTCTACCCGATAAATAACGTGAATAGTTTTCTATACCAGAGCAATAACCCACCTCTAAGATCATTTCAATATCAAACAAAGTGCGCTGTTCCAAACGCTGAGCTTCTACCAATTTATCTAATGAGCGCAATTGCTTAAGACGCTCTTTAAGCTCTATCTTGATCAGCTCAACAGCCGACAATAATTGTTCCCTAGGCGTTACATAATGACTCTTAGGGTAAACCGTATAACGCGCCAAACGCTGTAAAATCTCACCGGTTAAAGGATCAAATAAGGATAAGCGCTCGATCTCATCATCAAATAGCTCGACTCTTAAAGCCTCACTATCGGATTCCGCAGGAAATATATCAATCACCTCACCACGCACTCGGTAGGTCGCTCTACGCAATTCCAGATCATTACGGGTGTACTGCATTTCTGCCAAACGACGCAATAGACTACGTTGATTGATCAAATCCCCCTTAACTAGATGCAAGACCATTTGAAAGTAGGATTCTGGCTCACCCAAACCATAAATAGCTGAAACCGTTGCCACTACAATAGAATCTGGGCGTTCAATTAAGGCTTTGGTGGCTGATAAGCGCATTTGTTCGATATGCTCGTTAATCGCGGCATCTTTATCAATAAAGGTATCCGAGGCAGGCACATAAGCTTCTGGCTGATAATAATCATAATAGGAGACAAAATACTCCACGCTATTTTCCGGAAAGAATTCTTTCATTTCTCCGTATAACTGCGCGGCAAGTGTTTTATTGGGCGCCATAATCATGGCGGGGCGCTGCACCTCATTAATGACATTAGCGATGGTAAAGGTCTTGCCTGACCCCGTAACGCCCAACAGCGTTTGATGCACCTCGCCATCACTCAAGCCTTCGATGAGTGCTTTAATGGCGGTGGGCTGATCCCCTGCGGGCTTAAATTTACTATAGAGCTTAAATTGTTTCTTCACTTAATTTCTCAATAACATAACTTTGCATGGAGTAAAACAGCTTCAGCTGTTTTAAACACCACGCGGGACGGGGTTTGTAACCCCGTACTTAACGTTTAACGTTTCGAAAACTATTGAAACATCCAAACGTTTCGGTCGGGGTTGCAAACCCCGACCGGCATCAAAAATAGCAAAATCATGGAATGTTGAACTTCAGCTCGGCCCTTTTAAAACAGCTGAAGCTGTTTTACTCCAAGCAACTAACTACTTAACTCTGGGCAGTGACGTTCTGCACGAGAACGATAAAACACTGCGCTAATTATTTTTTTAACATCGGGTTTTTAGCAAACCTACACATAGCGTATAATTGCCAGCAATTTCATCCCTAATCTTATCTAATCGCTTATGAACATCACACTTTCTAATAGAGTCCAAGCCGTTAAACCGTCTCCTACCTTGGCCATTACTGCCAGAGCCGCGCAAATGCGTGCAGCTGGCAAAGATATTATCGGCTTAGGTGCGGGCGAACCTGATTTTGATACCCCAGACCATATTAAAGCAGCCGCTGTTAAGGCTATGGATAGCGGTTTTACTAAATATACCGCCGTCGACGGTACTGCCAGTCTAAAAAAAGCCATTATCGCAAAATTTAAGCAAGATAATGGCCTTGATTACCAGCCCAAACAAGTTCTAGTCTCCTGCGGCGGCAAACAAAGCTCTTACAACCTCACTCAAGCCTTATTAAATGCCGGTGATGAAGTCATTATTCCTGCACCATTCTGGGTATCTTACCCCGATATGGTGTTGTTAGCCGATGGTGTACCGGTTATTGTCGAAACCACACAGGCTCAGCATTTTAAAATGTCACCTGCACAGTTACGTGCCGCTATTACCGACAAAACTCGGTTAATCTTTATTAACAGCCCCTCTAATCCTTCCGGTGTCGCTTATAGCTTAGACGAGCTGAAAGCGCTAGGCGATGTGCTAACAGACTTCCCTAATATCATTATCGCCACCGATGATATGTATGAACATATCCTATGGAATCAAGGCTCGTTTGTTAATATCTTAAACGCACATCCCGAGTTTTATGATCGTACTGTGGTCATGAATGGCGTCTCTAAAGCCTATTCTATGACCGGCTGGCGTATAGGTTATGCCGCAGGTCCTGCTGATTTAATTGAAGCCATGTGTACCATACAGTCACAAAGCACCTCTAATCCGACGTCTATTTCACAATATGCTGCCGAAGCTGCTTTGACGGGCGATCAAAGTTTTATCAGCGATATGTGTATAGAATTTAAAAAACGCCATGATTATGTGGTTGCTGAACTGAACAGCATCGAAGGCGTTGAATGCTTAGAAACCGACGGCACTTTTTATGTGTTCCCCAACATAGAAAAACTCATCGCCCGTTTAGATGGCATTAACAACGACTTGGAGTTTTCTGATTACTTAATCGAAAAAGCCGGCGTGGCCTTAGTGCCAGGCTCCGCGTTTGGCACTGACGGTCATATCAGAATTTCTATAGCGACCAGCATGGCTAATTTAGAAAATGCCTTAGCGCGAATTAAACAGGCGATTTAATACGGCCTTAACGTCACTATCTTTTAAATGGAGTGCAATAGCTTCAGCTATTGCACTCTAAAACAGCTAAAGCTGTTTTACTCCAACTACGCTAACGATTTGTTAGCATAACTCAAGCTGCGATAAAGAAAAAACTGCACACCGAAGATCAAACTCGCCAATAACAAATGCAGTGGCTGAACCAGTGCTGGCACGCCTAATCGATCTAAACTAATACCGGCTATGATGGCTAAAACTACCAAAACCAGCAAGGCAAAGCCGGTACGAAACAATAAACTGTCCTTATCAACCGCTAGATAAAGTTTCCGCGCCAACCATAGGTGGGTAAACAGAATGATCGATGAAAAAGACCGATGGATATAAAAAATAATCGGAAAATCATCACGCCAAAATTGCCTGTCGATATTAGCATGAGCAATCACATCAACCGCTTCTCTCACCTGTGTGCCCATAGCAATCTGCACTAAGGTCATGAGCATTGCCACCCACAAAACCGTCTTAAACTTTTTGGGCAAGTCGCCGGTACTAAGCTGACGCAAGGATTCCTGTTGCGATCTGGCAATGGTATAAATCAATAAGCCGACAATAACCAAGGCCAACAACATATGTGCGGTAATCATATAAGGCTTTAGATTACTAGATACGACATGAGCCCCTAGCCAACCTTGAAAGCCCACCAGAAAGAAACTGCTAAGCGAAAGATAAAAAATGGTTTTATCTGTTTTACGATAAATACGTGATGACCACGCAGTTAAAAAAATCAAAAAGCCTATACTGGCTCCCAGTAAACGATTGCTATATTCCGTCCAAGTTTTTACTGGATTAAACTGCGTATTCTCGTAGCCGCGCTGCGCATAAAGCTCATGGTAATTAGCCGGCAACTGCGCCTCTTCAGTGGGAGGTATCCACTGTCCAAAACAAGTGGGCCAATCAGGACAGCCCATACCTGCACCAGAGGCTCTGACGATACCTCCAGCCAGAATCACACAATACACTGCAAAAATAGTGAGTATGCCTAAACGACGAAACGCTAAACCTGAAAAAGTATTCATAGCCAACTCCTGTTGATAGTCATGGGAAACTGTGGCGCATCTTTTAATTTTAAATGATCTAGGCTATCAGTCGCCACCGGCAATACCAGCAATAGCTTACACAAGTCACTCTCAGGTTGATAACGCGCAGCACTCTGTTGGGCGTGCAATACTCTACCGATAGGCTGCGCATCAGCAATGCTCTCATCAATAATGATGTCATTAGGAAAGGGGGCGTTAGGTATCGCACATTCAGCCAAAAATAAGCTTCTTTTTGCTTTACCCAGATAATGAGTACGCGCAACAATTTCCTGACCGGTATAACACCCTTTAGTAAAACTAATGCCCCCTAATTGCTCCAAATTAAGCATCTGCGGTATAAATTCTTCAGTGGTTTCATCGCTTAACCAAGGTATACCGTCTAGCATATCCAGATAGCGCCAATGTTCGGAGTTTTCAGGCTGATAGCCCATCGCAAGCTGCTCTGACCAGAACGCTATCGCGGGTTCTATTTTTGCAATAATTAACTGCCTATGCTGTGTCGCAGAAAACTGAATGCTAATAAAGTCTAGTTGCTGAGTATGCAAAAAAGCGTCAGTGGCTAAGGCAGAAGAACTTAAGCCCATCAAACAATAATCGTCACTACTCTCCGTTATGCTAACCGCTGATCTTAACACATACATCTGCAATCTTTTTTTAACTGCTGCCAATAAAGCCATAGGTAAAACCATCAAAAAGACATCGGCCTGTTTTAGCAATAAAAAAGTTGTTATCACCCTGCCCTTAGGATTACATAACGCACCTAAACGACTATGAGTTTCTGTCAGCTCATTAACATCACACGTTATTTGTCCTTGCAATAAGCGACCGGCATCGGCACCACTGAAGGTTAAGACACCTAAATGCAACACTGGACAGAGCACTTTGTCATGATGCACTAAACTAGGTGCAAAGTTAATGCTCACATCGTCTTCTTCATGCGCTTGTTGACTGAGTAGAAAGTTTTTCCAGTTAGAATTCATAAAAGCAACGTTGATTTTAAAATAATCGCTGATTATATAGCAACTCAGGATTCGAGGTGTAGCCGCTCATCAAAGTGCAGCAACTCAAAGCATTCTAGTCCAATCTACAAATCAATAAGTTACTGAGCATTAAAATTTAATTTTTCCAGTTGTTTTAAACGATAATGAACTATTTTTTTATCAACTTCACCTTTAAAGCCATACTCCCAATGAAAAAACATTCAAACTTAAACTAGATCTTCGCGCCCAACGGCGAGTAAGAAAAGCTAAACAACAAACCCTAGCAGCTAAGCAAGAGACTATCGGCCGCCAACAACAAAGGAAAAGCAACTTGTGCATGAAATGTACTGCACCATTTGCCAGCATTTTCCTGAGCTGTTTAACTGGATGCGTGAAGTGGATGATTGCCGTAAAAAAGCCTCGACTTATGAGTTGGCCGCTCATATGACGGCTTGTTTAGGGATGTTCCTGTTCAAATCAGGTTCTCGCAATCAATATAATCAGTACCGTGAGGACATACAGTTCAAAACGAATTATCAGCGTCTATTTGGTTTTAAAATGCCACACGGTGATTCCGTGCAGAATGTCATGGATTTGTTAGATATTTTTCAAATCGAACAACTGAAACAAAAGATGATTCAGGTTTTGATTCAACGCAAGACCTTCCATAGCAGTCGTTATCGTGGGCATTGGTTTCGAGTTGCTGTCGATGCGAGTGGGATAGGCAGTTATGACCATCAACGCGATGAACAATGTCTACAGCGCACCTCAAAAAACGGTAAAACCACCTACTTTCATTCAGTCCTAGAAGCCAGACGGATCACTCCGAACGGATTCAGCATTTCTATCGCCACTGAGTGGATTGAAAATCCTGAGAACGGTGACTATAACAAGCAAGATTGTGAGCGTAAGGGCTTTATACGGCTAGCTGCCAAGCTGAAGAAAGCTTATCCGCGCCTACCCATGCTGATACTTGCAGACGGTTTGTATCCGTATGAAGGCTTTTTTGCACTCTGTAAGGCCAATCAATGGTCTTACTGCGTCACCTTTAAGGACGGCAACCTAACATCTGTTTGGGAGGAAGTTATGGAATTACAGCGACTGCAAAGCAAAAACACTCGATTGGAAATCTGCTATCAACCTGACGGTAAAATCGTGGAGCAAGCATTTCAATGGGTGACTGGGGTGGATTATAAAAGTCATCTATTAAACTGGCTGGAGTGTAAAGAAACTATCAAACCGAGAAAAACCGAGGAGTCTGACGAGAAGCTAAAAATCACGCGCTTCGTCCACATCACTGACTTACCCATTAATATCATTAATATTGTCAATACTAGTCAGACGGGGCGTTTACGCTGGAAAATCGAGAATGAAGGCTTCAATACGCTCAAAAATGGGGGCTACGGAATGGAGCACCAATACGCTAGGAAAAGTTATTGCGCCCTTAAAAATTACTTCCAATTTATGCAGATGGCACAGCTCATCCATCAATTGATGACCTTGACTACCCGCTTTCGGGAGGACTTCATGAAGGCTAAAAACCACCCTACATTGAAAAACCTTTGGCTTGATCTCATTTTTGCTATGAAAGGCTTTGAATTAAATGAGCAGTAACTGGCGCATATTAATAGCACACGTCGACAGTTTCGATTTATCACTTGATGAAGGAAGCGGATTCCTAACCCCTATAGCTAACCCTTACAAGATTCGAGGAGACCTCACACAAATTTCCGACCATGATAGAAAGGTACTGCTGACTCTGGGTGTGATTAAAAGTGCGGGGATCATGTAAAATACTTTTATTTTTACATAATCCATGAACACAAACGAAAATCAACTATTTATTAGCCGCCTGAATCAACATCCAAAATTGCGTAATCGAATAGA
>TBL_comb47_HYPODRAFT_10008117_pt1 | contig 10828 bp, 4 predicted proteins | sample TroBogypolimnion_40_FD_10682 | JGI IMG/M metagenome (IMG submission 10682) | reverse complement strand
TATCCGATCGAGCGCGTGTTCGCCCTCGCCACCCTCGCGTCCGAGCGCAACGCCGCCAACCTGCCCAAGCTGATCGAAGCGCTCGACGATCCGAGCGAGCCGATCCGCTGGTGGGCCGCGCAGGGATGCACCATGCTGCGCGACAAGGCTGCGTCCGCCGAACCCGCGTTGCGCAAGCGTCTCGATGACAAGTCCGGCGCGGTGCAGGTCGCCGCGGCAGAAGCCCTGGCCCGTCTCGGCAAACTCGACGTGGCGATGCCGGTGTTGCTGCGCTGGGCCCAAGAGGCCGCCACGCCACCCTTTGCCGTGCAAGCCGCCAACGTCCTCGACCGCCTCGGCCCCGCCGCTGCACCCGAATTGCCGGCCATGAAAGCCGCGCTGGCCGCCGCCCGCAAGGCCGATCCTTACGCGGTGCGCATCCTCGGCCATGTCGTCGATGTGTTAGAAGGCCGCGAGCAGCCACTGGTCTATCCGACGGTGCCCTGAGAGGTGAGAACGTGGGGGATTCATGGGGAGCGCCGGCGTCTCGCCGGCTGTGTTCGGCATCCTGCCGAACACTCTTCAAGCAAATGCGGAGCCGTTCCGTGGCCGCATGTCTCGGAGTGCCCTTCCACTCATGCGCGACTCGTCCCTCACACATTCTGCCGAATGCGCCTACGAGAGAGATAGACACGCGGGCTGAAGCCAGCGCTCCGTAGGCGCGCTGGTCACGACGCGTGGCGACGGCAGGCTTCCCCGGCGACGAGTTGATCACGGTCCGATGAGTCGCTACAATCATAGCATTTTTCGGCGACCAACCCAATACTCAGGCTTTGGCGAGCGGTGCGCAACCGCCCGGATCCAGAGTGTCGAATCTCTCGTCAGCCTCGCTCATGACCTCGTGATAGGGGATGCCCGCTTCGCGACCGCTATCGACTGCCTTGATCCGCTCCTGGATTTCCTGCTCCCATGCGGCGTCAACCTCTGGATCGCTGGTACCATTGTCTAGCTCAAGCAACAATCCCGCCAACACAAGGCGCTGTCGCGGCGGCAGTTCCAATGCACTCCGTGCGATATCCTCAAGGGTGACTGTCATGGGGAGAATATGGCCGAATGTTCGGCCAAGGTCAAGGGGGGATGAAGTAACGATGCACCCCGTAGGCACGTTGGCCACAACGCGCTGGGGGGTAGAGGCGGGAGCACCAGGATATACGGGCTCGCCCCTCACGCATTTTGACGAATGCGCCTACGGGGGCGCTCTTCATAGGCACGTGGGCGCGACGCCCACGCCCCATGAGTGTTAGATTGACAGGTGGGGCGGGCTTGTGGCGTACCTCGCGCGATGAAAATGCCTCCTGCCTCCGTTCTCGCTGGCCCGCTGCTGGCGGGCTTCCTCGTCGCCGCTCTTGCCTGCGGGCAGGAACCCGCGAAACCCAACGTGGTGGTGATCCTGGTGGACGACATGGGGTTTTCCGACATCGGTTGCTATGGCAGCGAAATCCCCACGCCCAACCTCGACAAACTCGCCGCCGGCGGCGTTCGCTTCACTCAGTTTTACAATGGCGCGCGCTGCTGTCCGACGCGCGCCTCGTTGCTAACCGGTCTGTACCCGCACCAGACCGGGGTCGGCCACATGACCGAGGACAAGGGCGAACCCGGCTATCGCGGCCGGCTCAACGACCAATGCGTGACGATGGCCGAGGCGCTTAAACCGGCGGGCTACTTCACCATCATGAGCGGCAAATGGCATGTCGGCCAGGACTTTGGCGTTGCACCGTGGACGCGCGGGTTTGAGCGCAGCCTGAATGCCGCGGCCGGCGGGTTCTATTATCCGGATTCGCCGCGCACCGACTTGTTTCTCAACGGCGAACACGTCGGACGGCGCGGCGGTCCATTGCCCCAGGAGTGGTACACCACCGACTTGTGGACTGACTTTGCCATCAAGTTTGTGGACGAGGCGCTCACCGCCAAGAAACCGTTCTATCTGCACCTTTGCTATAACGCACCGCATTTCCCGTTGCAGGCACCGGCCGAGGATATCGCGAAATTCCGCGGCAAGTACAAGCTCGGGTGGGACAAGCTGCGCGAACAACGCCATGCCAAACAAATCGAGCTCGGCATCGTGGACAAGGCGTGGCCACTCGCGCCACGCCCCAACTCGGTGAAACCATGGGACTCGCTCAGCGCCGACGAACAGGACAAGTTCGACCAGATCATGTCCATCTATGCCGCTTGCGTGAACCACATGGACACGGCGGTCGGCCGCCTCGTTGAGGCGCTGCGCCAGCGCGGCGTGCTCGACAACACGCTGATTGTGTTTCTATCCGACAACGGCGGCAACGCGGAGAGCGGCCCCAACGGCCGGCTGGTCGGCGACCCGCCCGGTTCGCCCAAGTCCGACGTCTATTGCGGGGAGTCGTGGGCGATGTTGGAAAACACGCCGTTCCGCCGCTACAAGCATTTCGATCATGAGGGCGGCATCTCCACGCCGTTGATCGCCCACTGGCCCGCGCGCATCACCGCCCGCGGCGAACTGCGCCAACAGGTCGGCCACATCATTGACATCATGCCGACGTTCCTCGACGTGGCAGGCGCGACCTATCCGAAAGAGCACAACGGCCAGCCGATCCCGCAGTTGGAAGGCAAGAGCCTGTTGCCCGCGTTTTCTAACAAACCGTTGGAGCGCGACGCCCTCTACTGGGAACACGAGGGCAACGCCGCGATCCGCGCCGGCGATTGGAAACTCGTGCGCCTCGGCCGCAACGGCCCGTGGGAATTATACAACCTCAAGGCCGACCGCACGGAACAACACGACCTGGCCGCCACGGAGACAGCGCGCGCGGAACAACTCGCAGCCAAGTGGCAGGCCTGGGCCGAGCGCACCCACGTCAAGCCCTATCCGAACGAAGTCAAAAAAGCCGCGACTGGCGGCGGCAACAAAAATGGCAAGCCATGATGCCACGGCCCCGTAGGCGCATTCGTCAGAAAGCGTTGAGGGACGAGTCCGTCTCTCCATCTGCCGCCGCCTCCACCCCCAAACGCGTTGTGACCAACGCGCCTACGGAGCGCTAGCCAAGTGCGATCCCTCCCCGTAGGCGCATTCGTCAGAAAGCGTTGAGGGACGAGTCCGTCTCTCCCGCTGCCGCCGCCTCCACCCCCAACGCGTTGTGACCAACGCGCCTACGGAGTGCTAGCCAAGGGCGATCCCTCCCCGTAGGCGCATTCGTCAGAATGCGTTGAGGGATGAGTCCGTATTTCCCGCTGCCGCCGCCTCCACCCCCAAACGCGTTGTGNCCAACGCGCCTACGGAGCGCTAGCCAAGNGCGATCCCTCCCCGTAGGCGCATTCGTCAGAANGCGTTGAGGGACGAGTCCGTCTCTCCCGCTGCCGCCGCTATTGCCCCTCCCTTCGATGACTCGCCGGCTCAAGCCGGCGCTCCGTGACCCACGACGCGTTTTGACAAACGCGCCTACGAATTGCGAGCATGATTGTGGCTGCCACGCCTGCATCCTGGCGCTTGCAAGCGGGGGCTTTGCTTGCACGTCACATCGCCGCAAGAGGAGCCGGCAGGATGCCGAATCCTGCCGGCGGGACGCCGGCGCTCCCCGCCGCGGATTTGCTAGATCTCCTTTTGCGACAGCCAGCGGAAGGCGATGATGTCGAATCGGCGGCCGAAGAGCTTGTTGATAGATGATAGCTGGCCGCCGCGCTCGCTCGGGGCGTTGGCGGGATCGACATAACTCGGGACGCGCTGGACAACGGCCTCGCACCAGGCCTTGGCCAGCACCTTCTTGCCATCGGTCGTGAGCGCCTCGCCGTAGCCGCGGATGCGGAAGGTGTCCGAGCGCGCCGCCAGTGAAGGGCCGATGACCTGGAGCACATCGGCCTGGGTGAGCCAACCGGGGATGCCGGTGGAGCGGAACCCTTGCTCGGCGACGAGCTTGGGCTCGCTGAGCATCTCCCGATCGGCCATGATGCTGGACATCGAACCGGGATTCAAGTCGATGGATTGGGCTGCCCACACGTGAAAGCCATCCTCGGTGGTGCCGCCGAGGGTTGTGCCACGCGTCCCGTTGAGCTGGTTGTTCGGATCTGCGGGCGCTCCCACCAGATCGCCGCGGGGGCAATAGCCATCAATGATGTCGAGCTGAAGATTCAACTTGTCGTTGTTGACGACGAGGTTCTTTGAGAAGACGGATTTCTTGCCGTCGGGCGAGATGTTGGCGCCGCTCAGGTCGATGGCGCTTTGCAGGGCGCCACTGCGGCTCAGCGCGTTGGCGCTGGGGTTGCCTGCGCTGATGGGCTCCAACGCACGGTTGACAAAGTGGGAGAGGGAGACGAAGGGACCGCGCAGGCGCACTTGTTTGACCAACTCCTCGGCGAGGGCGTCGATTTGGGTGTTGGTGAGGCGACGATAGCCGCCAAACGAGTCGTCGCCGGTGCCGGTGGGCGGGTTGCTGCTAGGGCTGCGTTGCTCCAGGCTGCGCGGGAACAGCGCGTCATCGGGCGGGTTGTTGGCTTGGTCGGCCGGGTGCTTGAGGAAACGGTTGCCGGCAAGCAGGGCCTTCCAGGCGTCCTTGTTGGTGGAATTGACGTTGAAGGCGCCGTTGACCATGACCTCGGCGGCGGCGGAGACCGGATCGTCCGTTAGATAACGGTCCGCGGAGCCGTTGAGGATGATGATGCTGGAATTGAGCGGCTCGCCGGCGGCGGCTTCGCCCACGGTGGAGAAGAAGTAACTGTCCCACAGCGCGGCATTGAGCAGATAGGCCATGTCATAGTAGTTGGCGGGGGTTTTGGTGGAAGTTGAATCCGGGCCGCCACCCAGGCCCGTGACGATATAGTTGTCGCGGCTCTGGATGGTTTGCTTGCGTTTCACAAAGGGGGTTGCATAGGAATTGCCGACGGCGTTGCCGGGTTGCTGGCAGATGCTCACGGACTGGTCGTCAGCGGTTAGATCGACGTGTTGCAACTGGGCGAGTGAGACGAAGGTCTTGGGGAAGCTAAACAGGATGGCACGCTTGGTGTTGCCGATTGGGGCGCGGCCCCATGCCAGGGGCGTGATGACCAGGTTGCGGGTGAAGCCGTTGCCGGTTTCGCCGCCGGGCGGGACGAACGGCAGGGTGGAGAGGCTGTCACTGGTTTCCATGAAATACGGCGGCGGCGAGTAGGAGGTGATGAGCTTGCCGAAGCGCACCGCGCGCAGGTTGAAATCGGTGAACGAGCGCAACGTGGAACTGCGCGTGCCCATCAAATCCACCGACGGCAGCAACGAGGCGTAGTCCGCGCCGGGCTGGCTGATCTGATAGCTATAGAGGTGCAAGGGAAAGGGCAGGGTGAAGTTGGTTGCCGTCGTCGCATCGATGCCGCGGCTGACGGTTCTGAAAAAGCCGTTGTCTAACTCGAAGTGTTCGATGCGGCGCAGCAGCGCCGAATTGGCGGGGGCGTTTGCCAGCCGCAGTTCCGCGGAGGGTTGGCTGGTGATCCAGCTCTCGCGCACGTCCAGCGAGCGGGCGCCGCCATTGCCCGTCGGATCATCTAACTGAATGCAATTGGAGAAATCGGCGGGCGCGGCCGATGCGAAGGGGCTGAGGTTGACCTTGACCTGACCCACGTCGCCAATCGGGCGGAACACCGCCTCGCCCATGGTGAAGGCCTTGGCCTCGCCGGGCGCCAGCTCGCCCTTGGGAATGACAAACACCGCGTGATTGAACACGGCCGGTTGGCCCTTGTTGCTGAAATAGGCGGAGAGGCCCGACGAGTTCCAGATCCGCGTGTCGAGGTCGTTGGTGGTGGGGGTTTCATCGATCATTTCCAACTCCAGGTTGGCTTTCCACTCCAGCGTGTTCGGATAGGGGTTGGCCAGCGACACGGCAAACTTGCCGCAGGGGTTGAGTTTGTATTGGGCGCCATCGATGGGCACGACCTTCACGCCCATGAGCATGCGCAAGTCAACGATGATCGGCGCGATGGTTAGTTCGGTCGCCTTGGAAGCCCCCTTGACGGTGAGCTTGCCCGTGCCGAGGCTTTGCGCCTGGGTGTAGAAGGCTTTCAGCACGTCCCATTTCGGCCCTTTGATCTTGCTAGCCACCGCATAAGGAATGATGTTGGCACCCGCCGCGGGCGCGTTGGCGAAGGTGTTTTTCGGTGCGACGACGGGCAGCGCCGTCTTCAAACTGGCGGTTAGATCCATCCGCAGCCCGCCGTTCAGGCCGTCGGCCAACACCCCGAAGCTATCCGTGGTGGCGGTGTGGAACAGCGCCACCGGACTGCCCGCCGCGGTCGCCATCGACCCGTCTAACAACCTGGCCTGCCCCAGCGTCACCACCCGCTCCAGCAGCCNNTGGCGCGGCTTGTCGGGCGTCGGGTAGTTGGTCAANGGCGGCACGATATCCCAGCCGGCGCGCTGGGTCGCGAGTGTCTGATAGGTGGCCGCCTGGTTAGGATCGGCCTGTGCAGCGCGGTTGAATGGCGCCTTGACCCCCTCATCGCCGATCCACCAGGCATAGCGGCCAAGGTCCCTGCCGCCGTAGGGGTCGGCGACATTGACGCCGACCAGCGGCGCGACGACATAGTTGTCGAGGGTGGCAGCCGCCGGCGGGCCGACCGAGCTGGCACCGACGAGCACCGCAGCCTTGGAACTGTCCTCCACGTTTCCGTTAGCCCCGAGGGCGACGATCGGCGAGGCGGGCGTGAAGGACTGGGGCGGGGTGCTATCCAGTTCGTTGCCGCTGATGAGCCATTGGACGCCGGTGGCGCTGGGAGTCTTGGTGTAGATCTGGGTGGCCGGAGCGCTGACCGTGACGGTGTTCCACACGCCGGTCCAATAGCGGGTGCCTGGCTTGATTAGGCTCAGGCCGTTGGCGAGGCCGTTGATGGACTTGTCGTTGCGCGGCGCCTTGCCCGCGGCGAGCCGGGCGCCGTTGCTGTCGCCGGCAAAGTCGGCGGTTGCCGTGGCGCGCTGATCCGGGCCGGCGGTCTTTTGCAGTTGCCCGAGAGCCACGATGAGGGCGAGACGCGCGTTGCTGCGTGCCAGGGCCAGGTCCTTGCCCAGCGCGGCAGTGCGCAGGGCAATGGTGGAGAGCGACAGGAGCCCGATGACTAACAGAGTCAGCAGGATCATCAGGCTGAGCGTGATCACCAAGGCAAATCCCCGATCCTTCACGCCGCTCCTCGCCTCAAAAGCCAATGAAACTGTGGGGTGCGCTTTCATAAGAATGCTTTGTGAATACAGCGTGCCGGGAACCCGCGGAAATGCAACCCAAAAAAGCCGGGTGTTAGATTTGACCCAGCGACCCGCGGCCAAGTCCGCTTTCCAGCCGCTGCCGCTGCCGGCCATCCGCGCCAAGTTAGGGTGGGCGGATGATTTCATGCGCCGCGCTTGAGTTCCATCCGGTGAAAGACGCGCCTGCCCAGGTTCGTAGGGGGAAACCCTGGCGAGCGCCGGGAAAAACCGCCATGAATCTGAACCGACGGACGTTTTTGGGAACCAGCACCGCGGGGCTCGCCAGCCTGTTAGACCAGCCGCTCTCCCGCTTGCTGGCCGCGGAGGCAGGCCCGGCGGCGGCTGTCTTGTTAGATCCGGCGCGGGCGAGTGGCCCCGCCGCGCTGGCGGCACTCAGGGCGTTGTGGGACCAACCGGCGCGCAGCCACAAGCCGCACACCCGCTGGTGGTGGCCGGGCAACGCGCTGAGCCGCGAGGACATCACACGCCAACTCGAAGGGATGGCAGGGCAGGGGATGGGTGGAGTTGAGATCATGAGCCTGTGGAAGATGTATGAAAAGGGCAGTGTCGAGTATCTAACACCCGAGTTCCTCGCCCTGGTGAAACACGCGGTGGCCGAGGCGAAACGGCTGGACATGGAGGTGGCGATCACGTTCAGTCCCGGCTGGGGATTTGGCGGCGCCTGGGTCCCTCAGGCGGACCAAAGCAAGGTGCTGTGCCTGGCTAACAAGGAATTGGCGGGCGGCTCGAAATTCAGTGGTCCGCTGCCAAAGGCTGATGCCAAGGGCGTGCGCAGCGCCGAGGCACCCGAACCCCGCCCGCCTGGTGCCCTCGTCGCCGTGGTCGCGGGCCGCCTCACCGGTAAGGACCAGCTCGATGCCGACTCACTGGTGGATCTAACGAAACTGATGGGGCCGGATGAGTCGGTGCTCGAATGGGAGGTGCCGCCGGGCGAGTGGCGCCTGATGGTGTTTTGGCTGGAGTTCACCGGGCAGGTGTGTTCGGCGCAGAGTTTCCAGCCGCCGCCGATGGTCATCGATCACCTCAGCCGCGGCGCGGTGCAACGCTATTGCGAGCACCTGGGCGGAGCGTTGCAACAATCCATCGGCAAGGAATTCGGGAGCACCGTGGATTCGTTTTTTTGTGATAGCTTTGAGTTCTGGCCCTTGTCCAACGCAATGCTGTGGAGCACCGATACGCTGGCCGGCTTTGAAAGGCACGCCGGCTACGACCTAACAAAGCTGCTGCCGGCGCTGTGGTATGACGTCGGCCCGCTCACCCCGCGCATCCGTTACGACCTGGGCGAGTACCTCAGCCACCTCGCGTTGGAGGCGTTCTTCAGGCCGTTCAATGAATGGTGCGACGCCCATCATGTCCAAGCCCGCATCCAGCCCCACTATCGGTTCAGCGAGGAGTTGGTGCAAGGCGCCGGCGCGACGGCCCGGCCCGAGACGGAGGTGACCACCGCCCGCTTCGAGCCGGTTGCCGACCCGCGCAAGGCCACCGCCTCCGGCGCGCGCTTCTACGGGCGCGAGATCGTGTCGGCCGAAGCCTATACTTTCATCCATCCGCTGCGTTACCGCACGAACCTGCAGGATCTGAAGATTGCGACCGACGCGTTCCTGCGCGATGGCATCACGCAGTTCTACAATCACGGCTATTTCGGCTCGCCCGAGGCGCACGTGGCACCCACGCGCGATTTCCCCTGGGCCAACCGCATCGACCATTGGAACACGTGGTGGCCGCACTATCATTTTGTCGCCGCGTATGTCGCGCGCTGCTGCGCCGTGTTGCGCCAGGGCCGCCTGGTCGCCGACGTGCTCATCTACTCGCCGCAGGCCAGCGCGTGGAGCGAGCGCGCGGTGTGGGGCAGCACGCGCCGCGTGATGCCCTACGGCAATCTGGCGAAAACGCTGGTGGCCAACGGCTACGACTTCGATATCGTCAACGACGATTTGCTACAACATCGCGCGACGTGCCGCGACGGACGCATCGAAATCAACGGCCACGCCTATCGCCTGTTAGTCCTGCCGCGTGCGACCGTGCTGCCGATCGAAACACTGCGCGCAATCCGCGATTTCGCCAAGGCGGGCGGCACCATCGTGGCTCTCGACGAATTGCCGGCGACGGCCGCGGGCCTGAAGAACCATGAGGCCAACGATCACGAGGTGAAACAAATCATCGACAGTGTGTTCAGCGACGACCCGGCGCGCCTGACTGGTGGCGTGTTCCTGCCGAAATACAAGATCGACCGCAAGCCGTTCAATCCGGGCCGCCAGGCCGCCTCACCTACCCCGCCACTGAATGCCGCGCAGCGCCGCTTGCTCGACGTATTGCGGAATCTAGCAGCTCCGGATTTCGCGCTGCCCGGCCGCGCGCAGAGTGACGGGCTCACTTTCATCCACAAGCGTGTCGGTGACTTGGACGTGTATTTTGTGTGCAACCTGCAAGCCGAGCCAATCGCCACAGAAGTCACTTTCCGCGTGTCCGGCAAAACACCACAGCGCTGGGACGCGCTGACCGGCGGCGTCGCGGATGTTCGATCCTGTCGCGCGGTTGAGGACGGCACAACTGTGGCACTGGAGTTCGACGCATGGGAGTCGGCGTTCTTTGTGTTCCGCCCGGGCGCTCCGGCACCGGAATCTAACAAGATTGCCGCGGGCCACAGGCCGTTGCCCGAACCTCTGACGGTGAGCGGCACCTGGAAGATGAAACTCCAGGGTTACGGCTTCGAGACGTTTGAGACCACCTGCGACTCCCTGGCGTCATGGACCGACTCGCCGCGCACCCGGCATTTTTCCGGCACCGGACGCTACGAGATCCAATTCGACGTGCCGGCGGACCGCTTGGCGGCGGACACACGCGTTTTGCTAGATCTGGGCGCGGTCGGCAACCTCGCGGAAGCCGAGTTGAACGGACACGCGGTGGGCGTCGCCTGGATGCAGCCCTATCGGCTCGATGTGACCCGCGCGTTGCGGGCCGGGGCCAACACACTGGTGCTGCGGGTAACCGACGCTCTGATCAACTACGTGAGCGGCCTAACGGGGCCGACGGAGGTTCCGCCGGAGTTGCAGGAGCGGCTCGGCAAGGCGAATTCCGCAATCTATCCGGAGGGTGGCTCCGCCAAGCAGGAAATGAGCGAAACCGACCTGCCGCCGTCAGGCCTGCTAGGACCGGTGCGGCTGGTGTGGGGATAGCGGGGCGATGGGTTGGAGCGCCGGCTTGAGTGCCTGTCTATCGCTCTGTAGGCGCATTCGTCAGAATGCGTGGGGGACGAGTCCCGCTTCCCCCGTGCCGCCGCCTTCACCCCCAACGCGTTGTGACCAACGCGCCTACGGGATGTCGGCGGAGCGCTGCTCTCTGTAGGCGCATTCGTCAGAATGCGTGGGGGACGAGTCCCGCTTTCCCCGTGCCGCCGCCTTCACCCCCAACGCGTTGTGACCAACGCGCCTACGGGATGTCGGCGGAGCGCTGCTCTCTGTAGGCGCATTCGTCAGAATGCGTGGAGGACGAGTCCCGCTTCCCCCGTGCCGCCGCCTTCACCCCCAACGCGTTGTGACCAACGCGCCTACGGGATGTCGGCGGAGCGCTGCTCTCTGTAGGCGCATTCGTCAGAATGCGTGG
>TBL_comb47_HYPODRAFT_10008113_pt1 | contig 10838 bp, 9 predicted proteins | sample TroBogypolimnion_40_FD_10682 | JGI IMG/M metagenome (IMG submission 10682) | reverse complement strand
AACAGGGTTCCACAGGCTTTGATTATCAGCCCCACGCGTGAACTTTGTGTTCAAATCTCGCGTGAAATTTCGGACTACGCGAAGTATCTGCCCGATATTTCGATTGTCCCTATTTATGGCGGCGCTGATATCGGCGCACAGGTCAGTGCTTTACGCAAGGGTGTGCATATCATTGCAGCCACACCGGGTCGTCTGCATGACATGATCCGTAAAAACAAAGTCGATCTTTCGCAGGTTACGATCCTTGTCCTTGATGAGGCCGATGAAATGCTGAACATGGGGTTTCAGGAAGATGTGGATGCAATCCTGGAAAAAACGCCAAAAACTAAGAATACCCTTTTGTTTTCGGCCACGATGCCCAAGGAAATTGCGGCTATCGCGAAGAATTACATGACCGATCCAATCGAAATTGCGGTTGGAAAGAAAGGGAGCGGAGCTGAAAATGTAGAGCATATCTACCATATGGTTCATGCAAAAGACCGCTATTCAGCCCTTAAAAGAGTGTTGGATTTTGTCCCCGAAGTTTACGGAATTGTTTTCTGCCGTACCCGTATGGAAACAAACGAAGTTGCTTCGCAGCTGATTCAGGATGGCTATAGTGCCGAAGCGCTTCACGGCGATCTGAGTCAGGCTCAGCGCGACTATGTGATGGAAAAATTCCGAACCAAAGGGGTGCAGATGCTTATCGCAACCGACGTGGCCGCACGCGGACTAGATGTCAATGACCTCACCCATATTGTCAATTACAATTTACCCGACGATATTGAGAATTATACCCACCGAAGCGGCCGTACCGGTCGTGCAGGCAAATCAGGGATCTCGATCTCGATCATTCACATGAAAGAGCAGGGAAGAATCCGGATGATCGAAAAGGGAATTGGTAAAAAATTCCTCCGCATGCCGGTTCCGACAGGTAAAGTAATCTGCGAAAAACAGTTAATGTATCTGATTGACAAGCTTCAGACTGTTACAATCAACGAGGACCAGATCGAACCATTCCTCCCTGCAGTTCACGAAAAACTTGAATCGCTCTCTAAGGAAGATCTGATCAAGCATGTAGTTTCGCTCGAGTTTAACCGCTTTCTCGATTATTATGGCAATACCGCAGATCTTAATGCTCCCGATTTACACGATTCAGGAAGAAGAGAGGTGCGCGAAGGCCGTGAGATGCGCAGAACCTCCTCCGAGGGAATGACACAGATAAGGCTGAACGTTGGATTATCACAAGGATTAATTCCCAAGGATATTATCACCTTTGTGATTGACGCCACAGGTCGCAGGAATGTCGAGATCGGGAAAATCGATCTTTATAAAAACCATGCTACCGTTGAAGTCGAATCTTCATATGGAACCACACTGTTAAAAAACAGTCGAGGCATGAACTTCCGCGGATCATTTTTTGATGCAGAGGTAAACAGCGGCGGACGTGAAAGCGGCGACAGAGGTGGCGACAGAGGTGGCGACCGTGGCGGCGACAGAGGTGGTCGTTTCGAACGGGGATTCCGTAAACCTGAAGGTGGCCGTGACGGTTTTAAGAGTCGTGACCGAAAAAAGAGATTTTAATTTCTTAAGAATATAAGAAGCCGGAACGCATAAAGCTTCCGGCTTCTTATTTTAAAACGGTGTTACGTCATTTTAAAAATAAGGATTTTACATTTTCAAAAGTGTAGCGCAGCGGTTATATTTGTAGAACACGGGTTAAAATGCAAATGTATCAGGTACAGCGTACCGGAATATTTCGTATTTATTTATTTTTGAGAATGATATTACGAGGTTGTATCAAAAGTCTTTTTACCGCGGAGAAACGCAAAGAAGGAGCAATCCGTCAGCTGACGGACGCAGAGATATTCGGCTGTATTTTAATGCTTTGAGATCCTCTGCGATTTTCCTTAGCGGCTCTCTGCGGTTGAATTTTTTACTTTTGATACAGCCTCTCGGAACAACCGTTGTCAAGCTTTTCTTCAAATCTTGTGGTACTCTGTACCTTTTTTACCTGGTAGTATGAATACTATTACCATATACATCAGATAGAATCAATGAATTCAACCCCATCTTCAATACAACTCCCTTCCGATAAATATCCCGATAAAAGACGGATCCGAATTGCCATTTCACTGTTTTATTTTAGCATGGGATTTTGTTTTGCCTCATGGGCGAGCAGAATTCCCGAGATAAAATCTTCGCTCGGGCTTAGTGATGCAGCCTTTGGAACCATCCTGTTTGCCTTACCGGTCGCACAGTTTTTGATGATGACTTTTTCAGGTAAACTGGTGACCTACTTTGGCAGCCGCAAGGTGATCCTGTTTGCCGTCCCGGGCTATGCCCTTAGTTTGGTGAATCTCGGTCTGGCAACCCATGGCTGGCAACTGGCCATCGGCCTGTTCTTATTTGGTATTTTCGGGAACATGTGTAATATTTCTATTAATACACAGGGAGTTGCAGCAGAGAAAATTTATAAAAGACCCATCATGGCAGCCTTTCACGGCGGATGGAGTATCGCCGGATTTACGGGTGCACTCGTAGGACTCGCCATGATGAACCTAAGAATTCAACCCTATATTCATTTTCTGGTAGTTGTTGCAACTATTTCTCTAATCGTCTCACTGAATTGGGGGAAACTTGTTCCTGGAAAGGCCGTACAGGCCAAACCAACAGGGACACAAAAGAGATTCTTTTCGAAACCGGATACTGGATTAGTCCAACTGGGGATCATTGGGTTCTGCAGCATGGCCAGCGAAGGGGCAATGTTCGACTGGAGTGGCATCTACTTCAAAGATGTGGTTCAGGCTCCCCATGCCCTGATTATTCTGGGTTATACCTCATTTATGATTACCATGGCATTCGGAAGATTTATGGCTGACCGGCTGGTTTTGAAGTTCGGCAGGAAACATCTGCTCCAGGTGAGCGGAATCCTGATCTCATCCGGACTTCTGATTTCCGTTATCTTTCCTTTTTTAATCACATCAACAATAGCCTTTATGATGGTCGGATTGGGAGTATCAAGTATTGTGCCATCGGTTTACAGCGCAGCGGGTAAACACGCCACCATTGCTCCCGGAATTGCGCTGGCTACCGTTTCAAGTGTAAGCTATCTTGGCTTTCTGATGGGACCACCTTTGATTGGATATATCTCAGCAGCTGCAGGCTTAAGATATTCATTTGCCGTAATCGGAATCTTTGGTTTTTGCATCACCCTTTTGGTTTCGAAGATCAAGGCAATGCACTAAAATAAACTAAATTAATGAGTTAAAGTTCGTATTAAAGCTTTATTAACAAATTTATTAATTGAAATACCCCCGCATTTTAGCAGAAATTGCAATGCGTTTATCAAGTTCAGGAGCAAGCCGGATATTAAAACTCTCTTTATAACTTTTTTCTGGTGCAATATCCAGGGCTTCACAATCTTTAATATGCTCATCCACCATATAATGAAAAGCATCAGTCAGTTCCCTCACCGTTTCCCCTTGAGAGACGCTGAAGGTTTTGGGAACCTTCAACGTCTGTGTTTTTGGTAGTGTGACAACTCATAAGAACGTATTTAACGAATTGCGATAATTATGGATGCCTTTTGAAATAGTTCACCAGGTTTTTTGGTCGGTAGCCAGAATCTTTTTTGTACCTTTCAATAACTGACCAATGGATCGATTCGTTGGTTTTTCCTCTTCCCGGTATACCGACATCGATGTGCCGTAAATATGGTGATTGCAACCTGTAAAATCCGTTCCAGGATTCATGAATCAGCGACATGGCACCCGGCTTCATTGGTATTGGATCGAATTTCAACAGACAGCCTTGTGCTTTTTCCAACATCCAGACTAAGGTGATATCCGATAAACCGCTTTCCGGATAGCCTCCCCCAACATCTGAATGAACACCCGGAAACCATACCTGTTCCAGGACCTGGTTTTTTGAATCCTCCTTCTGGTGCCACAAAGTCGCTTCAAAGTTTTTCCTTTTCTCATCAATTGCAAGGGCGTGATAAGCGAAACTGACTTTGGTCGATAGATCGGTATCGTGGAATCCGTTTCGCTTGCTAATAATTCCATTCATAAACAATGGATTACCTAAAGCCCCCACCGTGTCCCATACTCCGATGAATTTTATTTTTGTGGTCTCTTCAACGGCAAATGTTTTCCGGAACAGGGTCGCCTCCACCTCACGGGGCTGATGCTGCGGTTTGCGTGATTGATAAAGATGGTATGCACTTGTTACCATTTCAATATTTTCGCGTTTTAAGATCCCCGAGTTCCGGATTAAACCGGCTAAACTCCTCACGGTAAAGGCACCCCGACTGAATCCAAAGAAAAACAGCTCGTCATCCGGTTCGTAATTTTTGATAATAAAATGGTAGGCCTGCAAAATATTTTCAGAAATCCCAGTACCTGTTGCCCCGTCATAAACCCGTGTAAACAGATCTCCTTCACTTCCGATTCCCACATCATAATAAAGCAATTGATTTTTGCCGTCAGCTGAGTTGGATGACAAAGCATTAGCCATTTTGACGACATTGGTCTGACAAAGTTTCCCGTCAACCTTTTCATCTGGAGTATTCCAGGTGCCGTCGCAAAAAATTGCAATTCTTTTCATAACAAAATGGAATAGATATCACATAATTGGAATGTTTTCAGACAAATATAACGAGAATTCGCGAATATTTATGAGTAGTCCGAATGAACAATTTGCTCCCATTTGCCTTACCTTTGTATGAATCATTTCCCTCTGCCTAAATTTCCACCTCAGGTCCTTATGGAAACCTTCTCATTAGTGTTCTCAACAATCATTGATATACGATATGGAAACAAACAATAAATCATTAAATAATTCCTCTCCATCGTGGATTGAAATTGTCTCCAGATATAATTTTTCAGATCCGGTGAGGAGCTGGTGGCAAATTGTCAATTCTGTAATCCCCTATTTTTTGCTTTGGGCTGCAATGGTCTGGAGTCTTAAAGTCTCCTATTTGCTCACACTCTTTTTATCGGTTTTTGCAGCTGGATTTATGGTGCGGATTTTTATTATTTTCCACGACTGCGGACATGGATCATTCTTTAAATCAAAGAAAATCAGTCGTATAGTGGGGATCATTACAGGACTGATAACCTTTACTCCGTATGATAAATGGACTCACGAACACAAGGAACACCATGCAACCGTAGGTAATCTGGACAAACGTGGTGTAGGCGATGTCAAAACGCTCACCATTGAAGAGTTCCTGATTTTATCTCCATGGAGAAAATTTGTTTACCGCTTCTATCGTCATCCACTCTTTTTGTTGGGGATCGCTCCGTTTCTGGTTTTTGTTTTTCAGAACAGGTTACCCAAGAAAAATATGAGCCGAAAACAACATCTTTATCTGCATCTTAGTAATCTGGCATTAATCGCATTAATCATTCTGGCTATGTGGGGACTTGGCTGGAAAACCTATCTTTTGATCCAGCTGCCGGTACTCTACATCGCCTCGGTGCATGGTGTCTGGCTGTTTTATGTACAGCATCAGTATGAAAATGTAGTTTGGAAACGGGCCCAGGAATGGAATTATAAAGAGATCGCCCTTTCAGGAAGTTCCTATTTCAAACTTCCCAAGGTCCTTCAATGGTTTACCGGCAATATCGGATTTCACCATATCCATCATCTGAGTCCGAAAATTCCCAACTATAAACTGCCAGCCTGTTACAAAGAAAATACAGTATTCCAGGAAGTTAAACCTGTCACGTTCTTCTCCAGCCTAAAGTCACTGAAATTAAGGTTATGGGATGAAAATAAGAAACAACTCGTAGGATTTAAGGCGTTGCGCTATTATCCCAGGTAACACATCAATTTAAAAAAATTGTGTAATTTTCTCCTCTCAAAATTATTGCAGCCGGAGGAATCCCCATGACTCAAATTCAATGGGCTAATTTTCCACACCTACTGGCAATGATATTGATTAAATATATCATAACCATTCTGATATGAGAAATATACGTACCTTCTTTCTTGTTGCAATCTCCTTTTGTGCAGTGCTTTTATCCTCGTGTCATTCAGGAATTGTCCCATTGAAAGCTGGCTTATGGAGAGGAGTTTTTGTATTACCTGAAAACGAAATCCCTTTTGTTTTTGAAGTCAGAGGCAAAAGTCCAGACAGCACCACCGTGTTCCTGGTTAATGGAGAAGATCGCTTCAAGGCAAATAAAGTCTCGTACAGGAATGATTCGGTTTCAATCCCGATAGATCTTTACGATGTAGTGTTGAAAGGGAAGCTGACTAATAATACCCTTGAGGGGGATTTTATCAAGACTGCAGCTAACGGGAAAATTACAAAGGTTCCCTTCAAAGCAGAATATGGAAATCTTCCCCGATTTCAGCCAGACCATGTACCTCCGTCTGCTTCTCTGGCTGGTACCTGGGATGTAAATATCAAAACACCAGGAAATACCGAAATAACGGTGGGGAATTTCAAGCAAGATGGATCAATGCTGACCGGATCAATTCTGGACAAGACAGGCGATTACCGCTTCTTTGAGGGAGTAATTCACGGGAGAATATTTTCGTTATCGGCTTTTGGCGGGTCGACTCCATATCTGGTTAAAGGGGAGTTTTTGAATGACAGCACTTTTTCGGGCGAATTTGTCACGCTGCGCCAAACCTCCAAAATTGAAGGAAAGCGCAATCCTAAAGCCAGCTTGCCTGATCCCTATTCGGCATCTCATCTTAAGGAAGGGTTTTCAACAGTAGAATTTACGTTTCCAAATCTCGAAGGGAAGGTGGTCTCACTCTCCGATCCTAATTATAAAGGGAAAGTCGTAATCGTTACCATTTTGGGAAGCTGGTGCCCTAATTGCCTGGATGAGAATGCTTTTTTATCCTCCTGGTATAAAAGTAACCGTCAGCGCGGAATAGAGATTATCGGGTTGGGATTTGAACGTAAGGACGATTTTGAATCGGCCCGCAAATCGTTGACAAGCCTTAAAACCCGTCTGGGTATCGAATATGAAATTCTTTTCGCCGGAAAATCAAGCACAGAATCGGCCTCAAAAGCCTTGCCCGCTTTAAACGGAATTGCAGCCTTCCCAACTACGCTGTTTATCGACAGGAAAGGGAATGTCCGTAAAGTCCATACCGGGTTCAGTGGCCCTGCGACGGGAAAATTCTTCGAAGAATTTAAGCAGGAATTTAATGGAATAATCGATCAGTTGGTTGCAGAAAAATAAATGGATAAGCCCTTTCACATATTTGAACTTACCAGAGAGCTCGTCGAAGATATCCGATCGAGAACCTATGACTCTCATTTTCATGATTTTGAAGAGCTCATTATAATTACCCACGGCAGTCTGGAACATTTTATCGATTTTAAGAAGGAAATGACCGAAGCTCCTGCAGCCTGTTATGTGTCAATGGGAAAGATGCACAAACTGGTGCCCGGCCACGACTTACGAGGATGGGTTATTGATTATAAAACAGCCTTTATCCCCGATTCCAAACTAAGTTTCTATTCCAATTTCTTTACCTCCACCAATATACCGCTCCCGAATGGCACCTGCATCAACCGGTTTGTCAGCCTGTGCCAGATTATCAATGGAGAATATTGCCAGGAAGTTATCGACCATGTCACCATACGTTACCTCCTGAGCGGGCTTGTGGCCATGATCGACGCTGAACGGAAAAGGAGCTCCCCTGCCGAAAATGTGGTGAAGGCCTCCCAGGTCATTACCTTCAATAACTTCCTTAAAATCCTGGAAGAAAACTATCGTCGCAATGAGGGTGTCTCGTTTTATGCCAACAAGTTGAATATGTCGGAACGGAACCTGAATATTGTCTGCCAGAATAACTTTCGCAAAAGCGTAACTGAAATTATTGAGACCCGAAAACTTATCGAGGCCAAACGGATGTTGCTCTATACCGATAAAACTGTTTCTGAGATTGGATATGAGCTGGGGTATAACGAAAAATCGTACTTCACCCGCGTTTTCCATGCCAAAATGGAAATAACCCCGAGCCGTTTCAGGGAAATGACCCAAAGCATTATTTCCTAAAAATACCACAACCTTTCTGAATTCTGTTACCATCGATACCCCGGTTCAGTGCACCTTTGCATTGTAAAAACAATACAAATAATTTTAAATTATAAATCAAATAAAAATAATAACTATGAGCACACAGGAAACAACAAAATGGGCAGTAGACCCAACACACAGCAAGATCGGTTTTAAAGTAAAACATCTGATGATTTCAAACGTCCTGGGAAGTTTCAGGGAATTCGAAGGCGAAGTATCAACCGTTGGAAACGACTTCTCCAAATCAGTGATCTCTTTTTCATTAAATACCGCCTCGGTTGATACGGAAATCGCTGACAGGGACGGACATTTGAAGAGCGGTGATTTCTTCGACGTGGAAAACTTTCCAAAAATCACCTTCAAGGGAAGCGGATTAAAAGATCTTGGTGACGATTTATACGAACTCACCGGTGACCTGACCATCAAAGGGGTTACCAATCCAACAACATTGTCGGTAGAATTCGGGGGCATCAATGCCGACCCATGGGGCAATGTAAAAGCGGGGTTCGCTATCACAGGAAAAATCAGACGCAAGGATTGGGGTTTAACCTGGAATGCGGCGCTTGAAACAGGTGGTGTACTTGTGGGCGAAGAGGTGAAGATCAATTGCGATATTGAACTGGTAAAAAAAGCTTAATAATTATTCTGATTGTTATCCGAAATCACTAACCTTGCCAAAATAAGCAAAGTTTAGTGATTTCGTTCCTTTAAAGTTTGCATATTCACCACAAGTGTAATCCGGTTAAAACATAAGTAATAAAAACAATATTTTGCGATATTTTCACCCTCTACCAATCCGCCAGCGGATGCCAACGGCACGGTCTTTAGAAAAAAGTTATCTGACAGATTTTTGCCGGAAGAAAATCACATTATCAGAACAAGGTTAACTTTAATAATCAATTAGTTACAAATCTTTAAGCGCAAATAACTTTAACATGAACAGACGATCATTTATGCGGTCGGCCATGCTGTTCCCTCTAGCTTTAAAAATCATGGATACCAACACATTGAATAATTTAATGAACTCAGGGGAAAATTCGGGACGGATGCCCGTACTTTTTGTTGGACACGGAAGCCCTATGTATGCCATCGAAGAAAACGAATTTGTTCACACCTGGCGTAAACTCGGAGAAGAACTGCCCAAACCGAAAGCGATATTATGCATTTCGGCCCATTGGGAGACAAACGGAACCTTTGTGACTGCGATGCCAAAACCAATGACCATTCACGATTTCGGAGGTTTTCCAAAAGAATTGTTCGCGGTACAATATCCGGCTCCCGGAAGTCCTGAATTAGCCTATCTGACCAAAAACACCATAAAGAAAACCGCCGTTGAACTCGATCAAAAGTGGGGACTAGACCATGGCGCATGGAGTGTGATCCGCAACATTTATCCCAAGGCAGATATCCCGATCATTGAAATGAGTCTCGATTATAATCAGTCTCCTCAGTTTCATTATGATCTTGCAAAAGAACTCGCCTCCTTAAGGGATAAAGGGGTATTGATCATCGGGAGTGGAAATATTGTGCACAACCTTAGGATGGTAGCCTGGGATAAAGTCAATGAACCGGAATATGGTTTTGACTGGGCAATTCACGCAAATGATAAGATCAAACAACATATTCTGAACAACAACCATAAAGAATTGATAAATTATATGTTGCTCGGCCGCGAAGTGCAAATGGCAGTGCCTACACCTGAGCATTATCTGCCCCTGCTCTACACCCTCGCATTAAAAGGGGAAAATGAACCAGTCGCTTTTTTCAACGATAAAGCGGTGATGGGTTCATTAGCTATGACATCGGTAAAAATTGGCTGATTTTAATTATCTTGCACACCTGAAAAAAAATCGCTGTGGTTCGCTGCGTGATTAATTGTTTCCAGACTTGTCCCGACAATTCGGGAGAGTTGCAGAGAGAGTCGCAGAGTTTCTTAAGGAGAAAAGAGACTCTATTTGAAATTTTCAGCCAGTTTTTTTGAAACAGATATGGACAAGATAAATAAGGTAATTATTGCAGATTCGCAGTTTTTGGTCGTAGAAGCATTGAAATCTTTGATTGCGGCCGACCGAAACTATACGATTTCAGGGATTGCAACAACAAAATACGAACTCCTGAAATTACTCGAAGGCGGTTCTGCAGATCTGCTGATAACAGACTATGTAAATATTGATTACGATGGTATTGACGATCTGAGGATCATTCGGCAGAATAATCCCCCGTTATCCATACTGATTCTTACCAATACAATCAGCAAGCAGGAATTTGCCGAACTGACAAAATCAGGCATTAAGAATATTATTTGCAAAACAGCCGACAAGGACGAAATTTTTTCCGCCATCGAATCGACGTTAAAATCCAGAAAATTTTATTCCGATGAAATTCTTGACCTTTTCCTGGATATCAGCGATACCAAATATGTTACCGAAGACCCCAAAACGTTGACTCCTTCTGAAATTGAGATCGTAAAACTAATCGCTGACGGATTGACTACCAAGGAGATTGCATCAAAGAGGAATATTAGTTACCACACGGTTAATACTCACAGAAAGAATATCTTCCGAAAAGTAGAAGTCTCAAATGCATCCGAATTAATTATGCTGGCTATCAAAGCGGGCTGGATAGACAATATTGAATATTACATTTAAGATGAAGATATTGAGTTATTTTGGGTATTATTGCCAATAAGTTAAAGAGATATCTCAGGATTTGACCTGAAGAACAAAAAATATTTTATCTTTGCCCCCTTACTGTCCTATGAATAGGAGAAGTGCGCCACCTACTTGGTAGGGAGTGAATGCTGAA
>TBL_comb47_HYPODRAFT_10008108_pt1 | contig 10845 bp, 6 predicted proteins | sample TroBogypolimnion_40_FD_10682 | JGI IMG/M metagenome (IMG submission 10682) | reverse complement strand
TCGGCTTTCACCAGCGCCACGCAGCAACCGCCAAAACCGCCGCCGGTCATGCGGCAGCCATAAACGCCGCCTTTATAGCCGATGTCTTCGGCGATCGCCACGACGTCGTCGAGTTCCTTACAGCTCACTTCGTAATCATCGCGCAACGATGCGTGGCTGGCATACATGAGATTGCCCACAGCCGGCCAATTGGAGGCGCGGATGCCTTCGGCGGCATGGACGGTGCGTTCAATTTCGCCGATAACGTGACGCGCACGGCGGAAAACGACTTCGCTCAATTTGGCTTTGCCCTTTTCAAGCTGGTCCGCCGTGACATCGCGCAGGGACTTCACGCCGAGATTTTTTGCGGCTTCCTCACACTGCGCCCGGCGTTCGGCGTATTCGCCGCCACTCAATTCATGCTTCACGTTCGTGTTGATGACGAGCAAGGCCACCGACGGATCGCTCATCGGCACGAGTTCGGTCTTGCGCGTGCGACAGTCGAGCAGGAGCAAATGCCCTTCGCGTCCAAGCGCGGAAATAAATTGATCCATGATGCCGCAGGGCACACCGGCGAAATCGTGTTCCGCCTTCTGCGCGAGCAACGCTTTGTCAACCGGGTCAATCTTTTTGCCGGTCGCGGCTTCGATGAGCGTCGCGGTGCAGACTTCGAGCGCGGCGCTGCTGCTCAAGCCGCCGCCGAGCGGCACGGTGGACATGAACGCGATGTCGAGCGCGGGAATCTTCACACCGCGATTTTGGAACCCGGCCAGCACGCCACGGATGTAGTTGGACCATTTTGGCTGGCCTTTGGTGACGGGCGCGGAGACATCAATCGTTGCGTTCTCTTTGAAGTGCGTGTCGTAGATGGAAATTTTTCCGGGCGTGGCGGCGGCATCAGCGGCCATGATGGCGTAACGCTCAATGGCCATCGGCAGGACGAAGCCGTCGTTGTAATCGGTGTGTTCGCCGATGACGTTCACGCGACCCGGCGCAGCAACAATCCAGCGCGGCGGACGGCCATATTCTTTTTGAAATTCAACGGCGACGTGGGCGGAGAGGGTTTTCAGCGTCATAAAAAATCAGTTAAACACGAAGATGGCGGATTGAGGATGGAAGGGGAAAAAGGCGGAGGCGTCATGCCATCCGCCAGCCTCCATCCGCAAGCCTCGCCGAACAATCACGCGGCCGGCGGATTTTTGCCGCCCTTGATCGCGCCGAGCAGCATCAGCACGCCGAACACGAGCAGGATGATGCCCCAGATGAAGTTGATGTTGATGCCGAGTGAGATGGCGTGGTCGGATTTCACGACCAGACCATACACAGCCAGCAGCACCCCGATGAGTGTGAACATGAGGCCAATCGGCCAGCGGATATCGAGTCCCATAATTTTATTCTTTCAGTTTGGGTTGAGGTTGGTTCACCAGAAAATGAAGTTGAGAATGATGCAGACGATCAACAACACGATGCCCACGACGGCGGGGCGCTGATAAATCGGCGCGTTGTTGTCCACGATTTTCGGCGTCAGCGAATAGACGAGGCCTTTCAATTCCGCATCCGACTTGGTGCGGCTAGTGGCGAGCGAAATCACCAGCGTCAGCGTGAAGCAAGCGATGAACGCAAAAGCCGCGAGCCAGAAGTTCTGCGCCATTTCGCTCGGGAACGTCGAGACGACTTTGATGTAGCCGCCTTTGAGTCCAGTCGCATTGCCTTGCGCGATGGTCAGCGCGTGGAACAACGCCGAACTGCCAATGCCGCCGAACAAACCGAGGAATGCGCCCGTCGCCGTGGTGCGTTTCCAGAACATACCGAGCAGGAACGTCGCGAACAGCGGCGCGTTCACGAAGCCGAACACGAGTTGGATGATGTCCATGCAGTTGTTATACATCGAGGCGAAGTAAGCCGCGCCGATGCTCAATACGATGCCGACGACGGTGATGACTTTACCCATCCACATGTAGTGAGCGTCGCTCTTGCCCTTGGCGAAGTAGGCTTGATAGATGTCGTAGGTGAACACGGTGTTGAACGCCGTCACGTTGCCCGCCATGCCGGACATGAAGGACGCCAGCAACGCCGTGAGCGCGAGGCCGAGCAGACCGGCGGGGCAATACTTTTTCACGAGCGAAAGGATCACGCCGTCGTAATCATTTTCCGCGATGCTGTTGTAAAGGCCCTGCTGGATTTGCTTGTCAGTTAGCTTGCTCGCGGCATTCGCGCCAACGAGCGAAACAACTTTTTCCGTGCTGACTTTGGTGCCGAGCGCCTCGCCGACGGCTTTCGTGGCGGCGGCGGGATCGGCGATGTTGGCGGCCTTCACGGCCTCCACGGCCTTCGCGTAATTTGCCTCCGAAACGACCGGCGGCGGGATGCGATAACCCTTGTCCGGCATGGTGCAGAGCGCGGCGGCGATCATGCCGGGGACGATGACGAGGAACGGGAAAAACATTTTCGGCACGGCGGCCACGAGCGGCGTGTTGCGCGCGGCGGTCATGTTCTTCGCCGCCATCGCGCGCTGGACGACGAGGAAGTTGGTGCACCAGTAGCCGAAGCTCAATACGAAGCCGAGGCCGAAGTTCATCGCGAACCAGTCCACGCCCATCGGATTGTGCGCCGGGCCGGCGAGCACGGGCTGCCAGGCGCTCGTCCACGCGTTGGGCGCGTAGGTGATGCCCGCTTCCTTGAGGTTGAGCGCGGCGGGATTGGTGGCGACCGCTTGCAAGGAATGGCTCATGGATCCCCAGCCGCCGACATCTTTGAGGCCGAGGTAAACCACCGGCGCGAAGCCGAGGACGATCATGAAGAACTGCAATACTTCCGTGTAAATTGCCGAGGTGAGTCCGCCTTTCAAAACGTAGAGCAACACGACGCCGGAACTGACCCAGAGCGCGACGTTGTAATCCCAGCCGAGCAGCGAGTGGAGCAGTTTCGCCAGCGCATTCATGGAAATGCCGGACGCGAAAATGGTCATCACTGCGAACGCGACAGAGTTCAGCGCACGGACGCGTTCGTCGAAACGCATCTTCAGATACTCAGGAACCGAGCGCGCCTTGGAGCCGTAGTAAAATGGCATCATGAACACGGCGAGAAAGATCATCGCGGGAATCGCGCCGACCCAGTAGAAGTGCGCGGTGCTGATGCCGTATTTCGCGCCGCTCGCCGCCATACCGACGAGTTCGAGCGCACCGAGGTTGGCAGAAATGAACGCGAGGCCGGTCACCCAGGTCGGTATGGAACGCGCGGACGTGAGGAAGTCCGACGAGGTTTTCATGTAACGCGCGAGCGTCCAGCCGATGCCGATGACAAAGGCGACGTAAGCGATGAGGATGGTGTAATCAATCCACTGAAGTTGGATGGGTTGCATAGATATGTTTTAGGTTTTAGGAAAAATACAATTTTGACTTATTCAGGATACCCGTTGGGAAATTTCTGATGCCAGCGCCAAGCGCTTTCGACGATGCTGGGCAAATCTGGAAAGGCTGGTTTCCAGCCCAGTTCGTTACGAATTTTGTCGCTTCCGGCAATCAGCTTGGGCGGGTCTCCCGGCCGGCGGGTTCCCATCTTGATTGGAATTGGGTGTCCGGTGATTTTCCGAGCGGTTTCGATGACCTCTTTTACGGTAAATCCATTGCCGTTGCCCAGATTGTAAGTGCGACTGCCGGAATCAAGCGCTTGCAAGGCCAGGATGTGGGCCGCAGCCAAGTCGGCGACGTGGATATAATCACGAACGCACGTCCCGTCCGGGGTTTGATAATCGTCGCCAAAGATGGTGACATTCTCCCGTTTACCTTGGGCCACTTGGAGCACGATGGGAACGAGATGCAACTCCGGGTCGTGATCTTCGCCGCGTTCTTCGGTGGCACCGGCGGCATTAAAATAGCGCAAGCAGGCATAGCGAAGACCGCGCGTTTTCTCCAGCCAGAACAGGAAGCGCTCCAAAATATATTTAGATTCGCCATAAGGACTGCCCGGAATGATGGCCGCCGTTTCATCAATGGGAATTTTAGCCGGGTGGTCAAATAGGTTGGCGGTGGAGGAAAGGATGAATTTTTTAACATCATAGTCCATGGCCACCCGCAAGAGATTGAGCCCGTTGGTGACATTATCACCGAGATACAGAAAGGGACTCTGCATGGACTCGCCCACCAGACTTTTGGCAGCGAAGTGCATGATCGCCTCGGGACGGGTTTGCTGGAAAGCTTCGGCAATGGCTTTCACATCAGCCAAGTCACCTTCGATGAATTTAGCCAGCGGATGAACGGCCGACCGATGGCCCTGACTTAAATTGTCGAACACCACCACCTCGTGGCCCGCCGTGACGAGTTGTTCTGTGGCCACACTGCCGATATAGCCGGCACCGCCGGTTACAAATACACGCATAATCGATTTTCTTGTTTAGATTGAGTCGTTCTTAATGGGTCTGCGATGGGTTGATCACGCGTCCCGTGGCCGGTGCCAGAATCCGGAACAGGCGCGCTCCATGGGCGGGAACTTCGGGGGCAAATTCCGCGCTCGGGACGTCGAGATTTTTCCCCGACCACAAGTCTCGCACCACCACGCTGCCGGTGAAACCAAGGCCCGCAAGGTTGACGGGCACAACCGCTGTCATGCTGGCCGGATCGTTCTGGTTACTTTTGCGCGGGTTGAAGACGGCCAGGTATTTGTCGGCGGAGCCAGGCACATCGGCAATCCAGGCAATCAGGTTGTTCGTGCGGAATAACTGGCGATTGTTCTCGCTGTGCTGATTGACTGCCAAAACCTCATCGTTGGTGAGCAATGAAAGGGTTAAGTCGTCGGTCTTAGTCAGGTCGCCACCATGCATCAGCGGCGAGCGGGCAATGCACCAGAGCGTCAACAAGGTAAATTGTTCATCGGCGGTGAAGTGGGTCTTGCGTTTGAATTGGATAATACCGAGCGGCAGCATATCGGCATCCGGCCAGCCGCCGCTGATCCGGTAAGGCGTCCAGTCGTGGAGCCGTTTGAACTGGGAAAGCAGAGACGGCCAGTTGTCCCAGAAGTCGTCGCTGATGCGCCACATGTTGGCGTGCTGACTCACATGCGCGCCTACTTCGAGGGGTGTTTCGCCCGGCGAAAGGCTAAAGATCATCGGACGCCCGGTCTTGTCAATCGCCTTGCGGATGGCCTCGATCTCGCCTTTCTGCGTGGCGTCATAGGGCCGGCTGATGTCGTCCACTTTGACAAAGTCCACGCCCCAGGTGGCGAGCATTTCAAAAATCGAATCGTAATATTCCTGGCCGCCGGGCTTGGTGACATCAACGCCATACATGTCGGGATTCCATTTGCAAACGCTATTGGTGTCCGCGATGTCAGCGGCGTGATACGGCGTTCCCTTGATGGGCGTATTTTGACGCACCGCCTGGCGCGAGATGCCGCGCATCATGTGGATGCCAAACTTGAGTCCCTGACTGTGAACATAATCAGCCAGCGCTTTGAAACCCTGACCATTGGTTGCCGAGGGAAATTTTTCCGGCGCGGGAATCAAACGACCAACCTCATCCATGGTCAGCCGGGCGTCCTTCTCGTAATCGTGTCCCTTGGCGGTCGGCTGATACCATTGAATGTCCACGACGATGTATTGCCAGCCGTGTGACTTGAGCTTTTCCGCCATGTAGTCAGCCTGCTGCTTGATCTGCATCTCGGTCACAGTCGTCCCGAAGCAATCCCAACTATTCCATCCCATCGGCGGGGTCGTGGCATAATCGTGGTAATCTGCAGCCATGAGCCGAGAACTGTCGGCCAGCAGCAAAGCCCCAGCAACCATCACGAGGGAAGTGAACAACGAGCGTAGCATAATATTGAAAGAATCAGATTTAGCGTTGAATGAGTTTGTCGCCAACGAATATCCGGTAGTCCTTGATGCGTCCCGCGCCTTCACTTTGGCGCGGCACATATTGGAAGCCGGAAATGGTCTGCGATTTACCGAGGTCGAGCACTAGTTGATGCGGCGGCGGCGGCTGGGCCGCGCTCCATTGCGTATGCCAGAAATTCGCGGTCTGACCGTCAATGGCATTCTCCGCCGTGCCGTCCTCCTTATCGCGCTCCTCGCTGTCCACATAGCCAACCGTCCAGCCTTCGTGGCTCAACGCTTTGCCGTTCGCATCCAGCAACACCAGTTCCGCGATCGCCGCGAACGGCTGGCCATCAAAGGCCGAAAGCGATTCGAGGCAAAAGTAACGACCCGTGGCGGGAGCCGGCAATTTCACGTCCTGCGAATTGCCGCCCGGCGCGAACTGCGCCGTCAGCGCGGGCTTGGCTGAATCCAGTTGCAGTTTCACGACCGGACGACGCGACCTGGCAAAATCTTTTTCGGGATGCAGCTCGTCGAGAATCGGTTTTTCCAATCCGGCCAGCTCCGGTTTTTCCGGGCCGGTCAAATCCAGAATGACGATTTCATTTTCACCCGCGTGCAGCCAGCAGCCCGGCGCGTAAGCCGTCTGCGTCGGACCGATGTCCCAGTAACGGCCGAGGCAATGGCCGTTGACCCACACGACGCCCTTGCCCCACGAACGCAAATCCAGAAAGGTGTCGCCGGGCTTTTCGACGGTCACGGTCGCCCGCCAGAATGCGGGATAATGATGATTGATTTTTATAACCGGATCACCACTGGTAGTATTACCGATGAATGGTTCGACATTGTATTTGGCATTCCAGAGGGATGGATCATTTGTCTTAGCGTCGCCGTAATGCAAACCCGACAGCATTTTGTCATCGAGCGGCAGATTGAAAATTTTCCAGCCGGTCAATTCTGCTCCACCGAGTTTCACCGGCGTCTGAATGCCTTTGCGGTCGTGAACTTCCTGACCAAAATTCACATGGCCGACCGCCTCGACCAGAATGTCCAGCGTCGCGGATTTTTTCCGTTCAGGCAGTGACAACTTGTAAATGCCGCTGCGGCGATCCATGACACCGATGCGTTCGCCGTCCAGAAAGACGAAACCAAAATCGTGGACAGCGACGGCTTCAAGCGTTCCCGCCGGGCCAGCGGGAATGATCGTGCGATACAAAATGCAGCCGTGCCCTTGGTCGTATTTTTCCATCACGCGCGGCGTGGCCTCTTCAATCGCCTTCGGCAGGTTGTCGAAGATGGGTGCGCACTGTGTCAATTCGACTGGTGCAATGGCGATGACGGGATTCGCCGGCGGCGGTTCGGGAATGGTTTCGCCGGGCAGCAAGTGTTTGGCAAACAGGTCGCGCGTCTGGAAAAATTTCGGCGTCGGCCAGCCGGCTTCGCTGATGGGCGCGTCATAATCGTAGCTCGACGTGTCGGGCTTGAACGGACGATCGGCGCCCGACCAAAGCCCAAAGGTCGTGCCGCCGTGCGCCATGTAGATGCTGAACGATTCGTTGTTGGTCAGCATATATTCGAGGTCGGCGAGATATTGCGGCGTCTTGCCAAGGTGATGCGGCGAGCCCCAGGTGTCGAACCAGCCGGGATAAAATTCGCCGCACATCATCGGCCCGGTGGGATGGATTCCCCGCAGGGCTTTGAAGCCGTTGGCAGGATCAGCCCCGAAGTTCACCACGGGGAACAAATCGGCGCGATAGCCTTTCTTGATGTCGTAAGACGGATTGCAGGCAAACAGCGTGACGTCAAATCCGGCATCCAGCATCGCCTGCCGCAATTGCCCCATGTATTCAGTGTCCGTGCCGTAGGAGCCGTATTCATTTTCAACCTGCACCATGAGAATCGGGCCGCCGTGAGTGATCTGGAGCGGGCCGAATTGTTTGGCGACCTCGCGCAAATAATTGGTCGCCGCCTTCATGTAAAGCGGGTCGCGCGTGCGGAGTTTAATGTCGTCATTTTTCAACAACCACCATGGCAAGCCGCCGCCATCCCATTCGGCGCAGGCATACGGGCCGGGCCGGAGAATCACCCACAGCCCTTCCTGCTGCGCGATGCGGCAAAATTCCATGACGTTCGCCTGGCCGCTCCAGCCATATTTTCCCGGCTTAAATTCAACCTGATTCCAAAACAGATACGCGCAGACGGTGTTCAAACCCATCGCCTTGGCCATTTGCAGACGGTTGCGCCAATACTCGGCAGGCACGCGCGCCGCGTGGACTTCGCCGCAGCGGATTTGAAACCGCGCGCCGTCGAGCAGAAAATCATTCGTGCCGATGGCGAAGGTGTGTTTGGCGGGCGCGTCCGCTGCCACAGCGGAGCCAAGCCAGACGAGGTTTAAGGCAAGCGCGAGAATGAGTTTGTAGTTTCTCATGATAAAATGGATTCAGGTTTGAATAATTTATTTTTAGCCAGCTTTTTCACGGGTCGAGGCGGACACGGTAGAAACGTTGATCGGCATTGGTCAGTTTCGGTTCCACGAACTGGAATGGTAAAGTCGGCTGGTTGGTCGTAAAGATGGAAATCCAGCTCGTCAGATTCGTCGAGGCCAGCACGGTATAATCCGGGCCGTAGTCGCCGCTGATCGTGAGCCGGAACTGTCCGTTGGTGAAGGACGCGTTGCTCAACCCCGGTGACGCGGGGCGGTTCACGGTCACGGAAAAGTTTTTTGCGTCGGTCATCACGGGCGTGCCATTGTCGGCGACCTGCACCGTGAAGAGATTCGTGGTGCCGCCCTGCGCGACGGCGGGACGCCAATTAAAAATGCCGTTGCTCGGATTGATGCTCGCGCCGGCGGGCGGAGTTCCGGCGAGGCTGAAACTTAAAACCTGCGGCGGCGCTCCGACATCGGTCACGGAGTTCGTGATGTTCAAGATGGTTCCCGCCATGATGACGCGATTAGAAATTGCCGCGAGACTCGGCGGCGGGTTGAGAAGCGCGGCGATTTCATTCGCGTTCATGGCATAGTTGTAGATGCGCGCGTCGTCAATGCTCCCGGCGAGGAAACTCCCGGTCGTGCCGGTGCGGATGCTGCCGATGCGAAGATTCGTCGGCGCCCGCACACCGGTCGCGCTCGTGACGAGTGAATTTTCCAGCGTGCCGTCAATGTAGAGTTTGATTTTGCCGCTCGCGGAATCGCGCGTGGCGGCAACGTGATGCCAGGTGCCGTCGTTGATCGAAGTGGTGGAGACAATCGTCGTGTCAGGATTGCCCACGCCAAATGCGGCTTTCGCGCCGACAAGCGCCGTGCCGAAGTCGTTGCCCCCGCCGCCCATTTCGCCATCAAGCAATCCCTTCCCCGCCCACCATTGCGCACCGCCGCCGGTGTCGGTGGTCTTGACCCACAACAACAGCGTGAAATCGTTGCTGACGGACAGCGGGATTTGCGAGTAACCGGTCGCGCCATCAAAGCTGATCGCACTGGCATCCACTTTGCCCGCGACGTAATTGACCGTGCCGCCGTTCGTGCCGTGGTTGGCGAAGCCGCTGCTGTCTTGCGCGTTGCTTTCAAATTTATACCAGCCGACCAACAGCCCCGGCACAGTCACAACAAACGTTTCGGTCGCCGGCGCGATGCCGTTATCCACGTTCACGCTGATGGTCGCTGAACCAAATTGTCCGGCGAGCGGCGTCACGGTGACGGTGCGATTCGCGCCGCTGCCGCCGAAGACGATGTTCGCGTTGGGCACAAAATTCGTATTGGACGATGTGCCGGTCACCACCAACGAACCCGGCGCGACGCTCGCATCGCCCACGGTAAACGGTATCGGCCCTGTTGAACTATTGATGGGAATTATGACGTCGGCGATGGAGGAAATCGTTGGCGGCACCAGCGTGGTGATCCATTGTGCGAGCACCGCGATGTAATTTGTATCAACCACGTTCTTCGCAAGCGGTGGCATTTGTAAAGCTGTGCCGACACTGTTGTCGCGCAGGTAGAGTAGCGAATGCATGAGGTCGCCGGTGGTAACGACGAGCACGTTAGAAATTCCCTGCGTGTTTTGCACCGGGCCGGAGATGATGCCCTGGCTGGCCAGTGGCGTGTCAAAGCGCGCATCGAAGTTCGCCTGGACGCCACCACCGGGACGATGGCAATGCGCGCAGTTTGAATCTAGGTAAGAGCGGACGCGCGTGGCGAGCGTGGCGTTGGTATCGCCGATAGGAACCGTTTTGGAATAAGTCGGAATGGCCGCCTCACTGATCGGCTGGCTGAATAGGTTGTATTGATTCCAAACCCGGAGTTGATTGTCATTCGTGCCTAGCGCCGGATAAGAATAGTTGCCGTTAAGTTGCCGCGTCTTCACCCCCAGCACGCTGCCGGCAGCAACCGTGTGACACGTCAGACAATCCGAACGCCCCGGATATGACCACAACTGCGTGCGCGTGCCGGTGGCCGTTTGAATGGTGATATTTTCGTTCGTGAACGTCTGCACAAGATCGGCGTCGCTATTGTCAGCGCGCCATTTATAGCCCGCCCCGTAAGCGAGTCCGTTCGTGCCGATAACGAGCACACGGGTTTCGAGTCGTTTGAGTTGACTGGGATTCGTGTCGTTCGTGGCGAGCGCAAAATGTTTTACGAATACCACGCCGTTCGGGAACGCCCATTCGCCATTGGTCGCGAATGAGACGGTGGCGTTCGTGGCCAACGCTATCCAGCGCGTTTTCACTGCCGCATCCGACCAAAGTGGCGAGTTCACCGTGTAAGGAATCAAGCCGGGATCCGGCGCGAGCGTAGCGAGGTTGGTAAACACACCGGTTTGCGAGAGCAGTGCGGGCAGTGGCCGGCTTGCCGTCGGCGCTCCGTGCGCGAGTTTGTAGATGCGCCCGCCAATGCTGCTCATCTGACACATGTAAATTTCGTCGTTCGCGTCGAGACCGAAGGAAGAAAGACCCTTGGATTCAAGTTGCGAGTGCGACAGAATTGGTGGGTGAAATATCATCAATTAAGTACGGAGGAACGGTATGAATTGGCGGCTTTGCGCCGGCAGAATCTGGGGATGGGCAAG
>TBL_comb47_HYPODRAFT_10008107_pt1 | contig 10846 bp, 10 predicted proteins | sample TroBogypolimnion_40_FD_10682 | JGI IMG/M metagenome (IMG submission 10682) | reverse complement strand
CAGTGGCGCTACAACCGGCGCTTCGACCTAGCCAGCCTCCTGCCACGCCTACTTCACGCCGCCGCCAGAACTCCGCCCATGCCCATCAAGCTCCTCTATTTGGCTGAGAATGCTTGGTAATCAGGTTGGCCATTTACTCGCATTGACCAGGGGGAGGCCGGGGACCAATGCTGGGCTGTATCTGACCTCAACCCCGGAACCTGGCGGTTCCGACACCTGGAGACACTCCCATGCAGGATCCCATCGTGGTGGATAACAAACCCGTGGCCGTCGAACTGGAGCCGGGCACCTACTACTGGTGCGCGTGCGGACGGTCGGCCAAGCACCCTTTCTGTGACGGCAGCCACGCCGGCACGGGCCTCCAGCCTGTGGCCTTCGCTGTGGACGGCGCCAAGAAGACCGTCCATCTCTGTGCCTGCAAGAAGTCCGGGAACAAGCCCTTCTGCGACGGCGCGCACCGGAATTCCTAGGCTGAGAAACGGACTCGGGGAACCGGAGGCTGCGCCATGTCGATCGTCATTCGGGTACTCTCCCCGGAACTGGTGGCCGACCTTGTGCTTTCGCCTCCGGCTCCCCACCGCCACGCCTTCCAGGAAGTGGTGCTGCTGACCGAGGGTGAAGGCACCCACCAGATTGACGGCAGCCTGGAGACCGTGACGGCCCCGATGGCCATCTTCATCGCCAAGGGCAAGCAGCACCTGCTGCTACCCCATACCGGGGCCCGGGGCTGGATCATCAATTTCGATGAGGACCAGCTGCCGCCCTATGGAAACTGGATCTTCTCCCAGTTCTTCTCCACGACCAACGTCTCCCTGCGGGCTGGGACCGACTGCCATGCCGTCCTGAAGATGGCGACCCTCATGCAGGAGATCCAGGCGGCGTCGCCCACCTGCATGGAAAGCGTCCTGACCCACCTGCTGCTGGCCATGCTGGCCCTGCTCCAGGCCGAGCTGAGGAATCTGGTCCTGGCGAGTACCGAGGCGGTCCGGACGGATTTCGATCAGTTCGTGGCCTTCCTCGGCGTCCTGGATCGGCAGTTCCGGACGGAGAAGACCATCGAGTTCTATGCCAACCACCTGCATACGACCCCTCGTCATCTGGCGGCACTGTCCCGCACCTTCCTGGGCAGCACGACGAACCACCTGATCGAAGAGCGCTGCATGAGCGAGGCCCGCCGGGAGCTGGCCTTCTCCAACACGCCCATCAAGCAGATCGCCACCGATCTTGGCTACTTTGGCCACTCCTACTTCACCAAGGTGTTCCGGAAGGCGACCGGTGAAACGCCCTCGCAGTTCAGGCAGAGCCGGAATACACCGTCCATCTGATCCAACACCGGAGTCAGCGGGGTGATATGCGGGGAGGGCGGCAGCCAGGCCAGCCACCTGAACACCAGGGGAAAGTCCGCCCTACAATCCTCTACCTAGGTGAGGAGGCCTTCCATGGATTACACAACCTTCGGCAGGACTGGATTGAAGGTGTCCCGGGTCGCGTTCGGGGCGGGACCCATCGGCTATCTGGGCTCCGATCAGGAGCAGGCAGGGAAGGTCCTCAACTTGCTACTGGACCAGGGCGTCAATGTCATCGATACGGCTGCGGCGTATATGGGCTCCGAAGATCTCATCGGCAAGGCCGTAGGCCACCGCCGGAACGACTTTGTGCTGGTCTCCAAGTGCGGTCGGAAGGTGGATGGCGTGGAAGGCCAGGACTGGTCGGCCCGGTTGGTGACGGAGACTGTGGATCGTTCCCTTCGGCGCCTGGGGACAGATCACCTGGATGTGATGCTCCTCCACTCCTGTGACCTGGCGGTGCTGAAGCGCGGGGAGGCCCTTGGGGCCCTGCTCCGGGCCAAGGAGGCCGGGAAGATCCGGTTTGCTGGCTATTCGGGCGACAACGAAGCCGCCACCTTCGCGGTGGCCCAACCGGGCGTGGACGTGCTCATGTGTTCGGCCAACCTGTGCGACCAGGCCAACCTGGATGGCGCCCTGGCAGCAGCGGAGGCAGCCGGAACCGGGGTCGTCGTGAAACGCTCCGTGGCCAACGCCGCCTGGAAGCCTCTGGACGCCCAGATGGGCATCTACCGGGACTACGTGAAGCCGTACAAGGATCGCTTCACGGCGATGGGTCTGGACCCGGAGGCGCTTGGCTTCTCTGGAACCGAGGCCTGGATGGAGATCGCTCTGCGTTTCACCCTGGCCCTGAGGGGGGTTCAGGTCGTGTCGATTGGCACCACGAATCCCATCAATGCGGAAGCCAACTTGCGGCTCCTGGAGAAGGGCCCCCTGGGTGCGGACGCGGTCAATGCCATCCGGCAGGCTTTCCAGCGGGCCCAGGCAGCCCAGGGGACCTTGTGGCCTGGACTCACCTGAAGGCCTGGCCTGAGGGGACGGCCACGGTCTCCGATCCTCTGAGCTGACCTTTGGCTCCGGGTTTACCATAGGTCCCTCCCCTTACGTACCCCAGCTTTCGGAGGTTCCTCGATGGACGCCAGCGTCTCCTTCCTCCTCAACGGCAAGTCTGTCACCGTCCAGAGCCCCCGGGACCGGATGCTGGTCTGGGTCCTGCGCGACGAACTGGGCCTCACGGGCACCAAGGTGGGCTGCGAGGCCGGGCTCTGCGGGGCCTGCACGGTGCTCGTGGACTCCGAGGCCGTGCCCTCCTGTTCCACGTCGCTAGGCGATGTGGCTGGCAAGGCGGTGCTCACCATCGAGGGCCTGGCCGTGGACGGGAAACTGGACCCCGTTCAGAAGGCCTTCCAGGACCACCACGCCTTCCAGTGCGGCTACTGCACCTCCGGGATGATCATGGCCGCCTGGGCCTTCCTGAAGAAGAAGCCCAGGGCCACCCGGGCCGAGATCGTCGAGGCCATGGAGGGGAACATCTGCCGCTGCGGGGCCCACGTGAGGATCCTCGACGCGGTCGAATCGGTAGGCAAGGCCACGGGAGGTGTGCGATGAGAAGGCGAACCTTCATCGAGGCCGCCACGGGCGTGCTCACCTTCTTCTTCATCACCCCCGCCGGCGCAGCACCCATCGAGCCGACCCGACCCGGCAACTTCCCTGAGGATTTCAACGCCTTCCTGAAGATCTCCGCTGATGGCCGCGTGGGCTGCTTCGTGGGGAAGACCGAGCTGGGACAGGGCGCCATGACGGTGCTGGCCATGCTCGTCGCCGAGGAGTTGGAACTGGATCCGGCCCAGGTGGACATGCTCCTGGGCGACACGGACCTCTGCCCCTGGGACCTGCCCACCGGCGGCTCCCTCACCATGTGGCATACGGCCCCCGTCCTCCGAGGCGCCGCCGCAGAAGCCCGCGCGGTGCTGCTGGGCATGGCGTCCAAGGCCCTGGGCGCCCCGGTCGCGGACCTGGCCCTGAAGGACGGCGCCATCTGGGTGAAGGCGGCTCCCAAGCGCCGCACCACCTTCGGCGAGCTGGTAAAGGGCCGGAAGATGGAGCGGCACCTGGGCAAGGTCAAGCCCAAGCCCCTCTCCGAATGCACCGTGATCGGACGGCGCATCCCTCGCAGGGACGCCCTCGCCAAGATCACCGGCGCCGCCAAGTACGCCGGGGACCTGCGCCTTCCCGGAACGCTCCACGCCTGCATCCTGCGAGCCCCGGCCCACGGCCTGACCCTGACCACCGCGGACACGACCGCCGCCGAAGGGGTTCCTGGCGTCCGCATCGTGCGGGACGGCACCCTCTTGGCCGTGCTCCACCCCCAGCCCGACACCGCCCGCAAAGCCCTGGCCCTCGTGAAAGGCACGTTCGAGGGGACCGAACTTGACGTGGACGATGTGCGCATCTACCAGTACCTCGTGGACAAGGCGGCAACCGGGCAGCGCGTGATGATCGCCCGCGGCGATGTGGCCGCCGGCGAGAAGCGGGCCGCCACCGTGGTGGAAGGGGAATACCGCAACGCCTACGAAAGCCACGCCACCCTCGAGCCCCACACCTCCGTTGCCAAGTGGGAGGAGGGCCGCATGACGGTGTGGGCCTCCACCCAGTCCCCCTTCGTCTTCCGCGATGCCGTGGCCGGGGCCCTCAAGCTGGGTCAGGACAAGGTCCGCATCATCGCCCAGTTCGTGGGGGGCGGGTTCGGCGGCAAGCTCGTGGGCCCCGGGGCCATCGAGGCCGCCCGCATCGCCCGTCAGGTTCCCGGCGTGCCCATCCAGGTGGCCTGGAACCGCGAGGAGGACCTCTTCCTGGACGGCTACCGGCCAGCCGCCGTGGTGAAGATCCGCTCCGGCCTGGACGCTGGGCGCGGCGCCATCACCTTCTGGGACAACACTGCAGCCGGCGTTTCCCAGGGCGAGGCCGAGTTCGCCTACGAGATGCAGACGAACAAGTACCAGGCTCCGGCCGTCCCGGACCTCCACCCCCTCAAGGTCGGCGCCTGGCGGGCCCCCAACGCCCACACCAACGCGTTCGCCCGGGAATGCCAGCTGGATGCGCTGGCGGCCAAGGCCGGCCTGGATCCCGTGACCCTGCGCCGCCGCCTCGCCACCGACGCTCGCCTCCTGCGCCTCCTGGACCTTGCGGTGGGGACCTTCGGCTGGGAGCCCGCCGCCGGGCCCACGGGCCGTGGCATCGGACTGGCCTGCGGCGCCTGGCGCCAGGCCATGGTGGTGGCCGTGGCCCAGGTCACCGTGGACAAGGCCACCGGAAAGGTCCGGGTGGAGCGCTTCCTCGAGGCCGTGGACGTGGGCCTCGTGGTGAACCCCGACGGGGCCCGTCAGCAGGTGGAGGGCGCCATCACCATGTGCATCGGGCAGGCCCTCAGCGAGGAGATCCACTTCAAGGGCGGCCGCATCCTCGACAAGAACTTCGACACCTACCTCCTGCCCCGCTTCTCCGCCATCCCCCGCATCCAGGTCGTCTTCGCAGACAACTCCACCATGGCCACCCAGGGCATCGGCGAACCCCCCGTGGTGCCGGTGGCCGCGGCCCTGGCCAACGCCGTCTTCGATGCCACCGGCGCGCGGGTGACCCACGTGCCCTTCACCCCCGAACGGGTCCTCGAGGCCCTGAAGCGCGTGCCTGCGAAGTAGCCTGCTCCTGCCGCTCCAGCTCTAGTTTGTAGCGCCGCCTTGCTGGGACAGCCTGGTGGTCCGGGTGATTCATGTCCCCCAGTACGGGGTTAGGACATGAACCCCCTGCGTGCCCGGTGATCTTGTTAGCCCCACATCCCGCGAGGGGCCGGAGAGAAAATACCCTGGGTCCCCGGTTACGATATCCGGATAACTCCAAACGAAGGCCTCCCAAGCAGCTAGTCGGTTTCTCTTCACGTCTCGGCCCTTCACGGTGGTTTCCTTCATGCCCTCCGAGCCGGTCCCCATGGATTCCCGCCGCGCGGAATACGCCACGCGGTTCAACCGGGTCGTGGACCACATCCAGGCTCATCTCGCCGAACCCATGGATCTGGAGACCCTCGCTGGAGTGGCGTGCTTCTCTCCCTATCACTTCCACCGCCTCTTCCACGGGTGGATGGGGGAGACCATCCGGGACTTCGTGTTCCGCCTGCGGGTAGAACGGGCTGCGGCCCAACTGTTGTACAACCCCTCCAAGACCATCACCGAGATCGCTCTCGACTGCGGCTTTTCCTCCTCCGCCACCTTTGCCCGGGGATTCCGGGCCTTCCACGGCATCTCCGCCACCGAGTTTCGCAAGAATCGCAACACGCATCGCAAGAATGGCAAAGCGGACCCCTCGCTCGGAGTCCCATGCTCAGGGGGACTTCCTGAGCGGGCCTTTAACATGACCTTGAACGTCCAAGTGATGCAGCTGGAGCCCATGCATGTGGCCTACCTCCGCCACGTAGGGCCCTTCCAGGAGGACGCGGCCCTCTTTGAGCGACTGCTGGGCCGCATCCGCGCTTGGGCCGGGCTCCGGGGCCTGCTGGGGCCTGAGGCAAGGTTGCTGAGCGTCAGCCATGACGACCCGGAGATCACCGAGGCCCGCAAACTGCGACTGGACGTCGCCATCACCGTGCCCGAAGGCACGGGGGTGGGCGGGGAGATTGTCTGCCGGAAGCTGGAGGGCGGCCCCTATGCGGTGGCCAGGGTGCGCCTCCTGCCCAACCAGTTCATGGAAGCCTGGGACACCCTCATGGGCGGGTGGTTGCCGGGCAGCGGGTACCAACCCGATGACCGCCCCCGCTTCGAGATCTACCTGGACAACCCCCTCACCGATGCCCAAGGCCGGCTGCACGTGGAGCTCTGCCTTGCCGTGAGGCCGCTCTGGTGCTGAGCGCCCGTGGAATCTCCAAGCGCTACGGGGCGCTGCTGGCCAACGACGGCATCGACCTCTCCCTGAACGGCGGCGAGGTGCACGCCCTTCTGGGCGAGAACGGCGCCGGCAAGAGCACCCTGTCGAAGATCCTCTACGGTTACACCCGCCCGGATGCCGGGGAGATCCTTGTGGGCGGCAAGGCCGCGCGCCTGCGCTCGCCCCGGGAGGCCCGGGCCCTGGGCATTGGCATGGTGTTCCAGAACTTCATGCTCATCCCCGCCCTCACGGTGCAGGAGAACATCGCCCTCTTCCTCACGGACCTGCCGGCGATCCTGGACCAGGAAGCTGTCGCCAGGCGGATTCGGGCCTACGGAGCGCGGTTCGGGCTCCAGGTGGATCCCCATGCTCCGGTGCGCCAGCTGTCCGTGGGCGATCGGCAGAAGGTGGAGATCCTCAAGCTGCTGTTGGCCGAGGCCCGCATCCTGATTTTCGACGAGCCCACCAAGGTGCTCGCGCCTCACGAAATCGAAGGGCTGTTCCAGGTGTTCGCGGCCCTGAAGGCCGAAGGCTACGCGATCCTGTTCATCACGCACAAGCTCCGGGAGGTCATTGCCTGTGCCGANCGCATCACGGTGCTNCGCCAGGGCCGTGTGGCCGGCGGGTTCGGCCCCGGCGAGGCGCAGGTGGAGACCCTGGTGAAGATGATGTTCGGCGAGCGGGGTGGGGAGGAGCCCACCGCCGAGACCCCGGTGCCCGCGGGCACTCGGCCTCTACTGGAACTCCGGGGAGCCTCGGCCCAAGGTGTGGGCAGTGAGACCACCCTGCAGGGGCTGAACCTGACCCTCCACGAAGGGGAGGTGCTCGGCGTGGCTGGTGTGTCCGGCAGTGGCCAGAAGGAGCTGGGTGACCTGATCTTCGGCCTGCGGCCCCTGTCCGGTGGCAGCCGCTGGTTCCGTGGCGAGGATGCCTCCTCCTGGTCCATCGCCCGCCTGCGGGAACGGGGCGTGGCCTTTGTGCCCGAGGATCCTCTGGCCATGGCCGCGATTCCCGGCATGTCCGTGCGGGAGAACCTCTCCCTGGGCACCGGCGCCCGCTACCACAAGGGACTGTCCCTGGACTGGCGGGCCCTGGAGGCGACCATGGGCGCCTCCTTCGCGGCCCTGGCCTTCCCGGTGCCACCGCTGGATCCACCCATCGCGGCCCTGTCCGGAGGCAACCTCCAGCGGGTGGTCCTCGCCCGGGAGCTGGCCCATGGCCCCAGCCTCATCATCGCCCTTTACCCCACCCGCGGCCTGGACGCGCGCTCGGCGGCGTCCGTGCGGGAGCTGCTGCGGCGGGCCCGGGACGGAGGGGCCGGGGTGCTCCTGATCTCCGAGGACCTGGAGGAGCTGGCGGACATGTCGGATCGGCTCCTGGTGCTGTTCCAGGGCGCCCTGGTGGGCGAGTTCCCCCGGGGCTCCTGGCGGCCCGAGGCGGTGGGCCACCTCATGACGGGTTCCGGGGAGGTGGCTGGTGTCTGAGCTGGCCCTTCGCCCGTTCCTGCGCCAGGCCCTGCGCCACACGCTGGTGGCAGTGGCCGCCCTGGCCATGTTCGCGGCCATCCTGCTGGTGGCCGGGAAGGATCCCCTGAGGGCCGCGGCTGACACTTGCCGGTCCATGACCACCGTGTACGGGTTCTCCGAGCTCCTGGTGCGCATGACCCCGCTGCTCCTCACCGCCGTGGCGGTGGCCCTGCCGAGCCGCCTGGGCCTGATCAACGTGGGGGGCGAGGGGCAGCTCTACATGGGGGCCTGGCTGGCCACCGCCGGGGCGCTGTGGTTTCCTGCGGCTCCCCGCTGGGTACTGCTGCCGCTGGTGGCGGCCATGGGCTTCCTGGGCGGGGCCCTCTGGGCCGCCATTCCGGGAGTCCTGCGCGCGATGAAGTTGGTGAACGAGACCATCGCCACCCTGCTGCTCAACTACGTGGCCCCGCTCATCGTCAGCTATTCCATTTTCGGACCGTGGAAGGCGCCGGGCAGTTCGGCCTACCCCGAGTCCCCGGCCTACCCGGACGCAGCGCTGCTACCGGCCTTCTTCGACACCCGGGTGCACGGAGGCCTCCTCCTCGCCCTGGCCGCCCTGCTGGCCTACTGGATCCTGGTGGACAAGACCCGCTGGGGCCTCCAGATGCGGGCCATCGGCGGCAACGCCGAGGCCGCCCAGCGCCTGGGCATTCCCGTGGCGGTGTTCCTCGTCGCAGGCCTGGCCCTGGGCGGTGGCATGGCGGGCCTGGCGGGCATGGGCGAGGCCATGGGTGTTCACGGGCGCCTGCGGCAGGGGTTGTCCCCGGGCTTCGGCTTCACGGGCTTTCTCATCGCCTGGCTGGCCGGGGGGAGGCCCCTGGGAATCCTCTTCATGGCCTTCCTCTTCGCCATCATCACCGCTGCCGGGGATACGCTGCAGATCACCCAGGGGCTGCCGTTCTCCGTGGTGAACATCCTGCTGGCCATGGTCCTGTTCATTGTGCTGGCGCGCCGGCCAGGAGGGGCCCGATGACCACCCCCTTGGTCCTGGGCGTCCTCGCTGGCGCGGTGCTATCGGGCACGTCCCTTCTGTACGCCACCCTGGGCGAGACCCTGGCGGAGCGTTCAGGCATCGTCAACTTGGGCCTGGAGGGCGTCCTGCTCATGGGCGCCTCCGTGGGCTTCGCGGTCACTGCCGTCACCGGGAATCCCTGGCTCGGGTTGGCCGCTGCGGCGCTGACCGGTGGCCTCGCCAATGGGCTCTTCGGCTGGCTGGTGGTGACCCGCAAGGCCAATCAGCTGGCCAGCGGCCTGGCCATGATGTTCTTTGGTTTTGGCGTGAGTGCCCTGGTGGGCGCGCCGCATGTGGGCGCGGTCATCACCGGCTTGCCCAAATGGCGGCCTGCCTGGTTGGGGGCGCTGCCCTGGGTGAGCGCCTCGACGCTCTTCAACTACGACCTGCTCACGTGGCTGGCCCTGCCAGTGGCTCTACTGGTGTGGTGGCTGCTGTTCAAGACCCGGTGGGGCCTGGGCGTGCGGGCGGTTGGGGAAAGCCCGGCCGCCGCCTTCGCCTCGGGGCGGAACCCGGCCCTGATGCAGTTCCAGGCCCTGGGCCTGGGCGGAATGCTGGGGGGGGTGGCCGGGGCGCACCTGTCCCTGTCCCTGACCCTCACTTGGGCCGAGTACATGACTGCGGGCCGCGGGTTCATCGCCATCGCCCTGGTGATCTTCTCCAAGTGGAACCCGTTGCGGGCGGTGGTCGGCGCGCTCCTGTTCGGCGGGGCGGAAGCGCTGCAGCTGCAGCTCCAGGCCCGGGGCTCCCTGATCTCCCCGTTCATCTTGGAGATGATGCCCTACCTCCTTACGCTGCTCGTCCTGCTGGCCTGGGGCGGCTCCCGTCGCCTGGCGGCTCCCGCTGGCCTGGGCAGGACCTTCTTCGGTTCGGACTGATCTTTTCCTGGAGGCACGCCATGAAGAAACACAGTTTCGTCGCCCTGCTCCTGGCCCTCGCCTGCTTTGCCGGCCGGGCGGAACAACCCAAGCTGGTGATCGGCGCGGTGTACGTGGGCAGCGTCAATGACTACGGCTACAACCGCTCCTTCCACGATGCCCTGGCCCAGGTGGCCCGGGATCTGCCTGGCGTCAAGATCCTGGAGGCGGAGAACGTGCCCGAGAGCGCCACGGTCGAGGGGATCATGGAGGGCATGATCCAGCAGGGCGCCAAGCTCATCTTTCCCACCAGTTTTGGCTACGCTGCTTCAGCCCGGAAGGTGGCCAAGCGCCACAAGGACGTGGCCTTCGAGTACGCGGGCGACGGCGACGCCTCCCGGAATTTCGGGGTGTTCTTCGGGTCCACCCAGATCGCCTGGTACCCAATGGGCGTGGCGGCGGGTCGCATGACGAAGACAAACAAGCTGGGCTTCGTGATGGGCATGCCCATCGGCTACGCCCTAGGCAATGTGAACGCTTTCCAGATGGGCGCCAGGTCCGTGAACAAGAACGTGCAGACGATCGTCGTGGTGACGGGCGGCTGGGCCGACAAGGCCAAGGAGGCCGGGGCCGCCAACGCCCTCATCGACCAGGGCTGCGACGTGGTGGGCATGCACGTGGACTCTCCCGCCACCGTCATCCAGACCGTGGAGGCCCGGGGCGGCATGTCCATCGGCTTCCAGTCGCTGGAGGCGCGCGCCCTGGCCCCCAAGGGCTGGCTCACGGGCCTGGGCTTCACCTGGACGCCGTTCTTCACCAAGATCGCCCAGGACGTCCTCAACAACCGGTTCCGCGGCGAGGCCGTGTACCAGGGCCTGGGCGGCATGGTCGCCGTGGCGCCCTTCGGCAAGGCGGTGCCGCCCGACGTCCAGAAGCTGGTGAACGATGCCGCCAAAAAGGTGGCCGGCGGCTTCAGCCCCTTCGTGGGACCGGTCAAGGACAACAAGGGCAACATTGTGCTGCCCCCCGGGGCCAGCGTGGGCGCGGACCAGATGGGCAGCCTGAACTGGTATGTCGAAGGCGTCGTCGGAAAGGTGCGGTAGGCCATGGACCTCAAAGCGCGCATCAACGAAGCCAATGAAGAAGCCCTGCGGCGCCTGGTGGCCGCGGACCCGGTGCTGGTGGACGTGG